>Ga0315277_10000757_pt1 | contig 49917 bp, 66 predicted proteins | sample YL17G05_15_MG_FD_203695 | JGI IMG/M metagenome (GOLD analysis project Ga0315277, IMG submission 203695) | Sediment microbial communities from Yellowstone Lake, YNP, Wyoming, USA - YL17G05_15 | ecosystem: Environmental > Aquatic > Freshwater > Lake > Sediment | place: USA: Wyoming | collected... | reverse complement strand
CGGCTAATGAGATTATGGGCTGTTTCCTTTGAGGAAATGTTTGTCTCGTAGAGTGCTGCAAACAACTTCCACTCCTTGGAAATTTCTGTCTTCCCAAGAAAGTATTTTTTGTAAAGGATTGTGGCCTTGTCGATTCCGGCACCATTTTGCTCAACCAGGGCATTTGCAATGTACCGAGCAAAAAATTCGTTCAAAAGACCAACATTTCGTTTCTTATTGTGATACAGCATTTGTTACCTCAATGCCTAAAGATTAATTACTTTAGCGCCAGACAACCTATAAGTAGATTATGAGAAAATAGATTTTCAATCATCTTTGGATGATTTCATAACATTTCGCCCAGTTTCAGATTCCTCAGTAAGCTCAAAGTCTATCTCTTCGTCTAAATTTGCCTTCTCGGAGCTGGGCCCAAGCTCAGCTTCTAGCAAAAGGGATAGGTCGTCAGATTGTTCAGAATTCAATTCTTTTTCTAGTTTTTCCTCAAGATTTTCGACAATCATCTGGGTTTTTGTTCTACCCAGGGCACTATCCATCTTTTGGAACATTTTCTTAATTTCGCTAGAAAGCTCTGGGACTTTCCTCAGAATCTTCTCAAGCTCCCTGTGTTCGTTTTTCTTTTTGAGGGAATCCATGTCATAGACATCTGTGTTGTATTGGTGCTTTCCACTCCAGTCCAACATCTTTTTGAAGTCAGGGTTGGCGAGTTTCTCGTCTCCTCCCATTCCAACTCTACGTTTTTCATTTCTTCTTCTTTGGGTGGCATACGGGGTGGCACGAATAGGAGTTTGGCCCGGCGGGGTCTCTGCCCTTATAAGTTCTCCACTCTGATCCAGTTTGGCAATACCCTGAATCAGTTCATTGTCAGATACTCCCGCTCCTGTTTTTGGCTGGTTTGGGGTCTTGGCAACATCCGCGCCCGGAACTTGATAGTTCGACTGGTCAAAGGGATCGACCGTTGCCTGCCGATCTTGATTTTCCTCCGAAACGGCAATAGCCTCAAGTTCCTTCTGATATAGAACGTCTTCTTTTCTGTTGTGCTTGGCCTGCGTGATATCCTCTGGGGTAAATCCGAGGATCTCTACCTGGATCCACTCCTCGCTTACCAGGACGCTTTCTTTGAATTTTGTGGCAATGTCAATTCTGTCATTCCACAGAGCAAGCTTCTGCTGCACGGCAACAGAGGATGGATTCGACAAAAACAGTTCAAAATTAATGAGATCCTCGCCGTCAAAACCCTTGGAATAAAGGTGCAACATTGCAAGCTTGTTCATCTCTGCGATGATAATTTTCTGGATGATATTAATCGTTCTGGAGAATCTCACGTCCTCCTGGGCGAGGGTTGCCTTAGAGCTTATGGACTCATCGAATCCAAGGTAGGCCCGGGGAATCTTCAGGGCTGCAAACAATTTCTTTTGCAGGTACTCAACGTCTTCTGTGGCACTTACATGCTGTCCGCCAGCCAAGGTTTCAATCTTGGTACCGCCGGCTTCTCCTCTGACCGGAATGAAATAGTCCTCGTCCACTGCAACTGGATTGTATCTGTAGTCTGTTCTACCGGTGAGCTTATCTACCTGGGTATTTGACCTAAGGGCAGCCTTAGCGGCTTCCATGTAAGAGGGAATGTCATTTGGGGCAGTGTTTCCAACGTCAATGTAGAAAACTCTGCGCTCTGGGGAACGCACCACACGATAAACTAACATTGCGTCTTCCATCATAATAAGCTGACGCCAAATTCTTCTCGCAGACTCAAGGACGCTGGTTCCGTATGGCAGGAACAAGTCGTTGCCGAGGATCCGAAGGTGAGTAACCTGCCAGTTTTCTAAAATCTTGTTACCCCTTGTGAGCCATCTGAATCGAATGGCATAGGGATCCTGTAGGTCGAAGCCTTCCTCGCGTTCTACCTCATTCACAGGGATTGGGGTACAGGAGATAACTCCCACGTCTGGAACCAGTTCATTATAGAGAAAAAAGTCTCCATATTTTACAAGATTTCTAACCCAGGGACGGAGATTAAATTCTACGTTCAGGGTATCGTAAAAAACATCCTCAAGAGCCTTTTTGATTTCTGGGTTCTCTGAGTAAATGTGGAAGGACTTGCCCTTTTCATCACTAGAACAGCTTTCGTCTGCATAAATGTCAAGAGCGGCACCAATCTCTGCCGTGAACTCCATTTCCGAAAACTCGGCATACCTGGAGATTCTGTCCAGGATGCCATAGCCACCAAGAACGCTGAACGGGGAAGATTCCTTTCCAAACGGAGCAGGACCACGGTACCCTAGGTTTGAGTGAACGAGAGATTTGTCATAATAAGCTTTGTAGTCATAGCCCTTTATGCGTCTCTGAATAGCGGGGCCAGAACGAAATAGTCTGGTCAACCGCTGAAAGAAATTGTCTTGCGCCATCTTTTATGTCTCAATTCTATAACTATATTTGTGGAATTCTGTTAAATTGTCTTTGTGTTTCTCCCTTGGGGCTCTTCTAATTGGTAGTGTTCCACTAAAATATAACTAAAATAAAGCACATGACCAACCTTCCTCTGCCAATATTGGATAAACTAAGATACGTTGCCAGATATGTTGGCGAGGAATCGGACTGGATTCGTGTGAAAAAGGAGCTTTTAAGTGTTTTGGCTCCAAAAAATAGATCCCTGTTTTCCAGGAGACACAAAACCAGTAAAAAACACTTTCTGAATGACTTCGAAAAAGAACTAATTAAGACTTGGAAAAACATGACCGGAGTTGAGCTTAAAATAGAAGAGTGCAGACTCCATAAATCATCCGATGAACGCCCACCTAGATACTGGGCACTCATGCAACTCAACAAGCAAAGACAGCAAGAGGCAACAAAGTGACCAAAGATAAACTGAAAGAATATGTCAACCTGCTTGTTGAAGAAGCCCTTGCAGAGGATGACGGCGGAGGAGGAGGCGACGGCGGAAGTTACGGCTTCGACGTTGCCAGCTATGGAGGTTATGGTACTCCTCCAGGAATTTTGAGCGCCCTTGGAGGAGCCGTTAGTGACACCTTTAAGACAGCAGGATATGCAGCTTCCCGCATTTCCGCAGCCGCACAGACCCTTGTAAAAGGACTTGCTTATATTATTCCAACCATCCTCATCCCCGGTCTGGAGTTCAACTATGAACTTTTCAAGAAGGACGAGGATATAAAATTGGCAGAAATCAAAAAAGAATACGGAGACGTTCTCGGACGCAACTGGGAAGCTCTTAAGAATCCCGATGTCTTTGGATTTATGTTTCTTGCCTACCCACAGGCCATGCTTGGATTTTCGGCTCTCAAAAGGAGCCCTCTAGCGTTTTTGCAACTACTTGAGACAGTAACCGGAGGAATGGATGCAGTAACAAATCTCCGCACAAGGCTGGGCTCCTCTGCCGCATATACTCCAAGAACAACCGCGCCCGGGGCAGCCCCGAGTGGCGGGGGCGGGGGCATGTATGGTGATGACTATGGTGGAGATGGAGGTGGAGGAGTTGGTGAGTCGATTAACAGAAAAAAGCTCCTAGAGCAAACTCCCCCCGCACAGCAGGCTCCGGCCGTTGATGAACAGACCATCCAGCAAATTTGGGCCCTGATGCAAACCCCGGAGGTTCAACAGGCGGTTGCCAATGCTCCAATGTTCAAGCAAATGCAGGCTGCTGCCGTGGACGTTATGGTCGCCCCAGCCCAAAGATTTATGCAGGCTAAAAATTTGGATCAGATGAAAGGGTTCATTGATCCTGCCGCAGTTGAAAAGGCAAAAGTAGAGCTTTCTAAAAAGCTACAGACCGCAAAGCCAGGGGAAGCACAGCAAATTGCGGCCCAGTTTCTTGCCTCTGCAAAAAACGCCTACAAAGAAGAATTTATTAAAAAGTTGGTCGCAACCGCAGCCGGTAATCCTCAAGTAAAGCCAGAGATAGATGCTGCCACTGCAAGAATTCGGGCTTTAAAATAAAAATATACACTCCATTTCCAAGAAATTAAGCTGTACCATTGAAAGGCACATGAACATGACCGATGGCACCGACTTACAACCTGATTCTCTCACAGACCTGAAACCCATTATCCAGGAGTTTCTCTCACGGCTAAATCAAATCGAGCATGAGATTGAGACGTTAAATGCTGACAAGAAAGAGTTATTTGAGGAATTCTCCCAAAAGGTAGATGTCAAGGAACTCAAGGCTGCCCTGCGGGTCTATAAGATCCAGCAAAAGGTCAGTCACAAACATGCGTTTGACAGTATCTTGGAATGCCTAGAAAATCCTAGTCCTTGATCCTAAAGAAAAAATGGATGGTCTTTTTGAAGATCGACTTGAAGAACCTTCCACCGACAGAAGCTTCCTCTTACATGGAGCATGTCAAGTCTTTGTTGCCAAGAAAAGACTTTGAAGACTTTTTCGAAACCGAGGTACTTGTTTTGTATATTCCTGTCAAGAACGAGACATCTATTGAAATACACGAGATCATTCTAAATGATTTAGGTTATGACAAATACAATATGATACTCAAGGACAATAACCTGAACATTAAAACCGTTCTTGACAATATAAAGGAATTAATAGATGGCAGCGATAAAGAATGACAAGTACGAGGTTCCGACAATCTTATATGAGGAGCCAAGAGCCGGGGAAAAACCTAATATACTTCCGTATATTGAAGTTTCCCAAGATGGAAAAATGCCGCCTGTATTATTCATATTTGAATACAGACAAACAGGCGAATTTGAACCAAACTCAAGCGGTGATCCCACGGAAATTGTAGATCAAATTCCACACAAATACGTTGACATGGAACACCTAAAGGACAAACTCCCGCCTCACCTAAACGATATGATTAGAACGCTTTTGGGAATGAAGGCTCTAAAAGAGGCGCAAAAAGATGGACAGGTTGTACTCGACAAAGTAAACAAAAACGTCGAGCGCAAACTTGCAGAAATAAAAAAAGGAACCGAAAAATGAAGATGCACAAGAGTGTTGTTGACAAGATGATTTACCTCTGCCAGACCTATGGGGGCTATGAGCACGAGCACAAGCTTCGCGCAAAGTTAGCAGAAATTGACCTGACTCCCTATGAGAGAAAAGAACTCCACACGGGCGAGGTCATCTTGGTCTTGACGGATGACTACATTAGAGAACTTGAAGGCAAGAAAAAAGCCTGAGATATAAACGGAGTTGCCCTTGGAAAAAAACTTTGAAATCGGACAGGTTGTCTATATTCTGTCCGAGCAGGCCCAGTCTATCCTTCCTGGAATCGTCGCAGAAGAGATCGTCATCAAAAAGCTCTCCGGCAACACCGTGTCCTGGAAAATGAAAGTTGGTCACGGGGACAAAGCTAAGCTTTTTGACTCCTCTAAAATCAAGGGTGAGGTCTATGGCAGCCTTGACGAAGTTAGAGACGTAATGACCGCTCGCCTTAGCGAGTATATTGACAAAATCTCTCTTGAGGCACAGGAGAGAGTTGAGAAGTGGTATGGAAAAGAAATTTCAGAACGTCAAAAGCAAATGCAAGGGACGTTTATTCCTGCCTCCTCGATCGATGACAGAATTGACCCAGACCTACTTTTAAGTTCTATCGAAAACGTACCCCCGTCAGCAAAATTCACCCCGGACGCCACAAGAATTTCCGATCCGAAGGCTGCCTTAAGAAACCATCTAACCTCACTTGCAATTCCAGAAGAAGAACAACAGGCGGACGGAGAGGGAGAAATTTTCATAACGGGTCCAAACGGAGAAAGAATCCCGGTTCGTATGTCCAAACCAAAGATGCCCCCCTCGTGAACCATGTCAAATAATACAACACCCGCCACCCAAAGACAAGAAGTTGTCTTTGAGGAAAAGGCACATCAGGAGCTTCTCAGGGGAGCTACAATTCTGGCCAAGGCAGTTGGGTCCACGATGGGACCAAGCGGTCACGGAGTTATCATCGACTACAAGAACAAAGCCCCGATCATCACAAAAGACGGGGTAACTGTCGCCAAGTCCATCCACCTAAAGGACAAACTTCAGAGTATTGGGGCAGAGCTTCTCAAGGAGATTGCCGCTAAAACCAATGACCTGGCCGGAGACGGGACTACCACCGCAACCGTTCTTGGGTATGGGTTGCTTTCTCAGGGGATTAAAATGATCGCGACCGGTAGGTCGGCTATTGGTATCAAAAAGGGAATCGACATTGCCTGCAAGGAAGTTGTTGACTTCCTCAAGGAAAACTGTGTGCCGGTCAGCAGCAAAAACGACATCATTGCCATCGGGACAATATCCGCCAACGGAGACAATAGAATCGGGGAACTTATCTCGGATGCAATTGACAAAGTAGGCCAAGATGGCATTATCACGGTTGAGCCTGCAAAGAGCGTACAGACACAACTTGAGGTTGTGGAAGGTTTGCAGATTGAGGGCGGATACCTGTCCCCGTATTTTGTCACAAACGGGGAAAAACTCGTCTGCGAACTCAAGGAGCCCTATGTGCTCATTACGAATCGTAAAATCTCTGCCCTGGATGACATTGTTCCAATCTTGGAAACGATCTACAGGAGCGGTAAGCCGCTTCTACTCATAGCAGATGAAATAGAGGGAGAAGCCCTCCACACTCTCATTGTGAATAAAATGAAAGACAAAATAAGTGTGTGTGCCATCAAGGCTCCCTCCTATTCTGAGAATAGAACCGACATTCTCCAGGACATTAACTGTGTGGTGGGCGGAAAGGTTATTGACCTTTCTTCCGAGTCACAACTAAAAAATATACAGGTGGCACACTTTGGCACCTGCAAGAAAGTTATTGTCAGCAGGAACGCCACAACAATCGTTGGGTCAACCGACCCAGCGACCAAGGAAACCGTGGCAGCCAGAATGCGGTCCCTTAGAACTGCCCTGGCAGAAGGAACTCTGGACGATCTTCGTACTGACAGGTACAGGAAGCGTCTGGCAAAACTCTCAGGTGGTGTTGCCGTCATCCGTGTGGGCGGGTCTACCGAGGTAGAGATTTTGGAAAGAAAAGACAGAGTTGAGGACGCTCTCAACGCTACGATAGCTGCCATACAGGAGGGCATTGTTCCTGGTGGGGGAAGTGCTCTCTTTTATGCCGCCCTACACCTTAGGAATATGCTTACGGAAGATCCCTTTTGGAAAACTCTTCCAGAGGACATCATTGCGGGAATCCAGGTAGTGGCAAATACTTGCGAGATGCCCCTCAAGACGATTGTGGAAAACACAGGAGCCTCCCCGGAGGTTGTTATTTCCAAGCTAAAGGACTTTGTGGAGACCCACAACATTTCTCTCAAAAAGAAAAGGAAGATGGACATAGGTACCAAAACTATTGAGTGGGAAAATCCCCTGCTACCCTCTGCGGTCTTTAGGGAAATAATAGGATATGATGCTTCCTCACACTCCTATGACAATCTCATAAGCAAGGGCATCATCGACCCCGTTAAAGTAACTCGATACGCCCTTGAGCACGCTTGTTCGGTAGTAGGTTTGGTATTAACTTGCAATGCAGTAGTAATTAATCAAGAAGAGGAATAGTAATATGGCAATAGGAAACAGAATAGTAGCAAAACCGGTTGGCTCTGGAACAATTTTTAATACAGCAACCAAGGAAGATATGGTCTTGGTTTATAAGCTAATGACAGACTCCAAGGGAGAAATGATCATAGACACGACCGGCGGAGCCCTCGTGGAGCGCGCTGGCGGGGTTAGGGCTGGTTCTCCTGGGGTAATCATGGGTCCCTCGGTCAAGGTACCAAGACGCTGCCTGATCGAGTATAAGGACGTTCCCGCCGCCATGGGGGTGGACCTTGTGGACCTTTATCCGGTCCAGTTTGACAACTACGCGGGCATAGGCTTTCTTCCAGGGGACGCAATTCTCAATAAATGAACTCCCCGGTAGTAGGAAATCTGTATAAGAGGCCAGACGGGAGCGTCGTGTTACTTTTGGACGTTGCCTTTGGTAACCCTATAAAAGTAGCCTATCCCTCAAGCCAAAGGTTTTTTCCCGGTGGTCCTCTGCTGGACTGGGACCGCCGCACGTCTACTGTTGTCTTGATGAAGGTAGATTTCTATAATCTACAGACTCAACAAAAGGAACGTCTAGCTTTTGGAGAAAGCAATTTTTCAATATATTTTGAGGAACTTACGGCTTGACTCTCTGCTTTAACAGATAAATAACGCCCTCGTGTTGGTCGGCCACATCCCCAAGAAGCTGTTCCAGACCCCGGGTCAAGAGTCCTTGTGCCTTAAGCCTGTCCATGACTGTCTCGACCAGTTCCACAAAAAGAAGCTCTGCCTCAAGAGACTTCCTGGCAAAGTCATCGCTGGCAGCATGCTCCTTTATGGTCCTAAGAAAAGAGCTTAGATTTATGACGTGCTTAGAAAAGCCAACCAGGGAGGGATTTCCTAGTCCAACCATTTTTTCTGCCACCCTGTCGATATTCCCATCAGCAATCCCATAAACTCGTTCAAAGAGTAAGTGGTCCCCATAAAACCCAGGACCAGAAGTCTGCCAGTGATGGGTCTGATGTAAGATGGCCAGCGCCCGCAAGGAACCCAGGACAACTGCCATTTCTGCATATTTTTCTCCTGGAAACATAGCTATGCCAGTTTCCAATAGCCGTGCAACGGCAATATTCTCGGTCATTTCGGGCTTTTGAAGTGGCAACATAAAATCCTCTTGTAAATTTATAAGTATATTTGCCAAAACATACTTATATGCACTAAGGAAACAACCTATGACATATGGAAATGCACGTTCTGGACCCAACAACGTAGGAGAATATCAAACCTCAGGATTGCCTTGGGTTTCTTCCTCTTCGGTAACTACCGCCCCATTCAAAATTGATTTTCCGTATGTAACAAATGGCATTTCCTTACATGTGACTGGTGGTACCGTGGGTTTACGTTTGGGATTTACATTAAATGGCGTAAATGGTTCAAACTTTATAACAATTACTAACACTGACGGCTGGTCACACATGCCCATAAGATGCAAGTCGGTCTTTATAAGATCTGAAACGGGAACGGTGCCATTTTCTTTGCTGGCAAGCCTTACTCTTATTGAAGAGAAGGTGTTTCCGGTTCTTACCGGGTCAGCCATCTATCTTGCTGGTTCTACGGGGTCTTTCTACGGTTATGGAAAACCTGGTGACCCTGGCGTTGGCAGCGGACTTGGATGAGGCTTAGGATCTTGTTTTGGTCGTCTTCGGGGGCGGAGGCAGACCCTCGGTTGCCTTCTTGATAATTTCCTGAAAAGACGCACACATTATCAGTATCTCTGTGATGTGAAATGATATCTTCTTTTTGTGCAATCTTTGCTCGTTGATTTCCGTCAGCTTGTAAAGCTGCTCAAACCAACGCTCATAAATATCTATAATCTGAAGAACCGGCATTTCCTTGTCCTTCAGTTCCATAAACTGGCGTCTGATAGAGGGATCGATCCAGATGGAATTATCCTCCTGTGCAGCTTCAACCTTTAACTTCACAAGCTTTCTAATTGAAATCTTTTTAGAGGACTCGTTGAAGATTTCCAGAAATCTCTCTGCCTTCTTGGCCATGTCGAGATTGTCTTCGGGATCATAGTCCACAAATCTGTCGGATGGGATCATAAGCCTCTGTTGGGATTTGAACCCAAATTTCGCACCTTACGAGAGTGGTGTAATTTAGCCGTTATACTACAGAGGCAGCTTATCTTGCCAGCCTTAAATAGACTGGCAAGATAAATTGATGGCATGCCTTATTCTTTGCTGTCTTCGTCTGTTTCCGTCGTTGACGATACCGACCGAGAAGTGCCATCAAACTCTGTGATTCTCTTCACCCAGTATTCCTGCTCCCCGGTTCCCTTGAGGAACTCAGAGATAACCGAAAACACGGAATCCGAGAAACCGCCGACGTTCAGACGATCTTTCGCGTCCGGTGCCTGCGTGGTAGCATTTGGGGCGAGGTCGATGCAGATCAACTTTGCCTTCGGGTTACGACCCTTAAACTTCGCCCACTCAGCCATAAGGCCGGTAGCCCTGTTCTGTTCGCCACCCCAGGCAGCCCTGTCGATCCAGGACTCATTGTCAGAGACAATGACCACAAGGTCGCCCTTGCGGGACTTCTCGTTCAGGAGACGAACCGTCGAGGAGCAGTCCGTACCACCGCCCGGCTGGGCGATAGCCTTTGCATTTGTCATAACCGAATCCCTGGAATTCAGGTTGATTGCCCTTGCGGCGGTGTCGAACGTAAAGACTTCCGTCTCCTCGTTCTTGCGCTTGATTGCCGAGGCAACAAGAGCAGCAACCTGACGACAGGAGGTTTTAGACGTGGCGGTACCCCTGTATCCAGAGACAGGAGCGTCCATGGAACCAGAAATGTCCACACCGACGAAGATTTTACCGTCGAACGCAGGAACGTTCTCCATGGCGTGTTCCATGGCATCCTGCAAGGCGTTGACAACACTTTCAGGAATTTCCGAGGAACCCTGTGTGTTCAGGAATGCAGTGAAAAGCTGGTATGGGAAAACCTTGGCTTTCTCAATAAGCTTCTTGTCCGAAAGACGATCAACGATCATCTTTGTCAAGGTCTTGTCCTTGAAAACACCATGACGAGCAAAAGTGTTCAGGTTCATCCTGGTCATCTGCCACTTGGCATTCTTTGCAATCGACTCCCAGTCCGTGTCGGTCAGGGGAAGTGCCGTGAGCATCTGGAAATTGACTTTTGGAACATTAAGTCCCTGTGGACGAGCCTTGTCTGCGATTGCAACCTTGAACGCCTCAAACTCCTGCACGATGCCGGGCAGAACAGAGGTGTCGTACTTGCGACCAGCAATATAACCATAAAGAGCCTCACGGGTCTTGGTTTCTGGACGTGGATGTACCATCTTGATAACGTCAGCAAGAGACGGGTCATTTCCCACCGAGTCGGAAAATACCTGCTCGTCCTTGCGGGTTTCAAGCCACTGCTTGATCATACGCTTTGGGGCAGAGCCAAGCGACTTACGCCCGGTAACGCCAGAGCGAACAATCTGGATGAAATTGCGTACCATCTTGCCATTGTCCATTACCTTTGGAAAGGTAATCTTGAACATGTCAATGTCCCTGGCAGCCAGCGTAGCCAGAAGATATGCGGGCATATCCTTCATAAAGGCGGACTGACGCGAGTAGATGGCAAGGCTAGAGATAAAGGCCGGGTCAACCTTGCTAACCAAGGTCTTGATTTCCTCAAGCTGCTTGGTAGCATCCGCATAGAAGGTGTTTCCAAACATGCCGGTGCAGGCGAACTGCGCCAGGGCGTGCTTGTCCGATAGGCTGTAAGCTCTGCCACCAGCGGCATTGGTGGTGTCTGTTACTGGCTTTGCAGCCGAAGTTGCTGAGGACTTGAAGACATTCTTATTTGCCATTTTGTTTCCCTTTTCTTCGTTGATTTGTAAAAATTAGCAGACGACAAGTTTTGCAGAGATTTATATTAGATGTAATCCCTACGGCATTCGCCTTAAGTGCTTTGTTCTAAATTCGACTCCCTAATTCCGAATTTACTATGTTGGTGTCCCGACAAGAATTATAGAGTTTTGTTTACATATTTTTGGTGTAAACCCTACAGCATTCGAGACAGTTCTTACTATGCCACCTGGCTTTCAGTTTGTATACAGCATTGTTTGACTTTTTATGTCCCCGGTGGGAATTGAACCCACGACCCAGAATTTTAGAGGTTCTTGCTCTACCATTGAGCTACGAGGACACACTCGTTAGCTTTTTCCAGCTAACCTAAGATTAACAAGGTATTCCGAGGTCTTGGGACCAGGCTGGAAAGTAATGGCAGTCATGGAGTCGTCCATGTCTGGTTCCCTGAAAATCGAGAACTTAATGCCTCTTTCAACTGCCCCTAGCCTGAGATGTGCCAGGGCATGTTCATTTTCACACCCAAGAACAACGACCGTATTGCTTGTCTTGTACCACTCCTTCTCGATTTCTGGGTGGTATTCAACAAACTCTCGGAAGGCGTGGAGAGACTGCGCCGTCTGGGCGCCGGGGGAAAGATCCTCCCTAACAACGATGTAGAGTTTCATTTGGCGGTCCGCCTTTCCAAGTTTTTTCTTGCCAACTGAAACTTAGCCTCAACTTCCTCTTTGGTCAAGAAGAATCTTTTTCCGGCCAAAATCCACTGCTCTAAGTCCTCTGGCTTTAGGCCGTAGGCAATATTTGGGCAATGGACCTTGATAGTTTGGTGCAAAATACTTGTAGATATCCACTCTACACACGAGGGCATGGCCGTGTAGTTTGGTCCCACTGGATGTGCCCTTGAGGTCCTTTCCAGCTGCTTATAATCCAGTCCCCTTAGAAATCCATAGGCAAGCTGATAGTGTCTTGTGTGGATCCCAAGATGGATTTTCTCTAGTTGGGCTGCGTGCCTCTTGTCTGTAACCAACTTATTTATTTTATTTTTTCTGAGCAGTATAGACTCTCCTGAGCAACCCTTCACCAGGGCTCTCAGCGTAAGCAAATTTTTCCTCGATTGCGGCGTAAACATTATTACTTTCTCCTTTTTGTGCTAAAACGAAACCATTTCCTAACTAATTGCTTGAAAACAGACGCTAGCAAAGGAGGACCGCGAGGAAAAATCTACAAAAGATGTGTCATTGTTTTTATCCTGTTGTGAATTCTTGAAAATGTCTAGGCCTTTTGTATAGGAAGGAAAATTTCGTAGGGTTTACTGATTTTCCTAGCGTACCGAACAGTAAACCAAGTTCCTGACCGGCGTTCTTCTTGCTGAGTGTATGGTGTGGCAAAGAGAATGTCAACGGCTTTGACGATCTGCTCATTTCTTTTCAATGGGGCGATGGGTTCTCTAAGACAAGTTGCTCCCTTGGTTTCACAGTGAGCCCTCATGTGTTCGATGGTGCAGGGATAGATTTCTCTTTGAATGCTTAATTCGGAACACAGCTGGTCGAAGTCCTCATCTGCTCCCAGGCAGTCACCATGGATTGCCCTTACCTCCCCGCGCTCTTGCAAGAGGTTATTCAGGGCCAACAGCACGTTAGTCTTCTGAAAGATGGACATTCCAGAGCGCGTTCCCGTGAATCCAACGATAATCACAAGAGGTCTCCCAAGTCTTCTCTGCCAGCATATCTTTCCTTCACCTTGTCAATCCAAGCCTGATTTTTAACCTTGAACATGATTGGAAGGGACCATTTCTTTAGGGGAGCCGACTTACAAACCACTCCCTCAAAGGAAGCTCCCTCAAACTCTCCCTTTCGGATTTTTTCTTCAACCTCGTGGTTAAGCTTCCCATGGTAAATGAACCTGGGAATTTCTACCTGGCCCGTAAATGTCTTTAGGAAAGCGTTTGGGTGAATAAACCCCTGCTTGTAAACATCAACGTCAAGAAGGACGACCTTGTGGGGCTCGGGTTCGTGAAGGCCAGCAAAAGAATTCTCTCCCAGGAATTCAAAATAGCACACGACACCCTCAAACCTTTCGGACTTGAAGATTCCCCCCAGGGCAGCTTCCTGCTGTCTGATTAGACCAATAGCTTTGCCAAACATGGGGTCATCCTCGCCAAGGAGACGCTTCCGTGTGCCAAATTTATAGAAGCCACGCTTTGGAGACCATTCTGCCCGGATGTTGGAACCGTCCAACTTCTCAAAGACATACACGTCAACATCACGTTGAATCACGCTTGACATTTCAGGATAATGTTTCATCTTATTGGACAATTCCAGGGTCTAAACTCTGTTGGGCAGTTGGTGGATTCCTCGGCGGGTACCGCACGACCCCTATAAGTGTTGGCACCTCTGACAGGCATGGTAAATCCTCGTCTCCCTGTGGAGTAGTTCCCGATCATAAAATCCCAGTCGGCACAACCAGAAATCGTGCCGACCAAGCAAAATAGGAAAATCAAATTTTTCATCCTGATCATAGCGGGTGGTGGGATTCGAACCCACGACGAATAGCTTGGAAGGCTACCATTCTGCCGCTGAATTACACCCGCGCTTTTAGAAACATTTTTAGATTGTCAGCTTCTTTGCCCAAGAACACCTTATGATACACGTCTGGACTAAGGTTGTCAAGAGCCTTGATGGCTGCCGGAGTTCTTTTTGGATTCAGGAGGTCATTGTAATAACTCCTGATAATTAGGAGGAACGAGTTAATTTCTGGAAATGGCACCATGACCTGTCTCTCAAACCGAACAAAGGCTTTTTGTTCTGGCCCCCAGGTCCATACGTCCGGTGGTACATACTTGAGATGTCTGTTAACAAGATTGCTTGGTCTAAAAGATATGCTTCCAACTCTCTGTACTGGCTCTGGAAATCTGATGAGTCCCTGAACCATTGCACCTGGATTTTGCATCACCAGATTTCCGTTACCTCTTTTAACCTTCTCGTGGATTTCCCCGAAAGATTTTTCAAAAGCCCAGTCCGTACTCCAGTCAGAGGGAGCAAACAAGTGAAGAAGCGTTGCCTCGTCCTTGCCTGTGGCTGGGTCAAAGGTAATAACCGCGAAGTCCTCAACCACCTGAGAGGCTATGGCGTCAAACAAGTCAACGTAGTGCCAAGGGGAGATTAGTTCAAGATTAGTATCCCACAAAACTTCCTCGGCATACTTGCCGTCGTTTATAAGGGGATTTTCCAGGCACCTATCCCAGATATTCAAAATGGGATTTTGTTCCGTGAGAGTTTTCAAGAGCCAACGAATAATCGGAGCAACTTGCTCCTTGCTTAACTTGTTCTGATAGAAATCTTCGATTGGCAGCTTCCTGGCATTTATTTTGTTTTGCAGGAAGGAGTCAAAGTCTATGCCGTACTGAAAGAACTTGGCCATTTCCCCAGATAGGGCCGAGAGCTTGGTTGTCTTGGTTGAGGATATCGGAACAGTATCGTTCTGTAGAGGATAGTAGTCCAGATAGTCTGAGTCTAGCGGGGTTACGGTTTCGGGCATTAGTTGAGCCGGATTAAACATCGCTAAATTCTTCACCTTCCCCTATCTGCTCCAGAAGATCCTGGCGAAAATGTTCTTTCTCTCTTCTCTTGGTCTTGATGTTCTTAGTTTGATTTTTAATGGAGTCTAGAACTCGATCCAGGGCTTTCTCAAAAGTCCCACCAGTTGCCTTGTAGGTTTCTTTTTCGAACCTAACCTGAATAAAGGTATTCTGCCGATGGAGCTTAATGGTTACGTTGGCTCCAGAAGTAATCAAGCTTTTTAGTCTCTCGTCCATTAAAAAAAGTGCTTTCTCCAAAAATCTCTGGCTCTGCGTCTTGCTGCCTTGGCTGGCAGCTTGTTAAGCTGCCTAAAAATCTGTTTAACTTCTGGATCCCAACAAAGCTGCATGGAAACCTGGGCGGATGCCCCATGAACAAAATCATAAAGAGCGTCTGCGCTTGAACTGTTGTTGTGAACAGGTTTCCAGTTGATTCTCTTCATGGTATATGCTTTCTTTCTAAAGCTGCCACCCAGATTTGAACTGGGATTACGCCCGTACCGGGGGCGTGTACTAAACCGTTGTACTATGGCAGCATTTTTGCAAGTATTTCCTCGTGTCTCACAAGCACAAAGTCCTTGCCATCTACTTTAACTTCAATTCCGCTCATCTTGTTTACCAAGACCGTATCCCCGACAACCAAAGGGGAAGAACTGGCACCTGAACCCTTGGAGACTATCTTGGCCTCATAATACTTTTTGTCAACGGACTCTGGTATAAGAATTCCGGTGTCTTTTTGGTCACGCTTCACTTTTTCAAGTAAAATACGATCCCCAAGTGGTAATAGTTCCATAATGTTTCCATGTCCTTAAAGCGGGATACCGGTATCGAACCGGTTTCTCAACGTTGGCAACGTCGTGTAATACCTTTATACCAATCCTGCATTAAAATAGTGTGTAGCAGTTTATGGCTGTTGGATATTTTTCCACGCCTCATAAAGCTCCGAAAGTAAAACTCCGGCTCTATTTCGGGGCATCCCGTCCAGCTTTAGACCTTGCCACCCAAGCAACATAGCTCTTGGCTTAGCCTTACATTTCTCAATATGTTCAAAATTGGCCTTAGGGTCCATTTGTTTAATCTCACATTTTGAACATTGCCACATTTTATCCTCCCAGGGGGATGTCTTCCCAGTCGGTTGCCAAAACATCTTCTTCGGTCAGGGTATAGTCCGATTTGACTATATTAGGATTATTAGGAACGCTACGGTCCCAACAGCATACTTCCATCCGACCGATATTGAGCCAAAACTCGCCAGTCCAATGTTTTCTTTTCCACATTGGCATTCCGTCTTCAACTGCCTCTATTAAAGTAGCCATTTCCTACACCCCCACCAGGAGTTGAACCCGGGTCTTGACTTTAGGAAAATCTTGTTCTTCCGCTGAACTATGAGGGCACTTACCAGTCATTATTGTTGTTTCCTACATCCCCACCAAGAATCGAACTTGGATCAAAAGCTTAGAAGGCTCCTATGTTGTTCCGTTACACCATGGGGACTTGTGTCAGTCTAGTCTTTCATCTTTCTCGTCGTAATTATCAACCCACTCCACATCTGTTGCCCCGCCGTGACCATGAATCTCAAGAAATCCCTTTACGGTATCGTGAAATTCCATCGAGGAGGGCTTGCCGGGGACTCTCCATCTGACAACAACAGAACCGTCTGTGAACTTGCAGCCCTCGGCAACATAACCATTACCCGAAACACCTGATATGTCTTGTTTTCTAACAACGTGGAATCGTTTCATTTTTTCTTACCTAGTTTTTTAATAAATGCTCTTTCTATGTCCATCCACAGCACAGCAGAAACAAAGAAGCCGATTAAAAAGAAAGCCACCATGTTTCTATAGTAGCACAGAGTAAGGCATTGTCAATTTTAAGTACGGAAGACAGAGGTCTTGATCCCCACACAGTTGCCCGTGCCGACGGTTTAGCGGACCGCGCTCGCCCCCGGCGAATTTATCTTCCAACAAGACATAAGGTTAAGTATTACTACGGAGAACAGTGTACTTGAAACACATACCCTTTACGGGTATACGCCGCTTTCCAGGCGGGTGTGGCACCCTGACCACTTTACTCTCCAATTATTCAAGAAACGTCTTTGAGCCGAAAATTTGTAATGTTTCTTGATTTCATTTCTTTTTTGACTTCTTCTACCGCCTCTTCCTTTGTGCCTTCAAATTCGACAAGGAAAGAACCACATTTACCAGTCTGGTCTGTGTCGTGTTCTAGCCAAGTAACCTGTATTTTGTTCATGTTATTCTCTTTCCCAGATTTTAAGTCGTTTCCAAACTCTTCTGTCGGCAGGACCACAATGGCTCCGTATCGAAAATCCGCTCGCCCCACCATGTTGTTCTGTCGAGGTCTTCGACACGGCGTCTTCTGTTGGGGCGCAGACCGGGTGATACGGAAACCAGCCTTCCTTGGTCCTGCGCTTTATTTCATCCCCATCAATATGTTCCCCACACCCAGCACAGGCATAGGTGGTTCGCGTGGGGGCTTCTTGGTCATTTTCTTTTTGGGTCATTTCTTTGCTTTTTCCACTTAGACCTGATGAGGAACAGGGGAATGTCATATAATTGCCCATTCCAAATTAGCTGTCCCCAGCCACCTCTCTTTGTAGTTATGTAAATGAGGGTGGCATTCCTGCACACGGGTCTGTAGTCCTGGTGAACCTTAAAGTCGTATTTCTGGCCGACCACAAGTTCTGAGGTGTACTTTTCTTTCATACTATTTTCTTTCACCGATTTTCCGGTTTCCAAGGGCCAAAATAACTGCGGCCTGAGTTATTGCTTTAATTCTTTTTGACACCGGCTTTTTGTTCTCAATGTCTGAGAGATAGCAAATAACTTCTTTCGACCACTTTTCCTCAAGACGCTCCAAGAACTCCTTGGTATCAACTTTCATAGGAAAGAGTCTATCAAGTCTCCTGATGAAGGCAACTACATTCGGCATGTCGGTGTTCATTTTATTACGGAAGAATGAGGTCTTGATCCCCAGTGATTTTCACCACCCATTCGCTTTCGAGGCGACGCCGACAGCCTTGTCAGTTATTCTTCCAGCTACTTACAACTCACGTTGAGAACGACTGTCCACACCCACAGGTTCTTTTGACGTTGCTACTATTAAATTTAAAGCCAGCACCTACCAGTCCATTATCTTGATAATCAACCGAGGTTTCCTGAAGGTACTCAAGGGACATCATGTCTATCACGACCTTTTGTTCCTCAAACTCAAAAACAGTGTCAGTTTCCTTAAGGGGGTCGTCCTCAAAGAAGGCATTATACTTGAATCCCACACACCCGCCGCCCATTACTCCAATTCTCAGGGGAGTGTTCTCGGCAATCCCAGAGTCTTTTTTAATTTCTCTTATTTTCTCAAGGGCTTTTTCTGTAAGTGTTATGCTCATAGATTTAAATATCCTCCTGGGGACTAATCGCGTTATATGACCCTACCGGGTATCGATCCCGGTCCCTCAGGTTGAGAACCTGACGACCTAGCCAGTAGTCTATAGGGCCATTTCTTTACCAAGAACCATAGTCCGTTACATCGTATTCCCCCCCACAATAACACCTGACCGTTATTGCGGTACCGATAGAAGTTGGTGAGAAAATATAGCTAATTCCTCCACCTATGGCGCCGGTACCTTTTCCCCTGTGCTTACAGGGATGCTTCTCAATCCAAATCTTTGCCTTTGTTAACTCTTCTTCTGACATTTCAAAACATCTAAGACGATTCGTAGGTTTATTCTGGGTCATGGCGGGTGTCTCTTAGAGGATCTAATCTTTGTACTGGAAATGTTCAAAATTTCCAGCGGATTCTGACGGTGAGATCGCCATACGTTCTCTGGCTTAACTTTAAAGTCGTGAGGATAGCAAATTACTCCGTTTCCCATGTCTCTATCATATACTTCAAACATAGCAGGAATACCTACTATGCCCATTTCTCCACAGTCGTCACGCAATCTGATAATTGTGTCTATGCCCACCTGGAAGCGAAGTTCCTTAATAAATTTGAGGGCTCCACACTTTTCAAGAAATCTTGGGGCATTGGTAACGAGAACCGGAGCATACCACTTAAACTGTCCCAGGGTTTTCTCTAGTTCCTCACATGACAAATTTGCTTTTCCCCAACGAGCCAGGGAAATTTCAAACGTTTTTTTAGATGACGGAATCTTGTCGAAGATATGTCTGTGTCCATCGTGCAGAGGGTTAAAGGAACCTGGGAAAATATTGAGTTCACAAGTTGAGAATATGCCCTGGTCCGCGTCTGCTAAATCTAAAATCCTGGACTTGCCAACAATCTGCTCGTCTGGCATGACCATGAAAACTTTATATGGATCGGCCACAAGGGCATCATAGAACTTTTGTAAGGTTTCCATTTTCAATGTCCGTTTTAAGGGTATCCTTTTCAAATCCCGTGGCCAGCTTTATGGCCACTGTCGCCACCAACTCATCCTCTTCCTGTCTCTTGTGAAAGATTTTTTGATCTGCCCACGGCCTGATAGGGTCACTATAAACCGACTCAGGAAGTTTGTCAAGTTTGAGACGATATATCTCGCAGTGACCATATTCGTTTTCCACGGCGATATATGCTTGGTTTTCTCCCCTTCTGGCTCTATTTGTTGTCAGGGCCGAGGTGATGGCAATTTTATTCGGGTTGACGTGCATGTGAGCCAAGGCATCCCAAAGCTCCTTGGCTGCCCAACCACAAACGGCTTGATTGCTAAAATATTCCACGGTTGTTCTTTGTTCAAGCCAAGAGACCGCTTCCTCCTCGCTGTAGGGCATCCAAATAGCATCCAGAACCTTGCTGGAGCCCGGAACCATGGCAATCCTAGACAGGCTGATTCCTCCGCCACAGACAACAGCCAACAGCTTTCTGCTGTCTGAATAGGCGTTAACAAATCTTACTAGAAACTTTTCGTACTCTGTCATTTGGTCATTTCCTTCCACCTGGCCAGGATCATTTTGACCTGCTTGTAAGCTGGAAGCCCGTAGATTCCAAGAGAAAATCCATCATTCACTTCTATGAGGGCAGTATCCCATACTTTATTCTTACCATCAACCATCTTCCCCACATCAAGAGAACATGCAGTTGGTATGCTTGGGTAAGACCCAAGCATTTCCTTTATGATCCAGACGTTAGGATACCACTCAAAGCTTCCAGCGTACCTACGAATATCTAGGATTTCCCGGTTAAGGACAAAGCAACGATATTCACTTTCCCACTTAACAACCTCACTTGCGAGCACCGGCATATCCATTGGAAAACAGACCGTCTTCAAAAGGTCAACAAAGCTTGCAACCACATGTCCTGTAAATCTCTTGTGCTCCAGATATGGCTTAATGAACACCGGCCACAAGGTTTCGTTATTGTGAACCTCTCCCAGGGTTGTAGTCCAAATTTTTCTCCTCGTGTAACTGTGGATGCACTCGGGAATATCAATTGTCTCTGGCGGAGCAGCCTCTAGCATTTCCAAAGCTTTTCTAACGCTTCCAATGCCACCTACAACCGGAGTCTCCTTGTTTAGTCCCTCAATTTTTAATGCATCAACAAAGGGAACAACTTCCCACCCAAGTTGGTCAAACCACCCAGCGGCAGAGTAGCAGTTTATATCTAGCCACTCCTTGCCATCAGGCTTTTTCTGAACGAAGACTTTCATAACTTTCTTGTAGTTGTGCGGTATTTGTGAGAAATCTCTGACACTAGGTCATCAACAGCCTGGGTTGTGTGTCCGGCATCCCTTGGCATCTGGCTAAAGTCCTTGATTACTCTGGACTCGCAGACACCAAAGTCGTCGGTGAACCCAAGACCAAAGGGAGAGTCCTGGCTGCCATCATAGTAGCACTCCAGGGCGTCCCTGGCGTGTGTGTGCTCGGCCGGGAGACAGATCGTAGTACCGCCCAGAAGTGCCCTGGCGGACCTCAGAACCTTCACCAGGGGCAAAGTCTGCTTGCCCCTTTCCTCTGAAAGTTTGATAACTGGACGATTATTTTCTCCGACCGCGCACAGAGCAAACTTGGTGCTCATGTGATCGCGGTTGATGTTATTGCGCAGATGACCACCAACACCAAAAATTCCGCATCGCCAAGTGACAAATCCCTCACCGAGACATGTCTCGACAACCTTCTTGATGCTGTCGAAGTCCTCACCATTTCCAACAATGAACCGGAGAGTTGTACTTCCGCACATTGGTTGCTTGGCTGTGGTTTCCACCGGTTCCATTAGGCCAGCTTCCCTAGCGCGCCTGAGAGTGCCGAGAACCATTTCCACGCTGTCACCGGAGTCAGGACGAGCCACAATGATCTTGCCACTACCGTCTGCCTTGCTGCGAAGGGCAAGGGGAATCAATTTCTTTTCAAGGGCATTCCAGTAGTCATAACAGTCGCCCACCATGGACAGAAACTCACCAGAGTCAGCCTTGGTGTACATTTCCTCATAACAGTCAAACTCATTTTCAAATCCCTGAACAATACGGTGGGCAAGAGCCTTAACCGAGGAGCCCATTGCGGGAGGGGCTCCATTTTTCCAGTTCTGGTAGGCACTACGGAAAGTGTCGGTACCGTACCACACATAGTTGTGAACCTTTGCCACAATTTCCGACTCCTGAGGACAGGTTGCTGCCCTATCTCCAAAGTCATGGATCATTAACCTGGCAAAGAACATGCACTGCTCGTCTGGAACGCTTGGCATCTCATAGGAGCGAATAAGCTTGTATGCCCAATTTAGGGCATGACGGGCTGCCGTAAGTCTCTCGGAAGCTGCCCACACATGGAGCAGGGTGCTTTCAAACCAAGGAACCAGAGGTCCAAACCCCGGCTTGGTGGCAGTTACCCGAACACAAGGTTCCCCGGGATAGGTAACCCCACCCTCAGGGATGCCATCAACTTTCAGTGGAAGATAACCCTCGCACTCATCTACGACCCGCCTCCAAAGAGCCTCAGGGAATTCGAAATCTCGAAAGCCAGTAGCAGTTGCCTTGCGACCTTTAAGGAAGGCAATGGAGTCGTCAATTTCCTTGTGGGTAATCGGCTCATAAAAAAGCATATCACACAAGGACTGAAGTCCCGCAAAGAGGATGCGATTATCGCCCTCCTCATATATTGCGCGCTCATGCTTCAGTGGAAATTTACGATAGGTTCCATAATAGACTGAGTTGTGGGTTGCTTCCTTGCTCTCAAGTAGAAAGCCATTAATAGTGTAGGCGTCTGCCCACAGGGGACGGGGAACGGAATGATGACGACGAGCAGGTAAATTTTTGGCCATAGGTCTTACTCCTTTTGATTTTATATCTCGGGAGCAGGCTCCGTGCGGTCTGTTTCGGCACGGAATTTAGCCACCTGCTATTGTCCTTGATGTTCCCATCCTAGCACTTCTAGGATGCGTTGTCAAGAGAGTCGGCTTACGAGTAATTGAAACTCGATCTCATCGTTATCAGCGATGTGTCTTAACCTTTTGACGATAAGCCGAAATTTGTTATGGTTTAGTTACGTCCGAGCTTTCTCCGTATTTTCTTCCTCTGCTGAATTTACGTTGGGCCCTGCCGTTTGGACAAATACAAAATGCCCTTATTCCGCACGGTGTTTTGTTCCATTTTGTGGTAGGGGTGGTGTCGAGAAGCCCACTATTTCCACACAATCCACAAAGCGGAATTTCCATACCAAGCACAGGACTAAGTACCATTACAGTATACTCCATCCACAGTTGAGAAAGTTGTTTATGGGGGGATTTTTTTGCTGCCATAGGGAAGTCCTTGTTCGTTTAAAAACTCTTTAACCATTGTCGGATTTACGGTACCACGAGAACGCTTCATCACGAACCAAAGAAGGTCGTCTTCCTTGAGGGCTACTCCCTCCTCGACGAACTTCTTTATTTCGATCCAGATAGCGACTAAAAGCCGAGGATCAATGGTACTCATTGTAATTTTGATAGCAATCGCGCTGTTGGCTTTGTTGGCTTTCAACAACCTTGAGTTGTTGCTCAAGATTTTCTATCTTGTCACGCATTTGACTGAAGTCAAGCGCCATCACAACGACTGGATTGGTCTGAATTTTCTGTAGACTTTTTCTCAGTTCTTCAACGGTCCATGTAAGTGACGAAATTTCACTGAGGCAATCTGAAACCAGGGCTTCAACTGTCGTGTCCGCCAGCTTGCCGGATTTTTTGAGAGCCTTGGCTCTGACTGGTAATTTTTCCTTGGTGAAATATGGCTTTTTCTTTCCCATGATGTTACAGGTTTCCTCTCTCGATGCAAAAATCATATGTCTCTTTGAACACATGTCTAAGATCGTGCCTCTTTGGTTTCTTGCCAAAGCACCTAACTTTATATTGCGAGGAACGCCCGCAGGCAGGGCACTCCTGGTAAAACTTTTTATACCAATGTTTTCTCATGTCAGCCCTCTTTTAGTTCCCAAGGCAGGATTCGAACCTGCGAAAACCTGATTCAAAGTCAGGTAACAGATGCCAACACCGTTTACTCGGGAATGTTCACTATTCGAACCTATTAGAAAATGGAAATTGTCTTCTTGACAAGTCTCTTGTCCTGCCATTAGACGATCTCGGAAAGAAAGGGTGACTGGTGGGATTTGAACCCGACGCGAGACGAGTCACAGTCGTCTATGCTAGCCATTACATCACAGTCACCACAAACATACGCTCAGCATACTAAGCCAAGGCCATGTTGTCAACGTCAAACTTTACAATTATTTTTACGGGCGCGACACGATCATAGTTGTATTCCCCGAGATTAACATGTGTGGGAACCAAGTCAAAGGAGAGGGTTTTTATTATTTGACCTACTGGATCAAGAATTTTCATCTTGGCTGGCTTCTTCCCGGCGGACAATGCCTTTAGTGCCTTGTCGAGTTCGTTTTCCTCAACGGGGTCGAACATGGTCACCTCTAGCTTACCCTGGGCGGTCAGTTTGTTTCCTTGCCAGACTATCTCTGGCAACTTAACCGACACAACGGCGTATGAGTCAAAACCCACCATCTCAAAAATAAAATGATTTTGGAAACATGGGGCAAAGTTTATCATTTCAGTACCCAAGGCTTCGTTTCTTGGTATCTCGACGGTCTCGACGGGCATTCCCTTTATTTTTATTTTTCTGTCGTTTTTCATATTAGCCTCTATGCGCGATGAGGGATTTGAACCCCCGGCTCCCTCGGTGTAAACGAGGTACTCTAGCCACTGAGTTAATCGCGCCAGTATTTTCTAGTCACGAGACGATTTTCTTCGATTATCGTAAACAACAAACACCCAATATAGGACTGCGGTCACACAGGAGAAAGTTGACATCAGGAGAATATTAGCCAGAACAAAGTTCCCGACCAAAAACTGACTCACACAGGCTCCGCCATTCAGGAGGAGCATCAGGAGGTTTATCACCAAATTTAGGTTTGGGTTTCTTACAACAGAGAGAAACTTGTTTTTTAGGGTCGTCACTCCACCTTGATTAGTTTTCCATAAATATGGGTACCCTTGACCCATCCATTTATCCCCCCCTTATTATTTCCTATCTGGTACTCATTTCTGTCGTTTGGTTTCCCGGCGGCAAGGTCCCCGGCCATTTCTGAGATTTTCTGGTGTTGTCTCACGGCAAGGACCTTATGGAGATATTCCTTGCCGTTTACCTTGCAGAGAACTACGTCTCCCTGGGCCACATAGGCGGCCGTGGGCCCGTGGGCGGGGGCAACGGTGCAGAGGTCCCCGGACTTGATTTGGGGCTCCATGGAGCCCCCACGAGGCCGGAATAATACAACCTGCCCGCCTTGGAGTTTCTTGATGTATTCCTGTGCCCAGCCCATACTAAATGTTCATCGTTATCCGGGAGCCTAATTTAATCTTCTCCCCTGTCTTTGCAGACAGATCGGAAATAACATCCCTGATTATGGCGCCTTCCCTGGACACTAGTTCCTCTGCAAGGAAAGCATCTTCATCGATAGTTTCTGAGTTTGCCGCGAGGTGCATGGCCAGTTCGTTGGCCAGATCCCTAAAGCTGGGCATGAGACTTACAAAGTCCGTCTCACACCTGAGACCCACCACGGCAACTTTTCTGCCGTCAAAGTGACGATACATGCCAAAGTAGCCTGCGGAGGTTGTTCTGTCCTGAAGCTTACCTGCCCTGGTTGCTCCCTTGGACTTTAAAATTTGAAGCGCCTTGTCCATATCCTGCTCGGACTCCTTCCAGGCACTCGCACACATGCCAACTGGCATTCCGGTAATTTCTCTAAGGTCTTTTACTGACATATTTTAGCTCCCACTAAGTCAGGGTGACAGGATTTGAACCTGCATTGGCTTCGATCCGAACGAAGTGGTCCGCCATTGACCCACACCCTGCAATCTCGAAACAGTCGGAGTAGCAGGATTTGAACCTGCAACTTTCTGTACCCAAAACAGACGCTCTACCAGGTTGAGCCATACTCCGAAAAGAAGAGTCAGGGTGGTAGGACTTGAACCTACATAGTCTCGGCTCCAGACCGAGTGACCGACCTTTGGCCCACACCCTGATATTATCATTCTTCTATCTTACTACATGTTCCTTTTTTTGTCAAGGAATGACACCGGAGGTACTCGAAACCTCGCACGAGGGCTTATGAAACCCTGTCTCCTAACCTGGGATCGGTGCCAAAAGAAATCTCAACATTCCCAAAGGGAATCGAACCCTTACTAACATCTTCGGAAAATGCTGTGCTGTCCATTACACTATGAGAACAAGCTCACGAACACTTAAAACAGAAAATCACTTTACTGTCTTGAAAGCCACTGTGTCTTTTTCAGAATAATCTTTATGGAGAACTGGGCTTGAAAACTCTTCAACTTGTCCCTTTTTAGGGACCGGCACATATTTGTCTACCCTTGCAGGCAAGCCAGAAAGTCTTATTCCCCAGGCCAGATGCTCATCACACACCTTGAATTTATATTTATCGCCCTCAAGTTTCCATGATGGAGCACAAACACAAGGGTTACGAAATGTTTCATCTCGAAAGTAGCACATGTCAATTGTTGTTTTTTCTTTTCTTTCGCGCATTTTGGCGCTCCCAACAATAAATATGCTTGCCAGAAATTAACAGGCCCTAGGGGATTCGAACCTCTATCATTTCCTTCGTAGGGAAGTATGCTTCCATTGCACCAAGGGCCCATGTTGTGATGTCCAGGGAGAGACTTGAACTCTCACTCCTCGCGGAACAGCCTCCTTAGGGCTGCGGGTCTGCCGTTTCCCCACCTGGACAAGTGTAAATATCCTACGAGATATTATGAGATTTGTCAAGAAAAAACATTATCGTCTTAATGTGCATCCGCCGATTAGGGAAGCGCACGCCCTGGTGTGTTCCGGGCAACTATCCGAACAAACCATTCCAAAACAAATCAAGCCATTATTTTGTGACACACTAAATCGACAGTCGCAGAGTTCTGCCACAATGGGCGGGTCCTCCTCTGAGGAGGCTTCAAAATCAAGCTCGGTTATTTCTGGCAATAATACGGTATCGGGATCTTCGACATTTAAAATATTGAGGTTTTCTTCTTGATATTCGATGGTTGGCTGTGCCACACAACCACCTACCGCAATAAATGTCCATAATCCTAATGCTATTATTGTCCTGTTCCCCATTTATTTAAATATTGCCGCCGGAGGGATTTGAACCCTCAATCCTTTCGGAACATGATTCTGAGTCATGCGAGTATGCCGTTTCTCCACGGCGGCGTAACTATTTTAATTTCTCAAGAGAGACCTCTAGTTGAGCTTCTTTCCTGAGGCCAACCTCCGTGGAAACGACCTCCCCGTTTTTAATCCAGATCAGAGTTGGAATACTTTTTATCGAGAGACTGTTTGCCAGGTCTTGGTTTTCGTCAATGTTCAGAGCCAACACTTGAACTTCAGGATGATTGCCCTCAAATTTTTCAAGAATGGGCTTTTGCATCTTACAGGGCATACACCAGTCAGCATAACAGTCAATCAGGACAACGCCCGGACTTTTCGTTGCTTCATTAAAGTCAGAGCTTTGTTTTATTGTTCTCATTTTTCTTCTCTTCCTTTAGACGCAGGAGTCCTTTTGTAGCCATAATTATTGCCCAAACATTTGTTATGTTGAAAACAAATATTCCCATCTGCACAGGGTCCCTTAGGGCAAGTATGGTTTCAATTATTATGTAACAAATACACGCTACAATAATAACCGGATATGAAACATGAAGTTTTCCCTTCGATAAAAACCAATGATTTATCAGGGACATGCTTGCCGCAAAGCAACTAAGGACAAATATAAAAAGTCCAAGGTCCATCTCTTTAACTAGAGAGCACCGGGCTGGGATTGAACCAACACTACATCGTTTTGCAGACGATGCCCTCGACCACGAGGAACCGGCGCTTATTCGTTTTTGGGTCTTGTGACCTGGGCCTCCAATGCGTCCAGCATATCATGCGAATAATTGTTGCCACCTATCCAGGTTTCGTCATCATTCTGCAAGATGCCTCTACTGTTACAATAAAGACGATCCTCGCCTGACAACTCATACCATGCTCCATCCAACATGTCAGAAAGTTCATCTGGTCTTCCTGTGCGGAGCCAGTCACGTTCATAAAAAAGATATTTTAGAAGTGCCTTTGAGAATCTCTGTATGGTCATATTAAGTTCCCAGACATGGATTCGAACCACAGTCTTATTTTCTAATTTTTCTTCCCCATGTTGGGGTTTGTGTATGACAATGAGGACACAGAATTCTTAAGTTGTCAAGTTGATTATTTTTTTTATCTCCATCTTTATGGTCAAGTTGAAGAACGAGAGGTTTTCCATTCCACCAAGGTTGTTGCCCGCACTCAGAACAAATATTGTTTAACTTTCCTTCGGACAACAATCTATTTTTTATATTCCATCCAGATTTTAATTCGTGAATTTCTTTTCTTGACGTTCTAGGAATTATCAAACCACGCTTAACGGCCTTATCCCAAGCAGAAGCCGAGAACTTAAATTTTAATCTGCAATCTCTATATGTTAATCCTTGATTGTACGACTCCCGAACAAGTAGCCAATTAATTCGTTTTGCTTGTTTGGCTAGTCCCAACTTGGTACGATGATAGGAGATTGTAGCTGTTGTTAAGCCGGTTTGTTTTATAATTTCGGCAGTTGAACAACCTTCCAGAAGAAGCTTAACTGCGGGACTAGGATTCGAACCTAGATGTCCTGAGTCAGAGTCAGACAGCCTGCCGTTAGCTGATCCCGCAATATTTTTTTGCATTATATCTAAGTATAAGGACAAGAAGTGATTTCGTTTGCTGTCCTGCCGCTAGACGATCCGGGAATGTTCTTGTAACTATTACACGAGCCCAGGGGAAGTTGAATCCCCACCTTACGGTTCGACAAACCGGCGCACTACCATTATGCTATGGGCTCATCAGCCGGAGAGTCAAAATCTCTGGCTTCTTTTCCAACAGGAAAGTCCCTTGGGTGAGTAACGACCTCACGACCTCGCCCTCTTCAGGGGCACGCTCTACAACTGAGCTACCAAGGGAAATTCTGACAACAAGGGATGAAAAGATGTTTTACGCGCTCTGCTCTTAAGCTACACCGCATCAAAATTGCGGCATCTGGACTCGCACCAGAACATCGTCCTTATAATGGATGTAATCCTCTCGGGCATTTGTCAGAAACTTATATGTACGGGTTGATTTCGTTTTCCACCAGGGTGCGATCTCCCAGCGTTTCTGTCATCAGGCCCAATCGCGGGCATCAACCTTCCTACCCTCGTACAAAGCCGGGTGATGGCCATGAACCATCATTTCGCCCTTCAGGGGCGCGTTCTTCTTCTACTAACCCGACGAAACTGGTGGGACAGGATGGACTTTAACCACCGACCTTCGGCTCTTTAGGCCGATGCTCTTTCTCTGAGCTACTATCCCATATTTGGTGACAAGAATGACAGAGACTATTTTTGTGCAACCATTACAACTCAGAACCACTTGCGTGGTATCCGCCCGGATTCGAACCGGATCCTTTTTTTACAATAAAGATGTAATCCCTTTCGGCATTCACCAAAACTTTTATTTATCCTGTGTCACTGCCCCCAGCGAGACGCTCGGTCTGGGAAACCAATCCTCCTCGGCGGCGACATTAAGCTCCATACCTTCCTCAAGAATCAGAACCTCACAGGAACCTTTCCCCCAGAGCTTGTCGTGGAGTTTTTTTGCAAGCTTAGCCTGTTTCCGTGCTTTCTTTTCGTCAGTGTCCTTTGGAACTCTTAAAACCATCAACTTCTTCATAAAGCCTCTACTTCTGATACAGATTGATTTTAGTTAAATCAAATGTATATTCTTTTGTAACTCCTGCGGATGGGATCGAACCACCGACCACCCGGTTAACAGCCGGGCGCTCTGCCTCTGAGCTACGCAGGAATGTGCAGATTTAACTCTTTCTGGCGAACTGCCAGTTGTGCTATATACACTACTAGCTGTTGATCAGACAACCGGTATCTGCCTCATGTGGTTTTACGACTAAACAGCGATCCCACTAACTCGACAGTTTCTTAAGTAAAACCGCCAAAACCAAAATGGGCCACTTGGGATTCGAACCCAAACCGTACCGCTTAAGAGGCGGGTGTGCTAACCGTTAAACACCAGTAACCCAAATGCTGCTCCTATTCTATTTTCAATGAACAGTTTCCCTTTTAAGGATGAACTCGAAATTTTCCTGATAGCATTTTCTCAGAAGGTGAGCCAGGGCATCTATGTCATCTACCGTGGATGAAATGCCCAGGACCGTACCTGTGATTCCATGGGCGAAGTCTGCAATCTTTCGTCCAGCCTCCTGGGAGGACATTCCAAAGGAATATGGAGCCACGAGAACCACCATATTAAAAAACTGTTCCTCAAGACTCTCTGCGGTTGAAGCGTACATTCTAGGACGGGTCAGTATTGACTGAATTGTCTCAAGAATATCACCAGCAAGGGACCTGTTTGCCGTTTCCTCTAGTTCGTCTGTTGCCATCCGTTAAGACTAGCACTCCTCAGAACAAAGTCAACGTGCAGTTATTTTTGCACAGTCTAACCCTTGTGGAACGTTTCCGCTCCGGGGTTAGCTGGCTACTCCGGGGGCAGGCATCGAACCTGCTCACTCCAAGTTAACAGCTTGGCGTTCCTCCAAAGGAACCTCCCCGGAACATTCTAATTCTATGTGAACTTCTCTGTGACACCTACAACAAAGCAGGGCACACTTTTTTGCCTCTTCAAGCATTCTTTTGAAGCTTCGTCCACTTCTATTTTCGGATAGTCCAAATTCTTTTTTAGTTGGGTCAAGATGATGAAAATCTAAGGCTTGAAGATATTTGTCATACCCACACTTAGTACACTTACCTCCGAAGTGAAGCTTTAACTTTTTGATTTGTTCTATCCTGGATTTTGAGACACGATTTGAGCGACACTTTGAGCATCGTTCAACAGTATTTCCGTGTCTGGTATTTTCTAGGTAAGTTTTGCTGGCTGGATGTTTTAAGCAAGTCACAAGGTTAACTATGCCGTGCTAACCAACTTTGCCTTTCCTCCAAAACAGAACAATCTTTCGTACCTACAAACCGACCCTTGCTGGGAAGGGTAATCACTCCCTTCGCCTTTCATTTTTAGTTATGTTATTCGGTCACAACTCTCAAGGAATAGCTAGTTCCTCTCGTCAAGCTGACGGGATTTTACCCACATGGACTGCATCACTGATTTCATTGCTTGGTCCACCGTCGTTTGCTTGGGAATAAGCCTCGCGATCCCAAACAGGTCCAACGACCTTACACTTCCAAAACCTACTTAGATCACCCACGGCTCTCTTAGTTTGTGCCTTATACCCGTGACGGTATTAGTCAGCCACCACCAAGGATCGGTTTCTGGATACGAAACATTATTCAGTTTTCAAATCGAAACGGGGTCCCTGAGTATTTTCAGGGACAGCCCCCCCTCAAGTATCTTTCGTAATCCCTGTTTTGTCTCACTAGAGACGGAACATGATACGACCTCTGGTTAGGTCATATGGGGACATTTCTACCTTCACCTTATCGCCCACAACAATGTTGATTTTGTTCTGTCGGATTTTACCAGAAGGCTTGCAGGTAACAACAGCATCCGTCGTTCCATCAAGTTTAATCCTAAAAAGTCCCTTGTTTGACTCAATAACCGAACCGGTCATTGAAATCTTGTCGTCCCTGTCTTCGTTGTTGTTTTTACTCATGTGTGTTGTGTTCTACTCTTAGCTTGACCGTTGTCAAGAACTTTCTTTCTTCGTTAGTATGGATCGGGAGGGATTTGAACCCCCAATGATCTTGCGATCCTCCGGGTTACAGCCGGATGCAGCTACCAATGCTACGTCCGATCCAAATATTGACAAATATAGGTCAATAGCGATCAAGGACGGACTTTGGGCCACGGAAGGAGCAGGGTACGAGATTGCAAGAAATACTATCTCTACCAAAGAGGGTATTCACGCGGAGAGATTTAGTATTCGTCTGTCCGGGTTGCTCATGGGAGATAAACTTATCGATTTGATTTTCCATGATTATATTTCCTTTAGTAAAGTGCGTTATCCGAATCTCGTTACAACACCAATGTTATAACTTAGTGGAGCTGACAGGAGTCGAACCTGCGACCTTCTGAGTGGACCGTATCAGATTCGAACTGATTCTCGATGCGTGCAAAGCATCAGTGCTCCCATTATCACTAACAGCCCAAGAAATTTAGTGGACACAGAGGAGAATCGAACTCCTATCGATCGGGTGCAAACCGAGGGTAATCCCTTTATACGACTGGCCCATTACTACCAAAACCCAGCATGCTTTTCTCTATGACAGATAGAGCACAATAACAAACACTTGTCAAGTTCTTTTTTTGCTTTCTCTAGACCCCAATAACGCATGCTCTTGAAGCCTGGGTCTTTTTTCAATGGGTCTAAATGATGGAATTCTAGAGCGTCCGTGCAACGTCCATATCCACAATGTTCACATTTGCCACCCTTATAGAGGATATATTTTTGTTTATTATTGTGTCCTCTTTCAATGGTGTTTTTGTTATGACAAAACTTACAAAGCGTTAGGCTTATTCTGCCTTTCCCTTTATTCATCATCATTTTAGGATCTGTTTCTCCGCAACTACATTTTATCATTATGATAAATAGGTCGGGAGAACCTCAAAGTTCTCCCAATTGAGCTACAGCCCCAAAAAACATCATAGCAGGTTTCGTACTGCCGTCCAGTGTGTCATTAGGACTCCTGACGGGATTCTCTCTACGAGGGGCAATGGTGAGACATCTCAGAAGTTGCCTTCTGACCTGCCGCCGTGAACAAATCTGTCATTAAATCCGTCTAACAGGTATTTGTTATCCAACATGGCAGGGCCTAATATCAGCGGTAGGATTCGCACCTAGAGTAGAACAGGTCATAGAAGATTTGAACTCCTACTGAACGGGTTGGAGCCGTTCGTGCTACGCGTTACACTAATGACCTATATCGGGCGACAAGGGATGCAAAGAATGTTTTTATTCCTTTTTGAGGAGGATAAATCGCGGTCTTCGAACTCCGCATAAGATTGCTCTTATTTACCATGTATTCCTTACTGCATTCGCCAGAGTCTTTGTCAATGTTTTGTCTAGGGCATTACCTTAGGATGTCCCCTACAGAGACCCGGGATCTCGCACATCACATTGACAATAACGGGGGTGGGAATTGAACGCCACGACCTTCGGGTTATGAGCCCGACGAGCTACCTCTGCTCTTCCCCGCAACATTCAAACTGAAAAAGGACAACAAGAGTTTGTCATCAAAAAGAGCCACACGTACCTTACGTTGGAAAGGAGGGAGGGGAGAACAACGTTATGTGACTCAAAAACATCGTGGGCTAGTGAAATAGAAGGGTTTATAATATATTTCTCATCTAGATTTGCCACCTTGCTGGTTTCGCTAGGTTCTGCTGGGGTTTGGCCAGCATATCTTAAGCGTCAAGGATGGCTTTCATACAGCCCACATGTAGCAAAATGCCAGCTTAATGACCTAATATGACCATTTACTAACATCGCCAAACTGTAACTGGATACGAAGGGAGTCGAACCCTTGTCCAAGAGAACTTCTAAAATTCTGTCTACGTTGACTGTTTACTTTATGTTTGTAGAGGGTGGGCTTCTAAAGTAACCCAAAACTCCTACCCCCTTAGTTCCCTTAGTTTTATCAGGGCCCGCCGGAAACATTTTCACGGGACTGACAAGATTGCTGTTTAATGACACTCCTTCTTAACCGCAATCCGTTAAGAACTCGTGGCTCTCTTAGCTGTTAGGCCGCAAGAGCGAAAGGTGCATCGTATGCATCTATTTGTTTCAGGTGTTTGCGCTGGTTCCTGATTACCTCTCAACGCTAAATTTCTTCGGTGCCCCTGTCGAAACCGTGACGTACCCAAAGGTCTGGTGAGAAACGGAGTAAATGACTTCGCCGTGTCTTTCTTCTTAAATAAGCCATAAATGACCAGACCAAAAAATAGTGCTGTAAGTCAAGCTGGTTGACTACATGCGACTGAGCAAAAGTCGCTGGTGGGTGACACCGTGCTAGTCACCTACAGCACAAAATTTGATTTCCTATTTAGTTTTCAACCGAAACAGCCTTCCAAAGGAAGAGGGAACCGGAAGGACATTTCAAATAAATGTCCTGTACTTTATTTATGTCGAAACAGCAGAAAAGGCCAAAACTTTCTTCATATTTGAGTATAATTCGTCCAGGTTATTTTCACTTGGACCTGACATTTGACCGTCATTAACCTCAATTACAATCCAGCCTCCATCTACCTTCCTAGCTATGTCTATCACAACGAACCTTGCATTTGAACCGAGTCTCTCTAGAACCTCCGCCAGGAACGTCTGAGGCACGCTAGCAGCCGAGGGAACGGTTGTCAAGTCATCAATGTGGGAGGACCAATAGAACGCCCCAGAAAGGATCTGGCGGTCAAGAATGAAAAACCTATATTCCTCACAAATTTGAAGTCCGTTCAGGCCATCTGCCAGCTTAACAAGGGGAACATACTCACGAATATAGATATCTTGATCCCCAATGAGACCATCCTGGGTTAGTCTGCGGTAGACCTCTCCGGCTTGACGCCTATCCTCTGCGTACATGTGGGTGTTCCACTGGAACTTCTTGGAGTTTGTCTCGCCCTTGAGAACAAAAGGACCTTTCTCCGGGAGACTGGAAAGGTCAAACCACGTTCTTGGGGTAATTCCCTCAAAGTCCGTATACCACTCCCTTAGGTCGGCAATCCAATGATGCTCCCTGTGGGAATTTATCAGGGCGGAACCTTGCTCCAGAAGATCGTCCTCAAGTTCCTTGTAGAAGGGAAGGACAGAATATCTGCCAACAACAAGGGAGTTCTTAGGGACCTGGGACCTTTGCTTGTACGTTGGAAGGTATTTCGATGCGATGGAAAATTCGTTTTCTTCCGCCAAGGAGGGTCTCATTAGGATAGTTGGCTGCATTATCGTCTCCTTCTTCAGTATGCCACAAGACTCTTGATTTTAAATACGCCAGATTTTCGGCCCTCGCCTTCATGGTGTGACATTTCGTGCAAAGCGGTTGCATATTCTCATAGGTATTAAACCCGCCCTCACCCAGGGATCTCTTGTGATCCAAGGTGAGGCTTGGTTTGGTTTTCCCACAGTCAGCACACTTAAATTCAAACTCAAGTAAGGTGATCAACCAATCTGTGGCAGAGAAAATTCCTAATCCATGGGCATTTTTCCTTCGCTTGTGCCACCGAGCTTTTGTTTTGGCTTTTTTAACACATCCCTTGCAGGCAAACCAAAAGAAGCTATGGCGTCTCCGAGTTTCCTCAACTTCCAGGAAGGACAAGTGACAAACCCGACAGGTGCTCATTTTTTCCACTCCTTCCACGGCCTACCCACCAAAACGTCCCAGGTAATCCACCCGATGGTTTGGGTTTTTCTAACAATCTTATCATGTGCAGTCCCGCCGGTTGCCCTGGCTTCCTTTGCGAACAGACTATATCGGTCATAGTACATTTCCTTGCAGTAGTTCATGTCATTGGAAAATTTTCCAAACCCACGTTCAAGGTCTTTTTTCTCTTCATTCCATGTGTAGTCGCAGTGGGTGCCAACGTGGAAACGAAACTCCTCGTGCCAGTATTCAATCTCTTTCCACTGCTCCTCGGTCAGTTTATAGACCCAATAGGTTCTTCCAACCATCTTAGAGAGACGACGAGACATATAATCTCGCTTCAAGTCAAAATAGCATTTCTGTCCCTGATACTCAAGAACCCCAGAAAGAAGTCCGTCGTATCGTCCAGACTCCCAGAGAATGCGAATTCCTTCTTTTATTTGAGGAGAGTTTGGTGGCCACTTTCCAATCATTCGGACACTTCCCATTTCTCGTTAAACGTTCCGGTGCTGGTTGGCAAGAGTCCGTAATGTTGCTTCCTGGCAGGGACCGACACTATCGTCCCGTCCCAAAGACAATATGCACTGAGCTTATTCCCGTGTACGCAGCCCGTGTCTATCCCGATTGCGTGGGAGGATACATGACACTCATGGAAAGGTTGATGTCCAAAGATAATCTTTTCCGGTCCCTTGTATTTTTCTGTCCAAAATGGCATGTCTGGAGTTATCTCGTCAATGTGAGCCATCTCTGTATCTGACTTTAAATATCTAACTCTGGTAAGGATTTTTGGATGCATGTCCTCCGCCTTCACACCGGGCAGAACGCCTCCATGTAGAATTAGATGCTGTTTTTCATCTAAGACATAGTAATAGTGGTTCCAAGTATCCATAAAACGATACGCATCAAAATCCACTATTTTTAGAAGTTCGTTTCTGGTACGAAGGAAATCCTTCGTGACCGTCATTGGATTCTTATATTTAGGATTTTTTCTGGCTCTGTGTTCATGCGTGTGGTACCTGAGATGTTTCTCCTCATGGTTTCCAATGACGAAGGCGCAGCAGCTTTCCCAGGTCTTTACCCATTCGATTACCTCTTTGGGATTGGGTCCCTTGTCAATCAAATCCCCGACAAAAATCAACTTGTCAACTTTTCCCTCATAAAACCCAATCACCGTGAGAAGCTCCATTAGCTCCTCATAGCAACCATGTACGTCGCCTATCGCGACAATTCTTTCATTTTCTTTTTTCATTTTCTTTTTTTCTAAATTCTGACGCGGGATTTATTATTTTCATAACCCCGTGATTATGGTCGTCGATCGTATAATACGCACGACGAATGCCATAGTTGTAGAGCACATGTTCGCATATCTCGCATGGTTTGGCAAGGCCAAAGACACCGTAATTTTTTACATCCTGGTGCTTGCGGATAACATAAAGCTTGGTGCCCTGGAGATCGGTCTTGGACCTTACCTGGAGCACGGCGTCCATCTCTGCGTGGGTGCTCATGCACCAATCTCTCTGTCCCTTCGCAAGGTCCGTGTAGTGTTCCACAAAGGCGTTGGTGTTTCTCTTGTTATAGCCAACACTCACGACCGACCCACCACGAACAAGGACGGCACACAGGTGATATTCCTGGTCACTATAATCATGGTCCTGCGCGTTCTGCAAGGCGATCCTAAAAAACTTATTCATGCTAGTATCATACTTCATTCTTGTTGTCTTTCAAGTGTAGAGTGCTATCCTTCCAACATGGCCAACAAAGTAAAAATTGGGATGTTGTGTACCTTTAAATCCAGAAAAAACGAACTCTGGAAAGGACACAAGCTTGCTCCAAACAACGAGGACAGGAAGAAGTTTTTCGACAACTCAAATCCATTTATCAAGCTCAAGAAACCACTTGTTACTCTTCTTGAAAAGAAGGCTGGTAAATATTTGAGCTTGTGGCTTTCGTATTCAAAAGTCCTTGGCGTCGCGGAAACTGGAGAGCCTGTCATAGTTTGGATCTTGTCAAGCGACCTTAAACCAGTTAATCATCGCAACAGCCAGTCGAAGGACTTATAAATTTCCATATTTTCTTGTGGGGTCATCTTTTGTGAAGTCCCCCAGTTAGCTCTCATTGGAAGGTCCCGGCCAGGGATGCCCCAGCTTGGGTTTTTGAGTTTGTTTATGTCCTTGGACTCTCTTGAGATGCCCAAAAGCATTGCCTTGGTAAAGGCGTCGGAAGACGCGCTATTTTTTTGTGCAAACTCTGCAAAGTTTAGGCCAATGGCAAGAGCCATGATCAAGTCATCGTGGGCATTTTTTTGAGCTTTTGGCTTACTGTTCTCAACGATGAAGGTACGGAACTCTGCCGCTAGTCGTTCTGACTTGAGCTTGATGTGCCTGTTTCTAATTGCAGCTTCCAGTTTACCTAGAATTAATGGTCTGGTTTTTACGTTTGTTGTAAACCCAGGAGTTAATTCCTCAATTTCTTCTGGGCGATAAGAAGGTTCCAGATTTCCATTGAACAACTTTTCGTAGTACACATTTTTGTACTTGAGTTCCTTGAGCTTGTAGGAGGTTACAATTCCTGCACTGTTTATCTCGTGTACGATGAACCCGTCATTATATTTCTTTGCAACGTCCACCAGAAACTCAGCAAAACGATCCGGTTGGATGCGTCCCTTGTATTCGCCTACAATTTCGTCGGCGGTAGCATCTATGACGTGCATGGCCGAGTAGTCGTCGGCATCACCTCTGGCAACGTCCGCACAAATAATATATTTGTGCCCTTGCTCTGGATATTTCCAGATAAGCATGTCAAGATTTTGCCCATATCTTGATATAGGACTTTCAACCTTTGACAGAACCCACTGCATCGACTCCGTGTCAAGATATGAGAAACCTGAAGCCTCAAAGGAGCACAAAAGCTCCTGAGCTATGGCCCGAGGATTTCCCATTAGGGCGGCGCACTGTTGTTCAAACCAAACCTGATCATGTTCTGGATGTACTGTCCAGGGAAGCTTTATTGCAAAAAAGCCGTTTGAGCCATCCTCGCCAGGTTCCTTGTCCGTTGATCCTTGCCAGATGTTATAGAACTGATTTCCAACGCCCTTGGGAGACGAAATCAAAATAACGTCACCACCAGTGCTAAAGGTAGGCTGAAGACCTATCCAGATTTCATCAAAGTCCTCAATGTGAGCAGCTTCGTCCACTACCAACAGGGATACGGCTTCACCTCTGGCGGCGTTCTCCGTGCAGGGAAGTGCCTTGATGATGGACTTGTTTGAGAACTTCATTTCTCTCACAGACAAGGTTGTGATTGTGGGCATGATGAGCCACTCTGGGAGTGAGTCATACATCACCTTGATCTTTTCGAGAAATAGCTTGGCCGTCTCAAGTCGCGTTGCAAGAATAACGATATTTTTGTTTCTGCGGAACAGGGCAAGCCAGAGCGAGTAAGCGGCCGAGACAGTGGAAAGACCAAGCTGTCTGGACTTGTTACAAATAATCATCCTGTGAGACAGGAAGGTTTTTACACATTCGTCCTGGTACGGGTAGGTCGTAAATGGAATCGGACCTCTCGTGGGATGAGAGATTTTAACATATTTGTTGATAAAGTAAATTGGATCAGTGCCGCACTTTTTGATTTCATCAAACTGTTCGGCTTTTCTTTCAATTTTTCTTGACTTAGCCATTTTACCTCAAGTTACTTTTGCATTGCAAAAGACTCTGAAGTAGGCTGCTCTTTTGGGGTTGTAGAGGCTGTAGTTTAGGAACTCCAAACCATCGGAAATCGAGGCTTTGTTTATTTCAAACTTAACGGGCTTACCCGTTATTACTTCATATTCCTCGCCAGCCTTCTTGAGGGTTTCCTGGATTTTGTTTACACCTTCCTCAAGCCATCTTTTTCTTAGTTCTCTCCACATGCCCTCAGAGGAGAAGTTGACCACGATCAAAAACATGGCCGACACCATCTCGTCGTCTACGAGTCTTAGGGTTACCGTCTCGGTAGAGGATTTAAGAGTAGACGGGGCTCCATAGGTTTTATTGAAAACTCTGGAGAGTGCGATGTACTTGGGATAGTCTTTTACAGTCATTTGAGTGTAATTAGCCGCCGACCCAAGACTTTTCGATAATTAAGATAATCTTCCCAACCTTCTGTGCTTTCCGAAGGTCTCCAGCCATCTTCCCACTTGCCAAATTTCGTTCTAGTCCAGTGCATTTCGCATAAATTGCAGCACCCAAAAGAACGAAAGGCTATGGAGTCCTCCAAAGTCCTCATAGGAAAAGAACAAATCGGACAAAAAATCGGTACAATTGCATTAAATTCTGATGGGCTGACCATCAGAATTCTGCCGTTTTCCAATATTTGTGTCTTGGTGTCGCTCATATTTTGAGCTTGCCCCCAAAAACACCTTTTGGATAAGTCACCACAGCGGGTATGGCACAGAGACCGTAAAGAACATAGGCTGTTGTGGACCTTCGTCCTGTTTAGCCTGCTCTGTCTTATCTGGATATAGTTCCCTTGAGAAGTGCTCACACTTCTCGTTGGAGCACTCAATGGTACCCAACAAAGAAATGTAGCATGGGGTGGAACTACATTTTAGACAATATGTCTCAGACATCATCCGACCAGGTTGATTTTTGCTTTAAGGGAATTAATTTCCGACATAACCCTAGTTTCGTTTTTCATAACAAAGGCTTCACGCCAAATCTCCGACAACTTTTCCCTGTCGGATTGCAGAAGGTGCCCTTGAATGCTGTTGTAGATTCTTGTGGCCATGGTCCAGTTATTATCAGAATATCCATAGCTTATAATCGAACCAAAAGAGTCCAACTGCATAAGGACATATGAAAGCTCTTGTTGCTTTCTCTTAGTGAAGGTAGCTTGTTTTTTTTGTATTTTTCTTGGTGTTGTCATTTATCCTCCATAGAGTATAGTTGGCCCGGACGTGTTTTAAACCTGAACAAAGGAGGTAGCGCCCTCGTCCCTGATATCAATAAGTTTATCTGCTATTTCCTTGATCGGAGCAATGTGGGTGATGACCAGGATGATTCTGAAATAACTCTTTAGGAGCGACATTAGCTGGAGACACTGGTAAATCGAAGTATCATCCAGAGGGCCAAACCCTTCGTCCAAGATAAAGATGTCGGACTTTGGAAGACTGGACAGATTCGTAAGAGCCACCCGCAGAGCAAGAGAGGCAATCATCTTCTCCATGCCGGAGGCGGTCTCTATGACTCTTTTTCCGTCCTTGTCCAAAATGAACACGTCCATGACGTTGGAGCTTATGTCCGTCTCCAGGAAAATCTTAAAGTCTACGGTACTCGTGAGAATCTTTTCAAGTTCTGCATTGATGGCAGGCAGCTGCCCTTTTAGAATCATTGCGGGAATGCCGTTTTTGCTAAATGCCTTGTAGATGGACTCAAATATCTGAAGTTGCTGGAGGATGTCCAGGCACTCTTCTTTCTCGCAGAGAAACTGCTCCAGCTTTTGCTTATTGGAGCCAAGACGCAGGAAAGTGTCGTTCTTTTGAGAGTCCAAATCCTCCAATTCTATCTTAAGACTTTGGAGTTCTTGCTTTTTCTTCTGAATCTCTTGCTCCTCGGCCTCATCGAGGCAAAGACGAATACTCTCCAGCTTCTCTCGGATTTGCTCACGCTCAGAGATTAACCTAACTACGTCGATATTCTTTTGACGAGCCTTTAGTTCTCTGAGGCTTGTTTCTATTTTGATCTTCTTCTCGGACAAGATTCTGTGCTCGCGGATTTTCTCAGAGATTTTTTCAACCAAAAGCGTTTCCAGGGTCTTCTTGACCTCTTCGTACTCTTCCTTTAGGCTAGCAACAAGCTGCTTTTGAGCTTCTATTTTTTGCTTGTTCTCGTGGGAGTCCCTGATAAAGTGACACTGTGGGAAAGTGTCCCCACATGGCACCAGGTCGAGCTTTTTGACAGACTTCTCCTGATGTTCCAGGGTGGAAGCCTCAACCTTGAAAGAAGACTCTAGCTTGTTAAGCTTGTCCTTGAGATCCTGGAGGCTGTCCTGTTTTGACTCTAGGTTTTCTACATTGATTTCGTTTATTATAACGTCCGTCTGTAGAAGTTCGGACTGCTTAACCTTTACGGCCACAGAAAGCTCTGTAAAAAGCCTATTTGCATTTTCAACTTGTTTTTCCTTAAGCTCTAGATCGGTCTCAAGTTGAAGGATTGTGGCCATGTCCACTTCCTTTTCCTTCTGAGCAACCCACAATCTGAGATCCTCCGCAAGAACTCTCTTGTCGGTAAGTCTTGACTCTAGGACCAGCTTTGATGCCTCTAAGAGATGGATTTCTTTTTTGGCATCCTCGATAAGCTGTTCCCATTGCGTGTCCGAATAACGCTTGGTCTTGCCATTTAGGTTGGTGCAGTCGTCCTTGGCATAGTCGCACAGTTTCTTGAAAATATCAAGATCTAGGAACCTTGAAAGTACAGCCTTGCGCTCTGTGGCACCTTCATTAATGAACCTGTTCATGTCTCCTTGTGAGGCGAAGGAGGTTAGCAGAAAGTCCTCGGCAGTACCAATAAGACGGCGCAGTTCTTTGTCGGACTCGTCCCTTGAAATACCGGTCCTTGGAATAGTTGTTCCGTCCGCATTTACCTGGGTGATGACAAGAGAGGTTGAGGTCTTTTCCTCGTCTATTTCTTTCTTGCGCTTGCGCTTTGGCTCGTCCTTGACGGATGTTCTTTCCAGGACGTAATCGATACCAGCAATATTTATGTGGGCTCGTGCCCTACAAGAGTTTTTGTTTTTGTTTATGACGTGAGCGGTTTTTACAGGTCCACGATCCGTGGCATTAAACAAGGTATACATCATGGTTCCAACGATGGAACTTTTACCAATTCTATTTGGTCCAAATACTCCAACAATACCGTTCAGTTTAGAGAAGTCGATGGAGTTTCCTTCTCCATATCTGTAGGTGTTGTCGAAGTCTAAGGATTTCAAAGACCACGAAATATCTCTTGCAATTACGTCCGGCTCTGAGGCGTTCAGTTTCAAAAGATAGGTGTTGATAACATCGGCCGAGATTTTTGTTTGCTCCTCAGACAGGGGGTGCGACTGTAGATTGTTGATGATATATTCGTTATATAGTTGAACGAGAATATCGGGATTGTTTCTGAGGGAGGTTTTTTGAACCTTGATCGTGTCTGTTTGAATATTTTCAAGGTTGTTGGAAATTTCAATTTTGAAAACACACTCCTCCGCCTTGTGTTGAACCTCCAAATATTCTTCCAGCTGTCGTTTCTCTATGTCGGAAATATTTTGAGAACTTACAACCCTGAATCTGGTGCCGGGCAAAAAGATTCCACTGCGAAGCCTGGTAAGCTCCTCTACTGTTTTCTGGAAGTCCCCAAGCCAGTTAAAGGTAACGAAAGGCTGGTAGTTGGTCAGTTCTCTAAACTGAACGTCCCAAGTATTTTTGCCAGAGATGCTCCAGTTAAGATATCCCTTTATCTCCTCTTCGCCATAGTTTTGTTGGATGAGAGAGCCAGGATAGGCTATCCACGCCTTGTCTTTTCCATCGCTAGCCTGTCTCTCGGACATGAACTGAACCTTGTGAATGTCTCCCATTAGAACATAATCATAGTCCTGGAAATACGATATACTTTCTTCTCCGCCCATCATGCGATACCCGCCATCGGTCTGACAACCAATGATAGAGCCGTGATATAGGGCAATGTTTATTTTATCTGGTTCTGGGTGAACGTCTGCCCAGCCATCCTTGTCAAAGCAAGAAAATACACACCAGTTAATATCTGGGAATAGCACGTCCTGATACGTTCCACTGTCCTTGAAAAGAACAAGGTTCGGATCGGCGTTGATTGCTTTCATTATCGGCGTAATAACGTCCTGTCGGCTGTTGTTGGCCAGGTTGCCGTCGTGGTTTCCTAAAATCACACGAACAGGGGCAATGGCGTAAAGTTCCTGGAACATCCACACCATCTTCATCACGACCTCAGGAGAAATGCCCTGCGTCTTTGTGTGGAAGATGTCGCCAGTACAAACGATCATATCTGGCTTCTCTTCTCTTAGATTTTCGAAGAGCTTTGTGAATGACCGAGTGTATTCTTCGTGTCTTGCTGTCCCACGCCAGTGAATGTCGGATATTTGTGCAATTCGTATATTTTTCATTATTGACCAAAAGCCATTCTTATTTTTTGCAAGAGATAGTTTTCCATGCTGAAGTGCGTTCCTTTTGTTTCAAGGTCTTTAAATTCTTCCTTTGTCATGGCTCCTACGTCTCCTTTTTCCTTAGAGACCATTAGGATCTTTACAGATATTCCGTACTCTGTCAGATTTTTAGATATTGAAAGCGCCTTGTTTCTTGCGTCTTCATCAAGAGCTAAAACTACCGGAGTTTCATTCTCCACAATCTTTCTGAAAAGAAGATAGTCGGGCCCAAAAGAAGACCCCAATAAACAGGTGGCATTATCGTTACATTTCAATAGGTCAAATGGACCTTCCACCAATGTAAGGGGCTTTGTCCAGTCTATGTTGATCTCGTTAAAGATGACTGATTCTCGTGCGGTTGGTGGATTTATGTACTTCGGATAGAGTCTTTTGTTGTATGCTCTGGCGGTCCAGTAATTAATACTTCCTTCTTGATCGAAGGAAGGAATGATAATTCTCCCACCAAGGTCTTCGTTCTCTGGGGCTATGCCAAACTTCCAATACCAAAAGTCTCGATCAGAAAAAATTCCTCTGGAGGCAAGATATCTCTTAGCCTTGGAGGCTTCAGGGCCGACTTGATGTAACAAGAATTTATAACCCTGTGGGAGCGTTAGGGAAATCTCTTTTGGATCAGTCTCCTCTATGGAAATGTCCGTTAGCTGTTCGCCCTTAAGAAAGGCACTAACATATTCAGCAAGGAAATGCGGGTACCATCTCTTAAGCCAGGGGACCAAGTTTTTTGACTTTGTATTACACACCCAACAGTGGCTTACGAAAGTATCCGTCCTGATTACGAGTTTTTTCTTACCGTATCCAAATCCTTTTTTGTCAGCGCACAGGGGGCACAAGACAGAAATATTCAACCCACCATTGGAGAACCTTCCGTCTCCAAAGACCTTTTCAATGAACTCTATGGACTGTCCTTTAGTGTACAGAGACATGTTCTCAGGGTGACTGTACTACGTGAATATCGGTATTGTGAACCGCGTACAGTTGGTTACTGTGGAGAATAATCGACCAGTCAGATTCTAAAGAATCCATAAAGAGCGCGTTTTCAATATTCTCAATATAGTTCTCGTGGGGAACAGCTCCTAGACGAGTGGCGATAAACCAACGTCTATCCTCAACAAATTCATAAAAATCACCTTGTTTTATTGCGAGGTTAGCTGGACTGTGAGTTGCCAGAAAATTAATTAAAGTTCCCTTCGGTATGTGCGAGAGAACCTGTACTTGCAAAGACAAAACCGATACAAGACCAGTGCCACCCATATTAATTAAGCGTTCTCTCATGGAAATAGTTTTTGCCCGCCCTTGGCAGCCACCCAGGCATCACCCATGTCCTGATTGCAGGTGTCATAAACCATCTGCCCGACACTTTTACCGGTTTTCGCAACATGTTGAGGCCACGCAACTTTGGGATTAAGGGCAAGAACCTTTTCAAAAACTTTCTCTTTGGTGCTTTTGGTTTTGTCCTTGGTGTCAATCTTGATGCCAAGCTGTGCCCTGGCAGACCTGACATTAATGAACGTTGGTTTGACATGAAACATATTAAAGGCAATTAGGCAGGCTATGGCGTTCATCTTGGCGAGGATGACAATTGTTCCGGCAGAGGAGAAACCTGGAGAAAACTTCTTTGCAATATCCTCAACAAAAATTCTTTTAATGGTCCAGGTTGGGGACATGTTCTTGGAGAATTCTGTCTGGAACTCAACGGACTTGTCCCACAAGTCCACAAGTTTGGTGCTTGTTAGTTTTATGGGGAACAAGGAGATGAGGTTTCCGGTATTGTGGTCTAGGACACAGACCCCAACAATAGACGTGGACACATCCAGCCCTATATCTACTTCTGTTTTTTGAGGTAACGTTCCCGGATTTTGGCCGCCTTCTGGAGGGGTAGAATTATCTTGTCTGTCCAAAACTCGTAAGTTATCTGTGGATTTTGACTCGCGCACCATATTCTTGCCGCCTCTGCCTTTCGTTGTACTCGGAGGTTTGTTAGGAGATTTTGTCTCTTGACCTCGACCATTTTAACTTTGCCATCTGTGTACCAAACCAAAAAATCTGGGAAATATTTTCTGATTCTTTTTGTCGTTTGGCTTGAGGTATAGTGAATTTCAATCGTCTCATATGTGTAACACAAGACCAGGGGATCACTGTCCAGATACTCACAAATGGTCTTTTCCCACCCTGATCTGTAGTTGATGGGGGTCTGGCACTTGAGGCTGTTGTGAACCCCTGTGTGGTACCTGGATTTCTTGCGTTTCTTGGCTTTCTTCTTTGTCTTATTTTTGGTGACAGCAGGAGCCTTTGTGGGATTTTTTGGCATAGAGCACGTACTTGAGTTCCTCCTTAGTATAGAAGACTCTAGGACATTTTTACAGATTAAATGTTTTAGTGGAACACTACCAATTAGAGAGGGGCGGAGGGAGATATTTAACCTGAGGAACAAATATGAAGAAGGGTACGCTCCTGGCTATCTCAATCGGCATTGCTCTGGTGCTCTGGGCAGGAACACACCTCAGGGGCGCAAGAAGACAATATATAAATATTACTGACCAAATTCACCTGAACTTAGGACATTGGACCCCAGAAGACTTTCCCCTACCTGTCGGGGTAGATGTTTCATCGTTCTCTCAGGTCGAGAGAGAGCGCATTTTTGAAGTCCTTGAATACTGGAACTCGGTGATTGGTGAGCGAGTTTTTGAACCTAACGAAATTGACCTGGACTTCCATATATCGAGGGGCGTTCTCCTGGAGCCTTCACATGGAGAGATTTTTGTTCAGGAAATAGAATTAGGGATTTCTGAGGAGCGAGGAAACTTCCTCGGGTTAACTGAGCTTCACACAGGGTCATATAACCTAGATTTCACACAGGTCAACAATGGTGTTGTTTTACTGGACAATGATATTTCACATGAAGAGTTGTTTATAGTTGCAGTACACGAGTTTGGTCATGTGCTTGGTTTGGGACATGACGGAGACGTAAACTCGGTTATGTTTCCACACGTCCTGGAAAGTACAGGAGTCATCATGCAAGATGACATAGACTATATACGAAGACAACTTCGGCCGAGATTCATGCCAAACTTCTTCATGGGCACACCATTTTAGAGGTCTAGTTTCACGGCAAACATCAGCTTGTCCCCGGTTCTTTTAATTATCGGTTGTGCAAAGCTTGTCTTGGTAATGACATTTAGATTGTCGTCATGTAGGTAGAGCCCGGACAACCAAACATATTGTTCGTCTATCTCATTGGCAAGAGTGTCCAGCGGGTTATTGCTCGCGCTAACATAGGATGGGTTAGAGCTAGAGGTGGCGGTAAGAGGTGGCAATAGAAGATTAAATTTCAGAACATGAACATTTTGTTCCCCGTCAAACTTTAGTTGCCAGTTTTCCTGTCCAAAAAAGAACAACTGAGGGGACTTTATCATTATAATCCCCTCATTATAGAAGACGTTTCCTACAGAAGACCAGGACGCCTGAGCGGTGTCGGCGTTTCCTCGATAGAGATTACCGTAACCATCATCCTTCAGAGAAACCTTGACCTTACCACCAGAGCCGGACATGGAAGTGTCCTCCAGAAGAAGACTACCTGGTCTTATTCTATTGCCATAATATAAGTTGCTAACGTCAAAGAAAACGACCTGATTTGAGGTATTGTCCCTGGTTCGATGCAAGATTGCAAGACTGTCAGAGGAACTTCCGCTCAGGTTGTTTGGGGTCGGGCCAAGGATACCGTCCACGATAGACCCAGAGAGGTTAGAAAGTCCAAAGGCGCGAGTTTTAAGAGGAACCATGTTCCTGAGGGACACAAAACCATAGTTTAGGTTTCCGAGGTCATTTCGGAACTTTTCATTAGAGCCGGTTGCCAGGAAACCAAAGTTTGGAACAAACTGCCCGTTGTCACAAGGCATGATTGTGTACTGGCGTCTTCTGTTGGACTCAGTTGCAAAGAGAAACTGGTTTGCATCCTGTATGTCAGAGGTAGCATTTATTGTGGAGCCGGTAAGGGTTAGCCATCTCGGGAACTTATTTTGGACAAACTCTTTCCCGTAGTTCTCCAGGTTCATGTACATCCCACCAATACCAAAACTCATTGTGACGTTAAATGGATCCCTTGTGGTGTCGTTCTTGGTTTGAAATGGCGTAACCAGTACGCCGCCAGAGGAGCCAACAAACGACTGAGTAGGTGCCTCAATGGTAAAGAACGGCGGAACATAGAACATCAAGTTTGCAAAGTTCGTTGGTCCGGCAGATTGAAATCCTGAAATTTCCGGGACTGTTAGATACTTGTTAAAAATCTTCAGGTCATGTATCTCGGCGTTGAGCGGGTGATTAAAGGCAAATGTTGTCGGATAGTCAACTCCAGTAAGAGCATCTAGTTCCTCAAGCCCGTCCCTGTCTGAGACATCTGCCGCAAAGAACCTGGACATGCCAGAGGTTCCGGCGTTTGTTCCCTCGTAGTAGTTGCCCAGGGCCAGGACAATTGGGCCATCTGACCCGGCATACCCACCAGTAACCCTCGTGCTGGCGATGCTTGTCGTTAGAACGAACTCGGTGTCAACTCTACCATCAATTAATATTGACCCGGTACCATTATTGTACAACGGGGCTGGTCCACCATGTCGAATGGTAATGTGATGCCAGTTGTTTCTTTTCAGGGAATTGTCAGAAGAATAAAAAGTTAGAGAGTTTGTCGTGGCTAAACTTGGGGCGGTTCCCGCACTAGAAGAAAGCTGCACAAGAATTCTATAGGCGTTTGGATAGCCGTTTAAGTCCCTGGAGGACCCGGTGACCAGGGACACACCCAAGACACCAGAAAGGTGCATTACGGTACCGGCCTTGAAGGAGTTGAACTCTGTGTCAGTAGTATATTTTGGATTGATCCAAAAGTCAATCGACCAGGAGCCGGTTGGAGTATATGGTCCGTAGGCCCATACTCCCGACACTGGTGCGTTTGGATATAGGACTACGGACCCGGTTGGAACTGCACTACTCGTGAAGAAATTAAAACAATTATAGTTCGTGAAGGCAAACTGAGAGTTTGGTTGGGTTGAACGATAATAGGGCATCAGGTCATTGATCGTTACCAGTTTCCTGAAGGTGTTTGTGTTGACGCTAAATGGAGGAGTAAACCTGATAATATCCACGGTCTGCTGTTTGCGGGCAGAAGGTTGCTGGGAGAACACCCCAGACAAATAACCATTTATTTGTGCCGTGTTTGAGGAACTTATGCTAGCGAAGGTTTTTGCCTGGATAAGTAACTGACCTAGATTTTGATCATTAAACAGAGAAGAGCTAAAAGCCGACAAAGGCTGCACTTCTTTCTCCGAGTCAGACCTTCTCGGAAAGATGTAGAGGGTGCCGGTTATGTTAGGAGTAGATGAAAATGTAGAACCGCTAGAATAAAATCTTGGAGGATGAGTTTCTAGTGTAAAGTGCTCAACGTCATCTGGAGTAATCCTACGTATCGACATTTGTTCTTTTCCATGAGACGATCTTAGAAGTCAAGTCTTGTTTTGAGAGTAAGATTACGCTCATCATCCTTCAGGATTGGTCTTGAGGTTTTTGCCACAGCCAGGAGATTGTCATTGGCATCATAGAGACCAATGGAGGTCAAAAACACGAAGGATTTTTGAGTCTCTTCCTGGCCTTCATCAATAACGACGATCCTTGAGTCAGCGTCAACGAACGTTGGATTTGAAGAGTAGTTAAACTCATCTGCTGCCAAATTACAGAAGTAAATCGTACTGTTGATATTTGTTATATTCTGGAAAGTAATGGCAGTTGCGGCAGAACCAGAGAATCTTGTGCTGCAAATATGGTCAAGCACGTCATCTACCGAAGCAGACACGAGAAACCTTGCAAGACTTCCAGAGAAACCAACAAACCCAGTGGAGTTCATCCCTCTGATTGTTCCGCTAAGGAACGTTGTCTGGTCGAAGGATCTGGAAATATCCAAAACAGCAATGCCCTTGTCAATGAACAGAAGCCCCACCGGCAAGGCTGTATTGGCCGAGTCCACTATGGTAGAAACCTGACCACCAAAGGAGAAGTCCTTGTTCTCCGAGGAACCAATGTCGGAGTAAATCTTGGTTGTGGCTGCGCCAACCCTGTTAAGGTTGTAAGAGCCAGTTAAGGCTGCGGAGGGATTAAGCTTGATAGCGAACGTCTCACGCTTGATTTGATCGCGGGTGAAAAGTCTCTTGAAGTCCAAGAACAGAGCCTCGCGGATTGTGGAGGTTGTTGACCCAGACGTAAGATTGAACTCTTCTGAGGCGTCCCCAAGGAGCGCCTGAGCATGGAGCCTGTAAAGGTCCATTTTCTCTCTCATCATTAAGGACTGTGACGGGAAAATATACTTGCCATTTGAGTCGATGGTAAAACCCGAATTTGCAACAAGCACAGAGGCCGAGCTAAATCCGAAGGTAACATCAAAAATCGGGTTGGCGGTCTGGAGGGTGAAGTCCTGGTCAAACACTGTCTGGAACAAGGAGGAAGTTACCCCTGGCCCGATACCGCCTGTGACGAAAACCTGGTACTGCTTTCTGGTATTGGAACCAGAAATGTCTTCATTTATAACATCAACTAGTTGGTTAAGGAAAGACTTTGCCGTCTTAATGTCCGAAGCCGCGAATTCTTTAAATGTTGCCATGTTTATGTGTGCCTTTTACTTAGCTTGTCTTATTGATCTGGACCTCAAACTCGTAGACAGCCCCGCTTTGGATGCCGGCAACCTTGACGAAGGTCGAGATGAGATTTTTGTTGTACTGGGCACCATAGACCTGGAACTGACTTTCCGTGATTGCCTTGGTGGCAAGAGTCAGGGTAAGCCTGGAGCCTCCCAGGGAGTTCTCTCCGGCGTCTCTGGTGAGGATGTAGGTTGCCCTCTGTTG
>Ga0315277_10000756_pt1 | contig 49942 bp, 37 predicted proteins | sample YL17G05_15_MG_FD_203695 | JGI IMG/M metagenome (GOLD analysis project Ga0315277, IMG submission 203695) | Sediment microbial communities from Yellowstone Lake, YNP, Wyoming, USA - YL17G05_15 | ecosystem: Environmental > Aquatic > Freshwater > Lake > Sediment | place: USA: Wyoming | collected... | reverse complement strand
CCCTGACAGTAGTGGAGGTCCCGATCTCGCTCCCGGAGAGACCTACGGAGGTGTGACCGACCTCTCGAGGCCTGGTTCCCCCTACGAGGACACTGCTTGCTACGCCCCGTTGCGTTTCATGATGGTTTGGCCGGCGGGGAGCTATCGTGCCGAACTGCGGTACACTTACGATCCGTGGCACCGCTCTCTCTGCGACGATTCCCCGTATCTGTATGACACGATCCAGTTTGTCGTCATCCAGGAACTTCCGGCCCAGCAGCTCGCGCTCGAAGCATATCGCGCCGCCTATTGTACCTGGTTCACATCGGGTCCCGAGGCCGGTATTGATGCCCTTTGGACCGTGATCAAGGACCACCCAAATTCTCCGTACGCGGGAGAAGCGGCCTACAAGATTACCAGCCTGCTGTTCAGCGGGACACGGCCGCCTCGGGGCGTGCCTGTCGCGGACCTGATCCGGGAAATGGCGCTCCGAAAACCCTATGATCCAAACGTCAGCCAGATGGCCGGCACGTTGATGTCGCATCTGAGCGTGGCCGAGCGGGTCGAGTTGGTCAACGCCATCGTGGGATCACTTCCAGTTGGATCATTGATGCGCAAGGAGATGCTGCGACAGCTCCCAACCAAGGGCGGTGACCGATGACTCTGCCCCGCCCCGTGGTTCTTCTGGTGGTGGCTGTCTGGGCCGCTTGGGGCGGTAAAGCATTCCGGTCGCCGCGTTCGGCAATCCGTGCGCACCGTAGGGAGAGAACAGCGGGAGCAGTCGCTCGGCCCACGCCGCCACCGCGCCGGGTGTGGGCACCCGGCGCCACAGGTAGCTTTAGGTAAGAGAATTGGGTTGTGAAACCGATTCTACGCTCTTGTCAGCGAGAGCGGGATGCCTTCCCCTACAGGACGCCGAAGATGTACTTCAGCGTCAGGTAGACCCCGATGGCGATGAAGATCACGCCGGTGGCGTAGCGGGCCCAACGCTCGATCTGCGTGAGCCGGTGCAGCGCGTGGGCCACCCAACCGGCACCCAGACCCAGGCCGATACCAAAGACGATGACGGGGAGGCCCGTTCCGAAGCCATACAGCGCCGGGTACACCACATAGGACCCCTGCTTCACCGACAGGGGGATGAGCGAACCGAAAAACAGGGCGGCGGACACCGGGCAGAACGACAGTGCGAAGATCAGGCCCAGTAGGCCGGCGCTCCAGATGCCACCGGATGTCGCGTGACGCTGCCATTTTTCGGATGACCCGATCATCGGCAGGCGGAGACTGATCAGGTCCAAGAGCACCATGCCCACCAGAACAAGAACCGGCCCCAGAAGCTTGCTGATGTACGATTGCAGGACGTCGGACACCCGCGAAGCTGAGGCAATACTGGCCACCAACAGCACTCCCAGCACGACATAGGTTGCCATTCGTCCCAGAGCGTAGACAATCCCCGACCCAACCACGCGCCGCGGGGCGTCGAGCTGTTTGCCGATGTACGTGACCGCGGCGATATTGGTCGCCAGCGGGCAGGGGCTGATCGAGGTCAGGATACCCAGCCAGAAGGCGGACACCGCGCCAAGCCAATACGATTCAATCATGCGCTCCCCGTGAAGAGGCGCACTTCGTCGCGCACATAGCGCGCGAAGTCCTCTTCGTAGTCCACCAAGTCCCAGATCGCGTCGAGATTCTTCCAGCGTTGCTGGACCCCGCCCCGGTAGTCGACCAGGACGAGCGCCTGCGAGACGAGCTCATAGTCCTTGATGAAGTGTTCGTTTCCGGCTTCCTCGACGTTGATGCTGGCGAACCTCATGTCGCCGTGTTTCAACTCGGCGGCGAAGCTGGTCTCGACCTCCTGCTTGGCCAACGCCTCGATCTTCAGGCAGGTCGGGCAACGCGCAGTGCGATGGAAGTAGTAGACCGTGACCTGCCGGGCAGCGATCGAGGGGGCCGTGCTGTCGGCAGCGGGACGCTTCGGTGACACCTCACGCGCGATCAGCCAGACAACGCTGACCAGAACAAAGGCCATGAGGGCGATGGTGATGGTTCTCTTGGCGTTCATGTTGCCATTCTCCTTGGGTGCGATCGATTGGCGACAAACGTTCCACCGGCTCAGCCGATGAGCCTCTTGAGTTCCTCAATCGAGGGAATTCGGCCGGAACACTTGACGATGCCATCGACCGCGAGACCCGGTGTCATCATGATGTTGAACTTCATGAGTTCGTTGATGTCGGTGACTTTCTCGATTTCATAGTCAATGCCGAGTGCCTGCGCCGCTTTCTCCGCAAGCTCAGTGAGCTTTCTGCACTTGGGGCAGCCGGTGCCGAGAATCTGCAGCTTCTTCATCTTTCCTCCTACCAGCCATTGACAACCATCTCGTCACTCCCGAAGTCTTTGCGGACAGGAGGCTTTCGGCCTTCTGCCTAGGCCCGAACAGGCTCAGCGGTCACACGAACTCAAAACAACACTCCATAGATCAGTCCGGTCACCGTTGCCATAACAACGACCAGAGACACATAGACGAAGGTCCTCCTGAATCCGAGAATGCCATTGAGCACAAGCATGCTCGGTAAAGAGAGCGCCGGCCCGGCGAGAAGCAGCGAGAGTGCTGGGCCTTTGCCCATGCCGCTGCCGATCAACCCCTGGAGAATCGGCACTTCGGTCAGCGTGGCGAAATACATGAAGGCGCCGACTACCGAGGCGAGAAAATTCGCCTGGAGCGAATTGCCGCCGACCGCCGCGCTCACCCATTCGGAGGGGATCAACCCTTCGTGATCAGGGCGCCCCAGGAGTGCTCCCGCGACTAGCACGCCAAAGAACAAGAGCGGGAAGATCTGCTTGGCAAACCCCCATGACGAGGCGAACCAGTCGCCGCTCTCGCCGGTCGCCGTTGATGTCAACGCAGAGAGACCCACCGCGCCGGCGCCGAACGCCAACAGGGGCATCTTCGGGAACAACAAAGCGAGCGCGATTGCGGGGAGGGCCGCGAACCCGACCCGCCACCAGGGGTGGCCGAACCAGCGGTGCAATGTCACGACCAGCCCCAAGGCCGCCAATCCCGTGAGCCACCATTTGATGACGAAGACGCCGTACCAGAACCCCGCCGCCTCCCGCGGCTGTCCCCAATTGGCGAAGATCAGGACCGCGACCAGCAGGCCGAGGAAGACCGTGTTCTGCCACAAAGGGCGGGTCGGTTCAAGGTCGGCGACGGACGGCGCCGTCGTTTCATCACTGCCGTGATCCTTGAAAATCAGTGCCATCAGCAGACCGATCACGACACTGAATACTACCGCGCCGACCGCACGCGCCGCCCCCAACTCCATCCCGAGCACACGGGCCGTGAGGATGATCGCCAGCACATTGATTGCCGGTCCGGAATAGAGGAAGGCAATCGCCGGTCCCAGACCGGCGCCGCGGCGATGGATGCTGGCGAATAGCGGCAACACGGTGCAGGAGCAGACCGCAAGAATTGTCCCCGAGACCGACGCAACCGAGTAGGCCATCCATTTCTTGGCGCGGGCGCCGAGATACCGGATGACTGCCTCCTGTCGCACGAACACGGAGATCGCACCGGCAATGAAGAAGGCTGGGACAAGGCACAAGAGAACATGCTCCCGCGCATACCACTTGACCAGGTGGAGTGATTCGGAAACGGCATTGTCAAATCGCGTGATGCCAACGGGCAGATAGAAACTCAGCAGAAAAACCGCCGCGATGGCGGCCAGCGGTTTCCATTCGTCCTTCCAGTTCATGCGACCTTCCCGGAGTCAGTGTGTCGTGTTGGTGGTTGCGCAGTCAAACCCAGATCTATCTGCCCGCCGATGCCATCAATGCGGAGTCCGTACATGGCCAGTAGGCAGAATCGCCAATAAGCGCGGTGGCGTCCGCAGAATGAAAGCCGGCCTGCACACCGGGCAGGATGCACGATTACTCCTTCATCGCCGCGGTCGCGAGCCAATTCGTAAGCTCCCTCTGACTGGGAATCCGCCCGGATGACTTGACCTCGCCATTGATCACCAGCGCCGGGGTCATCATGGCACCGTGGGCCACGATCTCATCGATCTTCTCGACCTTGGCCGGCTTGGCGTCCAGGCCGAGCTGGCGGAGAGCCTTCTCAGTTTCCTCGTACAGTCGCTTACAGTTGGCGCACCCGGGGCCTAGGACCTTGATTTCCATTCGCTCCTCACTATTTCCGATTTCGCACGATCGCTGTCGCGGCGCAGCTCGGCAATTGCGACCAGAAGAATCAGCCTTATCCCGCCGCCGTCAGGTTGTCCCTTGCCACAGTCTTAAGAACACTCTCTACACATCCAAAGAAGTTGAGGATGCAGGGCACGCGGAGTCGGTAGAATATCATGGCACCGCGGCGTTCGTCCTCGACGATGCCGGCATTCTTGAGAATCGACAGGTGCTTGGAGACGGTCGAAGTATCGGCGCCGACCATCTCGGTCAGTTCGCAGACGCAGTGCTCCCGTCGGCTCAGTTCATCGATGATCAAGAGACGGCTGGGGTGGGCCATCGCCTTGATGACCCGGGCGCGGGCCTTGTACTGCGCTCGTGACCTGGGCTTCGTTGCCGCCTTCATACTCCCCAATACGGCGCCGATTTATGGCTGTTTGGCAAAATCGCCAACATACCCCAGCCCGCGCCGCAGCGTGGTCACCGTAGCCGCGGTCGGTCAGCCTACAAGTCATTTCATGACCCCCGACGGCCGCAACCCAGCTCGGTGCCACGGGTCTTTAGACCCGTGACCAGGAGGGAAGGACGGGTCCAACACGGGTCTAAAGACCCGTGGCACCGCTTTGAAAGGAGATTATGAGATGCGCTCTAAGCCGCCACCGCTCCGTGGCACTTCTTGAATTTCTTGCCGGAGCCGCAGGGGCAGGGATCGTTGCGGCCTACCTTGACATGGTCGCGGCGGACCGGCTGCTTCTTGCCGGGGGTGCGCGCCTCTTCATCGGTTCCCGCGTATCCCATCGCCGTCGCCTCGGCGTGCACCGCCTGCAAACGGCGGGACTCGGCCGTCACCTCTGCGACCGGCGGCGGTGCAGCGATCTGGAGACGGAAGATCATCTCGACCGTTTCGTGTTCGAACGTGTCCAGCAGTTGCGTGAACATCGCGAACGATTCTTTCTTGTATTCGATCAGCGGATCACGCTGGCCATAGGCGCGCAGGCCGATCCCGGTCTTGAGCTGGTCCATCTCATAGAGATGCTCTTTCCAGCGTTCATCGATGACACGCAGAATCGCGAACCGCTCCAACTGCCGCATCACCTCCGGCGTGAGCGCCGTCTCCTTGTTTTCATGGACGGCCAGCGCCCGGGTCCGCACCAGTTCGACCAGCCCGGCATAATTGAGTTCGCGGACTTCGGGCGAATCGAAGTTGATGTCCACCAGCAGGGTCTTCACCAGATCCAGACGCAGCGAGCCGGTATCCCAGTATTCCGGCGCGCGCGGGTCGGGGCAGTGCTTCGCCACCACACGCTCGCAGACGGTGCCGATCAGCCCGATAACTTCCTCGCGCAGGTCCTCCTGCTCCAGCGACTGCGCCCGGCGCGAATAGACGACCTCGCGCTGCTGGTTCATGACGTTGTCGTATTCGAGCAGGTGTTTGCGGATGCCGAAGTTCTGCACCTCGACCCGCTTCTGCGCCCGCTCGATGGCACGGGTTACCATGCGGTGCTCGATGACCTCGCCTTCCTGCACGCCAAGCCGGTCCATGATCGAGGCGATGCGCTCGGAGCCGAAAAGACGCATCAGGTCATCTTCCAGCGACATGTAAAACCGCGATGACCCAGGGTCTCCCTGCCGTCCCGCGCGTCCGCGCAACTGCCGGTCGATGCGACGCGCCTCGTGGCGTTCGGTGCCGATGATGTGCAGGCCGCAGGGGACATTGTCGTGGCAGTTCAGTTCGTCAATGAGAGGGCAGATCGCTTCGCCGCTGGTCGATTTCGCGACCAATGCACAGGAGGGATGCTTGACCACACTCTGGCCGAGTTTGATGTCGGTGCCGCGGCCGGCCATATTGGTCGCGATGGTCACATGCCCCGCCTGCCCGGCGCGGGCGACGATCTCCGCCTCCTGCTGGTGGTACTTGGCGTTGAGGACGGAATGCTCGATGCCGACCCGTTTCAACATGCGCGAAAGCGTCTCGGACACTTCCACCGATACCGTGCCGACGAGAACGGGACGTCCCGCTTTGTACTGCGCGACAATTTCCTCAATGATGGCGTTGTACTTCTCGCGCCGCGTGCGGTAAATCACGTCCTCGTAGTCGATGCGACGCACCGGCTCGTGGGTGGGAATCGAGGTGACATCGAGCTTGTATATCTCAAAGAACTCGCCCGCCTCCGTGACCGCCGTGCCGGTCATCCCCGCGAGCTTCTTGTAGAGGCGAAAGTAGTTCTGCAGCGTGATCGTCGCCAGGGTCTGTGTTTCCGCTTCGATCCGGACCTTTTCCTTCGTTTCGATCGCCTGATGCAGACCGTCGGCATAGCGGCGTCCCGGCATCATGCGGCCGGTGAACTCATCAACGATCATGACCTTCTCGTCCTGGACGACGTACTCGACGTCCTTCTCGTACAGCGAGTACGCCTTCAGCAGTTGCGAGACGATGTGGACTTTCTCCGAGCGGTCGGCGTGCAATTTGTAGAGATCGTTCTTGGCCTTGGCCTTTTCAATGTCGTTAAGGTCCGCACTTTCATCGATCTCGGCGACGCCATCGCCGATGTCGGGAAGCTCAAAGAGGACCTGCTCGTCCGGCTTAAGGAAGTTGAGCCCGGTGTCGGTGAGGTCGATCGTCTGCTCGCGTTCATCGATGGCGAACAGCAATTGCCCGTCGATCTCCGGCATGCGCTTGTCGCGCGTGTAGTCGACCTCGACCTTGCCGATGGCGCGTTTGACTCCCGGCTCTTTGACAAACTTCAGGAAGCGTTTGTTCTTGGGCGCGCCGCGCTTGACCCCCAGAAGCTTGATGCCCGCGTCGTATTCCTGTCCCGCCTCGAAGAGCTTCGTTCCCTCCTCCACGAGATCATTGGTGATCTCGGTCTGGCGGCGCATCAAGCGTTCAACCAGACCGCGCATCTCCACAAAACGCGAGATGTCGGAACGTCCCGTGGGACCGGCGATGATCAGCGGTGTGCGCGCCTCGTCGACCAAGACCGAGTCGACCTCGTCAACGACGGCGTAGTGGAACGGCCGGTGCACCCGGTCCTCGGTCCGCACCGCCATGTTGTCGCGCAGGTAGTCGAAGCCGAACTCGTTGTTGGTGCCGTAGGTGATGTCGCGGAGATACTGCTCACGACGCGTCGACGGGTCCTGATCGTGCTGGATGCATCCGACCGTCAGACCGAGGAAACGGTGAATCTCCCCCATCCATTCGCTGTCACGGCGGGCCAGGTAGTCGTTCACCGTGACCAGATGGACGCCCTTCCCCTCGAGGGCGTTCAGGTAACACGGCAGCGTCGCCACCAGCGTTTTCCCTTCACCGGTGGCCATCTCGGCGATCTTCCCCTCATGCAGGATCACACCGCCGATCAACTGGACATCGTAGGGGACCATGTCCCACCGGGTGGGGATGCCGGAGACATCCCAAGTCGTCCCCACAAGTCGGCGGCAGGTGTCCTTGACGACCGCGAATGCCTCGGGCAGAAGATCATCGAGCGTTTCGCCGGCGGTCAGCCGCTGCCTGAACTCATCGGTCTTGGCGCGCAACTGATCATCCGTCAGCGCCTGATATTCCTCATAGTGCCGGTTGATCGTTTCCACGATCGGCCGGATGCGCTTGACATCGCGCTCGTGCTTCGAGCCGAAAATGGCGGTGAGAGCTCTCTCAATAGCACTCATGGCTTGAGTTCACCTTCGCCAGACGAGGACGCCTGGCGTCCAGAAACTACGCGAGCTTCGCGCAGAATTCATCTTCTGAAATCCAGCAAGTCGGCGGCAATCACCCAGACCGGCAGTCGTCCATAACGAGACCAACTGCTGCGAACTCCATATCTTGTGTCTCGATCCTGTGTGGACGCCAGCCGCCCTCGGCTGGCGCCAATCACAAGACACGCAAGGCATCGATCCACTCCCAAGACTTCGTCAGAATTGACGAAGGTTCATCCAGCAACCAGAACCGCGCGCTCGACCATCTCCATTCAGTCGCATCAGCAACGAATCCGGCGCTGACCGGATTCTGATGAGTATACTCCAGCTTCGCCCGAAAGACACTATCGGACCGCAGCACAACATCATCGAACCGCCTCACCCAGATCCCGTGTCGGTCCGGGAACAAACGCCGGGAGAGGAGTGATTTGAACCCGCCCACAAAACGCGAAATACCCGGGCCGCCGTCGGAGTGACCGGCGATCATATGGACATGATCGGGCATGATGCAGTAGGCCATTAGTGAAGCCCCGCTGACTCCGACGCAGCCGAACAGGATATCCTGGACTTGATCACGAACTGCGGGACGGCCGAAGAGCCGCTCCCAATCGTTGGTCATGGTTGTGATGAACATGACCGTCGGACCAGCAATCTCGGATCGTCCACGAGTCGGCATGACATCCGACCGTCCCGACGGCCACCCGAGGGCGGGTGGCCTCCACATTCAAATCAAGACTGGCGTCCCCGACTGGACTTCACACGCCTTCTAGAGTGAATCCTCTCGTGTCGGGATGCCATCCCTCAGAACTCCGTCCGTCCCTCCAGGGCGCGGATCACCGTATTGGTGTCCGCGTATTCGACGTCGCCGCCCATCGGCAGGCCGCGGGCAATTCGCGTCACGGTCACGCCGAGGGGCTTCAGTACCTTCGCCAGGTAGTTCGCAGTCATCTCCCCTTCAGCCGTCGGGTTGGTGGCGATAATGACCTCAGTGATTCCGTCCTTCTTGATGCGGGAAACCAGCTCGGCGATCTTCAACTCCTCTGGGCCAATGCCATCCAGCGGCGAGAATACTCCCCCCAGCACGTGGTACACGCCGCTGAAAACGCCGGCACGCTCAAAGGCGAGCACATCATGGGGTTCCTCAACGACACACACCACCGCATGCGAACGATCCCCCGCGCTGCAGATCGGGCAGGGATCATCGTCGGTGACATTGAAGCAGGCCGAGCAGAACTGTATCTTCTCCTTGACCGCGATGATCGCCTCGGCCAGCGCCCGTGCGAGGTCAGGCGGCGCCTGCATGACGTGATAGGCGAGCCGGTAGGCGGTCTTCCTGCCGATCCCCGGCAGCTTGGCGAATTGCTCGATCAGATGATCCAATGTGGCGGACGTGTTCGCCATCGTGCATTCCCACATCTGGGCAGGCACACAGGCCTGCCCCTACAGCGCGCGATCCATGCTCTCGTAGGGGCGAACCTCTGTGTTCGCCCGCCTCCGGTCAGAACCCCATCCCCGGCAACGGCAGGCCGCCGGTCAGCTTCGACATGCTCTGCGTTTGCAGTTCGACCGCCTTCTTCTGCGCCTGATTCACCGCGGCGCAGATCAGCTCCTCCAGCATTTCGACATCGTCCGGCTTGACCACTTCCGGCGCGATCTTCACTTCCAGGACGTCGCGTTTGCCGTTCACGGTGACGCGCACCATGCCGCCGCCGGCCGAGCCCTCGACCGTCTCATTCTCCAGGGCAGCCTGAATCTTCTCCATCTCCAACTGCATCTTGCGGACCTGCTTGAGAAGCTGCTCCATGTTTGGCATCGATCTCTCCTGTAAGGTCCCCGGCTGTAGAGCGGCACGGCCGCCAGGATATCGGCTATTCTACGATTTCACCATCAAAGCGGCGCAGGATTTCCTGCACGACATGGTCGGAACCAACCAGTTCTTCTCGGCTGCCACGCGACCGCTCCGGGGCATCACCGGCAGAATTGTCGGTCGCGGCTGCCGCATTGCGCGACACGGGCGGCGGTCCTTCTTTAACATGAGTCGTGATGCGCGCTCCATCACCAACCGCTTTGGTGATCTCGGCGTGGATCAGATCGCGCACCGGTTTCTCCGCCAGTTGCCGCTGATGGAAAGTTGAACCATTGTACACATTCAATTCGAATGTGCCAACCTCCGTACGCACCAACTCCGCGTGCCCCAGGACCGCGCGCAATGTCGGCCGGTGCCGGCAGATCGATTCCAATATCGGCGCGAAATCGACAAGGCCAGCGGGGGAACTGCTTGCGGGGCGCCCTTGATCGCTGACCGGTTGCTTCGCTACCGTTCGCCGGGTCGCGGGCAGGTCCGGGTAATCGTCGACCGGCCCACGAGAGGACAAGGGAAGCGCGGGGTCGCGGTTGGCTGCCTTTGTATGAAAGAGACCCGGGATCGTCGCCTGCTTCTCGAGTCGTTCCACGAGCGCACGGATGTCGACCGCACGATCGAGCCGGGCGGCGCGCAGAGCGAACATTTCGATCTCCAGAAGCGGCTGCGGCGACCCACGGCGCACGCGATGGGCCAATTCGATGGCCATCAACAGCAGACGGAGCCAATCACTCTCGTCACGAACCGGCGCGGCGTGACGATATCGCTCCAGTTGATCCGTGCTCAACCCCTCATCGACAAATCGGTCCTCCAGCGAACGCGCGAACAGCAGTCGTTTGAGATGCTCGCTCAACTGGCGGACAAGCTGCGCCAGGTCGCGTCCCGCCCGCGAAACCTCACCGATCACCTCAAGCGCACGCTCCGGGTCGGCGGCGGCGAAGGCATCGGTCAATGCGAAGAGAACCGTGGAGTCGACCAGGCCCAGCGCCTCGTTCGTCAGCGCCGCGGTGATCGGACCGCCGGCATATGAGGCAATCTGATCGAGAAGCGACTGGGAATCGCGCAGCGAGCCCGCCGCCTCGGCGGCTATGATGTCGAGGGCTGCCGGCTCGACGCCAATCCCTTCAGCCGCGGCGATACGCACAAGTTGGCTACGCAGCGCGGCCTGGGGGATCAGACGGAAATCGAAGCGCAGCGCCCGCGAACGCACGGTTGGTGGGACCTCGTGCACCTCGGTCGTCGCGAAAATGAACTTCACCGACGGGGGCGGTTCTTCCAGCGTCTTCAGCAATGCATCGAAAGCGCTCTTGGAGAGACGGTGGACCTCATCGATGATGTATATCTTGAAACGCGCCCCGGCGGGGACGAAACGCGACGACTCCCGCAGCTCGCGCACATCGTCGATGCCGGTGTTGGAGGCGGCGTCGATCTCCAAGACATCGAGGCAGTTTCCCTGCGTGATGGAGACACACGCGGCACAGCGGTTGCAGGGAGTCGGCGTCGGGCCGCTCTCGCAGTTGAGCGCCTTGGCGAGGATGCGCGCGGTCGTCGTCTTGCCGGTGCCGCGCGGCCCGCAAAACAGGTAGGCGTGATGGATGCGCCCTGACGCGATGGCATTCTTCAACGTCTGCGTCACCTGCGACTGCGCGACCACGTCATCAAAGGTCTGCGGCCGCCACTTGCGCGCTAAGGCCAGGTACTCAGCCACGTCCGCCACCTTGCCGGAGAAACATGCCCAGACCGGGAGCGAAGACCGAAAAGGAGCGTCGAGAAGGGAGCCTTGGTGGGACAGATATTCCTGTCTGCCCATAATCATGCGCAGGCAGGAATGCCTGCGCCACCATCACTTGCGACGATGAGAGGGTAATCCGACGCATGTCCCACCCGGCTGAAGACCGCCGCCTGCCGCTCACATCACGGGCCAGAAATCACGTTGCCTAGACATGGAGGAACGTTCTTCTGTCAACTTCGGCACCACCGTCCGGCAAATCAAAGGGTTCGTGCACCCGCCGTCGACCCCGGCTGTCCTGACTGGTCGGTCAGCCGGCTCCGACCGGGCCGCCTTGCGGCACACGAAGCGATCCGCTTACCGCTGCTACCTTCCGGTCCTGACGGGGTTGGGCGATTCTCCGTTGCGCAAGACCCGGTCCTCAACGCCACTTAACCGGCCTGCATCGGGGCGGCCTGGGGGCCTCGGACGGTCTTCAGCCCCGGTATAGCGGGTTCCGGGTACAGGGCACCGCTAACTCCCCACCTAGCACGAACCCGCGTCATTATACGCCCCCCTACCTGCCCCCTCAAGTCATTTTGTCCCAGCGCCCGAATCACTACGGGCCGCTCGCGAGAACGGCCCGTAGACCAATTTTGTGGAGCAGAGCGGGATCGAACCGCCGACCTGTACGTTGCGAACGTACCGCTCTCCCAGCTGAGCTACTGCCCCAATGCGTCCCGATGCTGTTGCATCAGGCGCCCCGAATATACCGGACACGGAGACTAGTTTGCAAGTCACGAGGTGGGCGGAGCCCACCCTACCTGTACACTCCAGATCCCGCAGGATGGACTATGCCCACGGAGGGAGCGATTACTTGATCTTCGCCAACGCGGCCTTAAGCGCGTCGAAGTCCTTGCCGTCCGCCACGCTGTACTGCGGGTTCACATAGGCGATTCGACCCTTCGTGTCAATCGCGTAAACCGTGCGTTTGTTGTACCCCTTCTCCGGGTTGAAACTGTCGTATCGTTTGGCGACGCCATGGTCATGATCGCTCAGCAGTTCGAAGGGCAGGTTGTGGTGCTTCGCCCATTCGTAATGCGAAAAGACATAGTCTCCGGAAATCGCCCAAATCCGCACGCCGAGTCTTCCCAGATCGGCAAACGCATCGCGCAACGAGCAGACTTCCGTAGTGCATCCCCCGCTCCAATCGGCAGGGTAGAAGGCCAGCACAATCGGCCCCCTGCTGACTTCGGCAGAGAGGGTGAGGGGTGTCGAGGCGATCGAATCGCGCGTCGCATACGGCAGGGCAAAATCGGGGGCTTGCATCCCCACGGCGAGCGGCTCACCGGCCCGAACAGCGTCTGACATCATGACCTCCATCATCAACGTAAGGGTGAACAGTACAACTGGCTTCCATCGGTTCATCGTTCGTTCCTCCGCGGCTCCGTACCCGGGCAATTCCTATGGAACACGTAATCGCGGATTTTGTTCGAGATAAGGAGACCAGGTCTGGTATGCCAGGATGAAGCCGAAGCGTATCTGGCGGTCTGTCAAAAGTTTGGCGGTCGGTCGAACTTTGGCGCAGTGCCCCGGAAGCGGATGTTTATATTGCTGTTTGGACCGTCGTGACGCTGATCGCGGGGCAAGGTGCAACAGGGCGTGACGAGTGACGGTCCTTTTGAGTAATGGAGTCTGCCAGGCACGGCCCAATCCAGCCGGAAAACGGGTGCGGGAGAAGGAAAGATGCATCGGATCGTGCGCAAGGAAATGGTGGCCCCGAACACGGCGATGTTCCAGGTCGAGGCGCCCTGGATCGCCCGCAAGGCGCAACCCGGGCAATTCATCATCGTCCGTCTCGATGAGGCGGGTGAACGTATCCCCCTGTCGTTGTCGGGATGGGACACGGTGGCGGGGACGCTACGCCTGATCGTCCAGGCAATCGGGTACACTACGAAGAAGATGGTGGCCCTGAATGAAGGGGACTACATCCTCGACGTCGCCGGGCCGCTGGGAGCGCACACCCATCTCCCCCCGGACGGCACGTTGGTCGTCATCGGCGGTGGATATGGCGCCGGCGCGGTCCTGCCCAATGCCCGCGAAGCGAAATCCGGCGGGCGGCGTGTCCTCGGCATCATCGGCGCCCGGTCGAAAGAACTGGTGCTGATGGAAGAGGATATGCGCGCCGTCTGCGATGAGGCATACGTCACGACCGATGATGGCTCCTATGGCATCAAGGGCGTGGTCACGGATGCCTTGAAGATCATCCTCGACCGCGAGCCGGTCGGCGCCATCCTGGCGGTCGGCCCGGTGCCGATGATGCGCGCGGTCAGCGAGATGACCCGGCCGCTGAAGATCCCGACGCTGGTTTCGCTGAACGCCATCATGGTCGACGGTACCGGCATGTGTGGTGGATGCCGGGTGATGGTGGGCGGCGAGACCAAATTCGCCTGCTTCGATGGACCTGATTTCGATGGACACGTGGTCGACTATGACATGCTGGTCCGGCGGCAGAAGATGTACAAACCGCAGGAAGCACTGGCGCTCGAACACGGCTGCAAGGTGGACGAGCAGATCCGCGCTCAGCGTTGATCCGACGAGGTCCGGATGCTATGGACGAAAAGCAGAAACTGACACCGAAAGAGCGGATGAAGATTCCGCGCCAGACGATGCCGGAGCAGGAGCCGGAGGTCCGTAAACGGAATTTCCAAGAGGTCCCCTTCGGCTTTGATCCCCAGACAGCGATGCGGGAGGCCCTGCGTTGCATCGAATGCCTCAAGCCGACCTGCGTCGACGGGTGCCCGGTGCAAATCGACATTCCCGCCTTCATCCGCATGATTGCCGAGGGTCAGTTCGCCGAAGCGGCGCAGAAGATCAAGGAGACGAATGTTCTCCCGGCGATCTGCGGACGGGTCTGCCCGCAGGATGATCAGTGCGAGAAGATCTGCACGATCGGCAAGAAGGTCCGTCCCGTCGCGATCGGCGCACTCGAGCGTTTCGCCGCCGACTGGGAACGCGCCTCCGGGAAGGTGACAATTCCCGAGGTGGCGCCGCCCACCGGGTGCCGGGTCGCGGTCGTCGGCTCCGGCCCAGCGGGTCTGACCGCCGCATTCGAACTGGCCAAGCGCGGCCACAAGGTGACAGTCTTCGAGGCACTGCATCGCCCCGGTGGCGTGCTGTTTTACGGCATTCCCCGCTTCCGTCTTCCCGGGGAAGTGATCGAAGCCGAGATTGCCACCCTCCAGAAGATGGGCGTCGAGATCATCTGCAATTCACTCGTCGGAAAACTGGTGACCGTCGATGAGCTCCTCGAAGAAGAGGGATTCGATGCGGTCGTCCTCGGCACCGGCGCCGGTCTACCCTGGTTCACCGGCCTGCCTGGTGAGAACCTCAACGGCATCTATTCCGCCAACGAATGGCTGACCCGCATCAATCTGATGCGCGCCGACCGTTTTCCTGAAGCGGCAACACCGATCCGTTGCGGTAAACGGGTCGCGGTGATCGGCGGCGGCAACACGGCGATGGACGCCACGCGCACCTCGATGCGGCTCGGCCCCGAGAAGGTCTATCTGTTCTACCGTCGCACGCGCGCCGAAGCCCCTGCCCGCACCGAAGAAATCGAGCACGCCATCCAAGAAGGGGTTGACATCCATTGGCTGACCGCACCGACCCGTTACATCGGCGATGAGAACTACTTCGTCAAACAGATCGAAATCCAGCGCATGGAACTAGGCGAGCCCGATGCCTCCGGCCGACGCAGGCCGGTCCCCGTCAAGGGCTCTGAGAAGCTTTTCGACGTCGACACGGTCGTGCTGGCACTCGGCTTCGGCGTCAATCCGCTAATCACCACCGCCACACCCGAGATCAAGACCGACAAGAAGGGCATCGTGCAAGTCGAGACCGCCACCGGCATGACCTCCAAGGCCGGCGTATTCGCGGCGGGCGATGTCATCACCGGCGGCGCGACGGTGATTCTCGCCATGGGCCAGGCGAAGGTCGCGGCAATCGGTTTGCACAACTGGCTGATCCGCCACAAGGGCCTGGACCTGCCGATGGAAGAAGTCCACTACGCGGCCGAACCCGCGGCGGCGAAGTAGCCCACCAATCTCCCGATAACCAGGTGTTCCATGTGTAGGGGCGACCCGGCGGGTCGCCCTTTCCAGTGCATAGCGTAGACGGGCACGGCGGGCCGTGCCCCTACACCGAGGCCGACGCTCATTGGTAGGGGCAGGTCTTAGACCTGCCCGCCCATCGATCTGACCGAGTGGTTGTTGGTTCATGATGAGTGCGGGGAAGATCCAGACAGGGGGCTTTCAGCCCCCTGCGGTGGGCGGCTTGTCCTGAGCGCAGCCGAAGGAAGCCCACCCACGAGACTGCAGATCATCACGTCAGGAGCGCACAGGGCTCCTGACCTACGATCTGACTTGTATTCGCGATCTTAGTGCCCCCGATAGGAAGACAACGTCGGGTCACCGGCCCGATAGCTTCCTCACCCGATCCGATCCGCAGCGGCGGATCGGATCGACCTCTCTCCCTCACTTCGTTCGGGACCTTTGGCCGAAGGGAGAGGTTATGGTCGGGTGGCGGGTGACCTGTGTGTGTGCCCGCGATCTCTGATCGCGGTTTGCGTTCCACCTCACGTAATGACTGTCCCGCTTCGCGGGACCGCGATCTCAGATCGCGGCCACACCCGTCCCTGTCCCTACGGGCGGGATGTCGCGGACTGATACCGCCGTGCCAGTTCCTCGGCGGTCCTTTCCAGAAGCCACTGCGGCGTGGAAGCCGAGCCGGAGACGCCGACAGACTCGATGCCCGCCAGCCAGGACGACTCGATCTCGTTCGGGGCTTCAATCCAATACGAACGCGGGTTGACGATCCGGCAGACCTCGAACAGCTCACGGGTGTTTGAGGAATTGCGCCCGCCGACCAGTATGATCGCATCACAGGAGGTTGCGAACGCACGCAGTTCGGTTTCCCGGTCGGCGACAAAAGCGCAGATCGTGTTGCGGTATGTCACATCTTTCACACGCTTTTGGATCGCCGCCAGCATGGTGTTCCACATTTCATCGGAAATCGTCGTCTGAGCCAGCACATAGGTGGGGCGGTCGGGATCCAACGCTTCGATGTCGGCTTCATCGTGGACGATCTTGGCCTCGTTGTTGCAGTAGCCGAGGATGCCGATCACTTCCGCGTGCTTGGGTTTGCCGACGACGACCACCTGATATCCCTGCTCATAGTATTTCTGGGCCAGACGCTGCGAGCGGGTCACCACGGGACAGGTGCCGTCGACAACCTCCACGTTCCGTTCCCGCGCGCGCTCGAAAACCGCCGGCGGTTCGCCGTGGGCACGGATCACCAAACGCTGTGGCTTACCCATCTCGCCCGTCTGGTCGAAGACGGAGTGGTCAACCTCCGACATTCCCAGGCCCTTGAGACGGGCGATCTCAACGTCGTTATGGATCACCGCGCCGAGCGAGGCGGTCTTGGCACCCGCGGCCAGATTCTGCTCGGTCAGGCGGATCACCCGCTTGACACCGCCGCATGGGCCGGCCTTATCGTCGATGATGATCTTCAATGTCGTCTGTCCCACGTCGATTGGTCCCGCACGTCTCAGAACCTGTGGCTCGGTCCGGCTCGGCGGTCCGCCGCGGCGGATCGCCCTCCCGAAAACGGATCTTCTTCACCTGTGGCTTGTCAGGAGCCCGCCAGAGGCGGACAAGCGCAGGGCTCCTGACCTACGATCCTTCGAGGTGGATCAGGCACGGGAACGGCGGCCATTCGGGCGCGCCACCGACATGTGAGGGCGGTCGACAGCAGTCGAGTCGCCCCGTGACGATTCCAGAAGGCTACGGATGCGCTTCTCGATCCGACCCGCTGACAACCCCGCCCAGTCCAGCAAAATCGGACGTGCGCCATGCGGCACCAGGCAATCATCGATGGCGATCCCGTGCGCAGCCACCGGCTCGGGACGCGACGCCAGGTTCTGCGCCACCGCCTGACCGAAGCCGCCGCGGCGATTCCCCTCTTCGATGGTGACAACCACACGGTGCGAACGGGTAATTCGATCCAACATCGGCTCGTCGAGCGGCTTGACAAACCGGGCGTTGACCACTTCGGCCTCAATCCCGGTGCGTGCCAAACGCTCGGCGACATCCAACGCCGTGCGCACCATCGCCCCCACCGCCAGCATGCAGAGGTCGCCACCCTCGCGCCGCACGTCCCATTGACCGATCGGGATCAGTGTGTAACGCTCCTCCGGATCGAACCGCCACGAAGTGTCCTTGGGATAGCGAATCGCGAAGGGACCATCACCATAGGCCACCGCAGAGAACAGGAGATTGCGCAGTTCGTCGCCGTCCATCGGCGCGGCGACAATCATATCAGGCACGCACGACAGGTACGCCAGATCGAGATTCCCGTGGTGCGTGGGGCCGTCCTCCCCCGCCAGCCCGCCACGGTCGAGGCAGAAGATCACTGGCAGGCGCTGCAACGCGACGTCATGAACGAGATGGTCGAAGGCACGCTGGAGGAAGGTGGAGTAGATTGCGCAGACCGGTCGAAATCCGGCGGTTGCCAGCCCGGCCGCGAATGTGACCGCATGACCTTCGGCAATGCCGACATCGAAAAAACGCTCGGGGAAGCGCTCGGCGAACGGCACCAACCCGGTCCCGGTCGCCATCGCCGCAGTGATCGCCACCACCCGTTCATCGCGGTCGGCCAACTGCAACATGACGTGACCGAAGACGTCCGTGTACGACGGCGCAACCGAAACCGGCGCCGGTACAGAGGCTGCAATCTGCGGTCCGGACGCGGCCAGCTTCCGGGGTGACGCCTTCACCCCGTGCCACGCGACCGGGTCCTCCTCGGCGGATGAGTGCCCGCACCCCTTGCGGGTGATCAGGTGCACAAGTACCGGCCGCTTCAGTTCCTTTGCCCGACGTAGGATGGTCAGAGTGTCAGCCAGGTTGTGCCCGTCTATTGGACCAACGTACTTGAAGCCGAGATCCTCAAAGAACATTCCCGGCGCCAGAAAAGTCTTCAGCGATTCATCGACGCGGCGCGCCAAAGACTGCAGCCGGGCGTGGAAAGGCGCCTTCCCCAGCGCCTTCCAGATGTCGCTGCGAATGCGATTGAGCAGCGGGTCGGTGATGATCTCCGCCAGGTAGCGGGAAAGCGCCCCCACGTTGGGTGAGATCGACATGCGGTTGTCGTTCAGAATGACTGTAAGGTCTGTCCCGCTGGCGCCGGCGTTGTTGAGCCCCTCGAATGCCAACCCGCCAGTCATCCCGCCGTCGCCCACGACGGCGACGACTTCGTACTCCTCGTTCAGTCGATCGCGCGCGATCGCCACGCCGAGCGCCGCCGAGATCGCGGTCGAAGCGTGCCCGGCACCGAAGGCGTCATAGTCGGATTCATCGCGGCGCAGAAAACCGGAGATCCCCTCGAACCGGCGGATCGTGGGTAGAAGGTTGCGCCGCCCGGTGAGGATCTTGTGGACATACGCCTGATGACCGACATCCCAAATGATCTTGTCGCGGGGGGTGTCATAGAGATGGTGCAGCGCCACGGTGAGTTCGACCGCACCGAGTGACGAGGCGAAATGCCCACCGACCTCACCGATCACATCGATGATGTAATGGCGGATCTCGGCGCACAACTGCTGGAGCTCTTCCAGCGTGAACCGCTTGATGTCCGCGGGGGAATTGACCGTGGCCAAAAGCCCCGGCGGCCGGCTGTCAGTCGTCATTGAGCCGATCTGCTGTACACGTTCGGGGCACCGCGGCGGTCTACGACCGCTCCGGTGTGCCATACCTCTTGAGGATGTCATGGACACGGTCGCCGATGGCCAGGGCATTGTCCCATTGGCGTTGCCACATGTTGCGGCCGAAAATCAACCCGGTCGCACCAGCCTTCATGCAGGTCTCGACCTTGTCCAACAGGTCCTGATCGTCGAGCTTCGAACCGCCGGAGAAAAGGACTAGACACCGCCCTGCCGAGCGCACCGCTTTCTGGGCCATCGCAAACTCATCGGTGGACAGGCTCGGATACGGTTTCGGTGAATCGGTCGAGGTCCCCTTGGGCAGGTTGATCTTGACCACGTCGGCACCGAGTTCCTCTGCTACACGCGCGGCATAATCGATGGCGTACAACGAATCGCGCCCGCCTTTCTTCTCGATCGCCTCACCCCGTGGGTAGGCCCAGACAATCAGCGGCATCGCATAGCGTTCACAATCGACACGAACCGCGTTCAGTGTCGCGATATCGCGATCTTGCGCCGGCGAACCGACAAAGAGCGTATATCCCACGGCATCGGCGCCGAGACGCACCGCATCCTCCACCGACCCGGTCAATGACGAGTACGCCTGGGCCTCGGAGGGAATGCAAGTCCGGCCGTTGATCTTCAGCACGAGGGGAATCCGCCCCGCGTATTTCGGGTAGTACTTCTCCGCCAGTCCCACGTGGAGCGCCACCCCGGAGTATCGTCCCGCGATCCCCAGGCGAAAGATGTAGTCCGTGTCGAGCGAATCGGGATTGTCGAAGAAATCGACCGGGCCGTGCTCCAACCCCTGGTCGATGGGCAGGAGCATCAGCGTGCCATTGCACGGACCGAACTGGTAGAGCATCCGGTACAGACGCGCTTTCTTGCCAGCCGAGATCTCCATGTCCCATAGGGACGGACGCTGCACGTTCGCAACCGTCGCCCTGGTCGCGGTCATCGTTGCTGTTGCCATGCTCCTCTACCCTCCCCACCCGTCATCGACGCGAAGGATTGTACACCTTGCCCCCCGCCCCGACCCAATCCGACGGGGAGATACACCGGACCCCAGGGCGCGTCAAGCAGATTCACAGCGGCAGGCAGTTGCCGGAGGAGTCCACACCCGGGGTACTTATATCATCGGCAGCATCGGCGGGTTTCCATTGCAGGGAGGCGATGGCGCGGCGCAGAGGATCGTGATGCTGGGCACGAATGTTCCGCGCCAATCCCGCAGGCCGCGCGCGGCGGATCGCCGAATCACCGAACTCGTGGCTGAACTCCTCCTCAGAAAGTGACAACCAACGTTCCCTGGGCGGGCACAGACAATCGGCACGCGGCAAGAACGCGCCCTCGCGGGTGAGGCGTCCGAACTTATTCCATGGGCAGACATCCTGGCACGTATCGCAGCCATAAATCCAGCCGTCGGATTGTTGGGCGATGTCGGCGGGGATGTCGCCGCGCTCCTCGATGGTCCAGTACGCGATACAGCGATTGGCGTCAACGACGTACGGTTCGGCGATGGCATCGGTGGGACAGGCGTCGATGCAGTGGGTGCAACTCCCGCAGAAGTCCGCGTGCGGGGCGTCGGGTGGAATCTCCGCCGTGGTGACGATCTCTCCCAGGAAAACCCAGGACCCCATCCCGCGCGTGACCAGACACGCGTTCTTGCCGATCCATCCCACTCCCGCACGCTGCGCCCAGGCCTTTTCCATGATCGGGCCGGTGTCGCAGTAGGTTGCGAACTGCTCGTTCGGCAGCCAGGCCAGGAGTTGATCGCGCAGAGCATTCAGCTTTCTCTCCAGGACCTGGTGATAATCCTCCCCCCAGGCGTAGCGGGAGACTTTCAGCGACCGGCAGCAATCACTGGCGGCCGCGGGCGTGTAGTAATTGACGGCCAGCGAGATCACCGTCCGCGCCTGCGGGATAACTCGTCGCACGTCCGCACGACGATCGGCGTTGCGTGCCATCCAGTCCATGGCGGCATGATAGCCCCGCGTCAGCCAGGCAAAGAGCCGTTCGCGGTCATCGCGATCCGTGCCGACCGCGGCCACGCCCAATGCGTCGAAACCAATGCCAGCGGCCGCGTCGATCAGCCGTGCCTTCACGCCTTGATGTGTGCTGTCAATCATGGTCATTCTATCTCCGCGCCGATGCTGATACCTCGAGTGGGTGGCTCTTCTTCCTCACGCCGGCGTCTTGGTCCCCTGGGGAATCGGGCCGGGGCTCTCGCCACCCTGAAAGATCTGACAGGTCCCGCGCAGGTGATCCCTGGAGAGGCGGTACCGTTCGTCCTCCGGCATGGCGTTGAACTCCCGGCTCATGACGCCGTACCCATGTTCATAGCCGATGATGGCGGTGGCGATGAAGTTGGCCGCCTCCATCGACAATTCCCGCAGATGCACGCACCCCTGCCCGCCGCCAATGCGCCGGGAGATCTCCTTCATGATCCCGCGCCCGACCACCAGCCCCACCAGCGCCTGCGCCTTGATCGTGACCAGCGGGCAGGGGGAATGGGGGTGGTTGGCCATCTCCGCGTGGGCGGCGAGGATGGTCTTGGTCCGGGGATTGACGGTGAGGTCGAGCCGGATCAGATGGTAGGGATCAAGGAAGGTCGAATAGACTGACACCATGCCATCGGGAGACTCGAATATCTCAATCGAGATGCTGCGCTTGGAGACGAAGCGGCCCCGCTGCAAGTGTGACCCGACCGCCGACTGGGGAATCTCTACCATCGAATCCGGCCTTCTCCTAGCAAGGTCCCGCCGGGCCGCTGAGACGCAAAGAGCCCGCTATCGACCCAACGCACATATCTACGCACGATAACGACGGCGCGTTGAGCGGCGTTGTTCCGGCCCGCGAACGGCAATTGTCCGGTCTTGATTTTTCGCAAACGACGAGCGGAGACGGACGTACGGCGGGGCAGCCGCTGCCGACGTGGCCGTTACCCGCGGCTGCGGCTCTGGGTCTATCAGAGCCACCCCCCTGCACATACGGTGAGAAGAAGAAGCGGGCGGGCACGCAGGGCCGCCCCTATGAGTACTCCGCGGTTCAGCAGGGGCAGGCCTGTGTGCCTGCCCAAATGGGGTATTTTCAACGGCCCCTGAGGTCAGGGGCACTGGTCGCCGACAAAAATCCTTGCCGTCAGCCAAAGATTCTTGTTGCGTTCTGCGGAAAGAGCCCTTATTTGCTTAGTGAGAGCTGGGATTTTGGGCAGTTGGGGCAGACGGTGAATGCGATCCGACCAAGGCGCATGCTACGGGTGAGAGCATAAGGACTTCCACACCCCTATGGGGTGAGCCGCACTAAATCCTACCTAATACCTGGGATGATGGGCCCGGGCCTCGGTCCGGGCCTCATTATTTATACACGGGGAGAAGAGCGGCGGACCCGGCGGATACTCTGGACCGCGGTCAAGCGGCATGTAGCCCCAGCGGTCTCAGTCGGACTTGCGGAAACGCCCCACCGCCGAACGCTCGTGCTTGCCGACCAGATCGTTGACCCTGACCGTGAGGAAATACTCGCCGGAGGGAAGGGCGCCGAGGTCGAGTGTGCCAACCCGGGTCACCTGCCGCCCGGAGGAAGACTGAGTCCCCGGCTCGGAAAAGTGGTACCCTTTACCCCCGCCTGCTGGGGCGATGTCATAGGCCACGTCGTACTGCGTGCGCCCCTGCTCGTCGAGCAGTAGGTTGTAGACCTCATAGTAGAACGCCAGCGGCTGGTCCGGGAGATAGACCCGTGACGGGAGCGGCATCACCATGTGGCCGCTCTTCACGAACGGTGAGCCGGGCTCATAGATCGACCAGACAAACGACGCCATCTCGATGTCGGAGATCTCCTGGACCTCTGGGACGATGTATTCGGGCAGACGGAACGTCTTGACATAAGTCCCTGTCTTTCCCGAGCAGAGATCGTCGGTCGTCACCGCCAGCGTATAGCGGCCCGGCGGCAGCGTCAGAGTCTTCTGCTCCACCATCAACCGGTTGGACAGCGCTTGCCCCCCGACAAGGCGGTGGATCAAGCCCTCCTCGCCGTACACTTCCTTCTCTTGCTCGTTGCGCACGATCATGGTGCGGCGCACCGATATCGAGGCCGAGTCGGCCTCGCGTCCCAACTCCGACAACGGATACCCGAGGTTCACATCGATGCGCCATTCACCGCCGTCGCCGCGGAAACGGACAACGTCGAGGGCATAATCGATCAGATTCTTGCCGTACTCGTGGTAGTAGATCGCCGGCTGTAGATCGATGGCGCGCAGCCGGGTGGCGTAGAACTCGCCGGCATCCTGCCGCCTGGCTTCCGGGTCGGTTACCGGCACCAATTGGAAGAAGCCCAAGCCGCGCTTGTCTTCGAACTGGAAGCTCTGGTTCCAGCGGTAGTAGGTCCAGACTTCGGTGGCGGCGCCTTCGGTATTCAGCGGCGTGGAGAACAGATCATCGGCGTCACGGCGTGAGACACCGGGCCGAGCTCCTCCCATGTCCTCATCGCGATCGGAACGGCGGACTAAACGCTCATCGGGCTGGCCATAGCGAATGTAGACCTCGCCGCGGTCGTCCCACGGCGGGCCACCTCTCCCCCCGGCACCGAAGAGGTAGAGAGCATGATAGACACGACGCTCGTGCTCGTCGCGGAATTCGTTCTCAGGCGTGGTGGGAGTCGGGTCGTGTTTGGTCCAGAAGCGGCGCAGCCAGTCAGCAGCGGCCGCGGTGTCCGCTATCGTCACGAATTCGGCGAACTCTTCCGGCCCGAGGAGCGCCTTCATGGCGGCATCCTTCTGCCGCTCGGTCAAGGGCGGCCGCTCGCCGACGAATTGCTTTTCGCCGGCGCAGCCGGCCAAGAAGCAAGCGATAACGACCAGGGCCGCACCCGAGAAGAGAGATCGAACAACGTGGCTCTGTATCCCTGCAGGTTTCACGGTTGAGTCCCACCCATTTTGTACGGCCGAACCCTTCAATCGAGCCCCTGTAGGATGCTCCGCAACTGCCGTCCCCAAGCGAAAGCCCCGACCGGTAACTTCGCGGCCGGGGCTCGAGTCTTCTGGTGCCGAAGGCGGGATTTGAACCCGCACACCCGTAAGGGCACTGCGCCCTGAACACAGCGTGTCTGCCAGTTCCACCACTTCGGCGCCGGGGGAGATTATCGGCATTTGCAGCCCGGCGGGCAAGTCGATTTTGGCGCGGACCTTGCTGGCCTATCCGCTTCGGTCCAGACGGTCCAGGACAGGCAGGAATGCCTGTCCTCCTTACAAGACAGAACGTCGGTCAGGAGGACAGACATTCTTGTCTGTCCTTCCGCGCGGTCAATTCTCCGGCACGGCGGTCATCTGGTAGCGCACGATCCGGTTGTTCCCGGTGTCGGCGATCAGGATGGTCTCATCGAGGACGGCAATCCCTGACGGGCTGGACAGACCCAGCAGATCGGACCCCGGCCGCCCGAAGGCCAGCACAAACCGGCCGCGCTTGTCAAAGACCATCACCTGCGCCGCCTGTCGATGGAGGACATAGACATTCCCTACCCGGTCGGCCGCCACCGTCTTGTAGTCGTCGAGCGTCCGATGATAGATGTCGGCGGCATCGTCGGGGATTGCCGGCAGCCGCGTAAGCGCGTTGAAGTACTCTACACCGTGGTATCCGGGATACTGGGTCACGATCAGCCGGTAGCCCCCGTCGCTGGTCGGCAGGGTCGCCAGCCCGGTTGCTGAATAGACCTCCCCGATCCCAAAACCGTAAGGGAACACGAACGTCAATTTGGGGAGGAAGAATGCGAAGCGATAGATCCGGCCGGTCACGTCGTCCGTCACGTAACACCTGCCTGACGCATCGGGCGCGGCGGCCACCCCCAAGAGGCGGGGGATGATCCAACTGCAGAAGACTGCGCCATTGGGGACAGTGTCGCAGGAGAAAATCGAATCGGCAGCAACGAGCGGCCCGAAGCCATCGTGGTCGAGGAACCGCCGGGCCCAGACTGTGCGCGTGTTGTTGACACAGAGCAGATTGAGACCGCGATCCTGTGTCACCGCCAGCGGGCCGGGCGCAGAGTATGATTCGAGGAAGCTCCCCTCGGCATCGAGCCGGGCAATCCGGTTGTTCACCGAATCGCAGACATAGATCGTGCGGTCATACCCGACGGCCACGCCGCGGGGACGCACGAACGGAATGCCGCCGGCTTCGGTCCAGTGGGGCAGCACGGCAATATACACCGTGTCAAGCAGCCGCCCGCCGTCGTCATTCTTGATTCCGGTCGGCAGCGGGATCTTCTCGCCGCACCCGGCGAGCGGCAGGAGCCCCACCGCCAGAGCCGGCAGGGCCAACAGCAATCTGACCGACCGCACTCTCATCAGCCGCCCGTGCTCTCTACCAGTTCCATTTGAGTCCCATCTGCCAGTGGATCGGCCGCTCACAGCGCGCCGGATCATTCCAGATCGGCAGATTGTACCCTGCCGGCGCCGTCTCAAAGAAGTTGTCGCCGGTGGGGATTGGCTCTCCCGCCTTGTATCCACGACCGGTCACCGGATTGATGAGGGTGATGTTGCGATGATTGAGAATATTCGTTACCCCGATCACAAACGACAGCTTGGCATTGCCCAGGTCGAAGTGCTTCTCCCAGGTGATGTCCAGCGAGCTCCAATATGGGCCCATCGCCGAATTGGGAGAACCGTCGCGGAAGTACACCGTGTCTGTCTCGAAAGCGACCGAATCGCCGTATGGCGTGTAGCGTTTCCCCGCCTCGGCCCAGAATGACACGCCGAGGTCCCAATTGCGACCCAGGCCAATTCCCAACAGACGCGGGTGATCGTCGGCGCCGAACGACCAGTTTGCCGAAAGCGCCACCCGCCAGGGTTTGTCCCAATCGAGGCGGATTTCCTCGAGAACCACCTCGCCTTCGCGGCTCTGGCGTCCGCGCCAGACATCGGAAGGCAGAGAGTGTTCGCCCGTGACCCGCGCCAGCGAGATCATCCCGGATCCACGGAAGGCCGTCCCCACCCGGCCATCGACCGTCAACTCAAGTCCGCGGGATTGTGCCCGCTGACGATTGGCGTAGGCGTACCAGAATGCCTCCGGGACATCCGGGTCCGGAACGACAACCGTGGCCGCAATGTAGTCGGTCACCTCGCGCTGATAGACGCTCAGCGTGACCGCCCAGTCGGGGCCGCGCAGCCATTTGATCCCCCCTTCCATCGCCGTGGTCTTCTCCGGCTGCAAAGCCGGATTACCGAACAACTGGAAAGTGGCGGGCGAGCGTGTCCTTAGCTTGGCATAGAGGTACCGCGGGTTCGGCTTCTGGGCCAGCCGATCGTAGGATGCGAAGAGCGAAGCCGATGGACCCAGGGCAAACGATAAGCCGACACGGGGCATAAACCAGCCCTGCGCCCGTCGGCCGAACAGGGAGAAAGTGCGCGCGGCAAACTCCTGTCGCATGGTCGGCGTGATATTGGGCAACGTGGTATCGGCGACCGCATCCTCAAGGTACTTCCCCGGCCACCACAACTCACCGCGCAGGCCGAGATCGAGGACCGCCCCCTCGAAGTTCACCCGGTTCTGCGCCCACCACGCACCGGTGGCGGGATGCGCACGGTAGCAGTCCGTGTTCAGCCCCCCCAACCCCAGCCACGGTCGGAAGATGTCAATCACCTGCATCGAGCCGAAAGAACCGTCAGCGCCGGTGGACAAAGCCCAGTTCGGACGGAGGTTGAGCCGAAGGTCCCCTTTGGCTGTGTACGTCTCGACATAGTGGTCGTACCACAGGTCGCCGTCCCCGACGTCATAGAAACCATCGCCTTTGCGAATGGTAAAGAGGGTGGAATCGGGCGTGACCTCAACCGTCACGGGCCCGGTATCCTGCGGCGGGACATACGCCGATGGCTCCTTGCCGTTCACATCGGCGTGCAGGCGCGAGAAAACGCGGGCGGCGTTCAAAGTCAGCGCGGTCTTCTCCCCCGACCGGTATTCCCAGCGGAAGTGCTGAGCATTTGCCTGACGCGTGAAGGTGTCGTAGTTCTGCAGATCCCGCGCGTATGCGAATGGCCAACCGTAGCTGTATGTGGCCGTGCGGATGCGGGTATCCAGGGCGCTGCGATCCTGATCGATGGCGGTCTCGCCGGAATACATCAGCACCAGGCGATGATGGGGACCCAGCCGCCAGGCCAACTTGGCAAGCGCGTGATACCGATTGTCCGAGCGCGGCGTCCACCGTCGCCCACCCCAGACCGAAGAACTGGGCTTCCCGGCGCCAAGATAGGTGTCAGTCAGTGCCCCGCCCAGATTCAGGACAAACCCCGGCAGCAGACGCGGATCGGCCGAGAGGGACGGCATACCCAGCGCACGGAGCGGTCCGGAGACGACCAATTCCACCCCATCCGAATTCCAGTCGCCCTCTGCGACCGGCGAGAGTTGATCGGTGGTATAGGAAAGCGATCCGGAAAGAAGCGTGTCCGGGTCGCGGGTCTCAATTGCGACCAAGCCCGCCGAAGCGGCGCCGTTGTCGGGGCTAATGCCGCCGGTCTGGACGTCCATGCGTTCGATCACGCGCGGTGAGAGGCGCACCGCCATTCCCTGGCGCAGAAATGGATCGGCGACGGAGATGCCGTCGACCGTGTAGTCCGTCTCATAGGTGCGTCCACCGCGGATGTGCACCTCGCGGTCGACCTGCGTCACCCCCGGCTGGCGCATGACCGCCTCGGTCGGCGCCGTGCCCGTACCCTGCGCGAGATCACTGCCGGATACCGTGCGCCGCGTCGCCGGCTCATTGACATCCAACAGCGCCCGCTCCCCGAGGACGATGATTTCTTCACCCAAAGGCAGGATGGTCGCCGTCAATTGCACCGGCAAATCGGTGGCCGTTCCCGGTTGCACACGGACATTCTCCCGCCGCCAGCGGACATAGCCAATCACGGAGACTTCCACCGTGTAGAATCCCTGTGCCAGACTGTCGAAACGAAACCGTCCGTCCTGGTCAGCCGCGCGACCGCGTCCGAGGAGCGACAGGTAGACCGATGCGCCGGGGAGCGTTTCTCCGGTCTTCACGTCGGTGACCTGCCCGGCGATTGTACCGGTCGGGCCGCGTCCGGCGCGCCCCGAGCCCGGCAGTAGAAGACCGAGTGCGAACGCGGCGAACGCCGCCTGGGCAAGGATGCTTCTGATCGGTTGCGATGAGTGCGACATTAGGCCTGCTCGTCTGGCACGAGGTGGAATGAAATCCACCGACGCCTGTTTGGCAACGCCACAGGCAGACCTACTACACATCAGGCTGGCCCTCTATTCCCACGCCCGCTCGCATCGTAGCCAGGCACGATGCTGCTATCAGGCCATGTCCAAGCGCAATTCCACATTGAACCCTGCCGCTTGCCGATCTTTATTGCCATTATCATGGTGGATTCGACCCCGCTACCAGTCAAGATCGTGGCCACCAACCGCAAGGCTCATTTTCGCTTCGAGATATTGGACACCGTCGAGGCGGGCCTGGTCTTAATGGGCACCGAGGTCAAGTCGCTCCGGGAGGGCAAGTGCAACCTCAAGGAGGGGTACGCCCGCATTGAGAATGGCCAGGCATGGCTGATCGGAGTGCACATTCCCGAATACACTGAGGGGAACCGATTCAACCACGACCCCACCCGGACACGCAAACTGCTCTTGTCGCGGCGGCAGATCCGTCGTTTGGGCGCCGAGACACAGCAGGAAGGCCTGACACTCGTACCCTTGCGGCTCTATTTCAAGGGAAAGCTCGCCAAGATCGAGCTTGGACTGGGACGCGGCAAGAAGGCGTACGACAAACGGGAAGCGATCACCAAGCGTGAGACCGAACGTAGTATGCGCCGGTCTTTGCATCGTCGACGCTGATGGTTCATGGCTTGTAGGGGCGGTTCGTCGCAGACCCCGACGAACCGGAGGGGCCAAGCGCCCGGCGCCACCCATTCAGATCTCGCGGGCGGGAATCTGGATCACAGATCATGAAGGACAAACCGATCGGCATCTTTGACTCCGGCGTGGGCGGCTTGACCGTCTTCGATGCCATCGCGCGCGCTTATCCCGCCGAGCCGCTGATCTACTTCGGTGACACCGGTCGGTACCCGTATGGGGTTCGTTCCAAGACGGTAATCGTGGAGTTCGCCCGGCAGATCACCGCGTTTCTCGATCATCTGGGATGCAAGTTCATCGTGGTGGCGTGCAATTCCGCTTCGGCGCTGGCGCTGGAGGAAGTGACCGCATTCGCGGCGGTGGATGTAATCGGCGTGATTGAACCGGGCGCGGCAGCGGCGGTGGCGGCCACTCGCAATGGCAGGATCGGGATCATCGGCACCGAAGCCACCATCAACTCCGGCGCCTACACCCGCGCCCTGCACCGGCTGGCGCCCGATGTCGAGGTGATTGCCCGTCCCTGTCCGCTCTTTGTGGCCCTCGCGGAAGAGGGATTCGCCGGAAAGGCCGCGACACGGCTGGTAGCGGAGGAGTATCTGGCCCCATTCCGCGATGACGGCATCGATACGTTGGTCCTAGGGTGCACGCACTACCCGCTCCTGAAGGATGACATCGCGACCGCGCTCGGACCAACGGTACAGTTGATTGATTCGGCCACGGCTGTCGCCCATGCCGTCAGCGCCCGCCTGACGGAACGCAACCACCAGCGCGAGGCCGCCGGGACTCCCGAGCACCGTTTCTATGTGTCCGATACGCCCCGACGCTTCCAGACGGTGGGGAGACGCTTCCTGGGGCGGGAGGTGACGCCTGTGGAGGTTGTTGATCTGGAAACGTTGCATCAGTACAGTGGGGCGGGAGCGTCACAGACTCACTGACCGCTGGGGCCGATATGGCAGACGACAACCGTGTCGCTCCTTCAGCGCTGGTATTGGCCACGAACAACCCGCACAAGATTGCGGAGATCAGAGCGATTCTGGGGTATCTGCCGATTAGGATTCTGACCGCGGCTGATCTCACCGACTTACCCGATCCGGACGAGTCCGGCGCCACACTCGAGGAGAACGCTCGAATCAAGGCCCTAGCCGCGTTCGGGGCGACTGGTTTATGGTCGCTGGCAGATGATTCCGGTTTGGAAGTCGACGCGCTGGCTGGGGCGCCCGGTGTGATCTCCGCGCGGTTCGCCGGGCCGGGGTGCACATTCGCTGACAACAATGCGAAGCTGCTGGCGCTTCTGGAGGATGTCCCCGCTGAACGGCGTACCGCCCGCTTCCGTTGTGTCGCCGCGCTGGCGCGGGATGCCGAAACGGTCGAGCTGTTCGAGGGTGTAGTTCATGGCACGATCACCCATGAGCCGCGTGGCACCGCCGGATTCGGCTACGACCCGGTCTTCTTCGTGCCGGAGTTGGGATGCACATTCGCGGAGGCATCGCCGGAAGACAAGAACCGTTTGTCCCATCGGGGCCGGGCATTTCGAATGGCGGCGCGGCGGCTGGCGGAGTTGGCCGGCATGGAGTCAGGAGCACAGGGCTCCTGACCTACGATTGCAGACCCGTCTCGATGCGAGGACAGGGTGCTTTCAGCCCCCTGATGGTGGGTGCAGAGCACCCACCCTACACATCGCAGGGAGCGGCGACGGATTCGAGGACAAGGGGTTTCAACCCCTTGCAGTCCCACGGGGGCAGAGATGTTCGGACCATCCCGGCGCCTAAGAAGATGAAAAGGACTTCCCTGTCGGGAACGGGACCGCGTATTTTGGATTGGTGATCGGGGTGTGGCGCAGCCCGGTAGCGCACTTGGTTTGGGACCAAGGTGTCGGAGGTTCAAATCCTCTCACCCCGACTTGTGGAGTCGCGGTCAAGCGTTGAACCGTGACCACTATGAAGGGAGTTACGCCCCCCGGTGTCATTCTGGGCGAACCCCGCCCGCCGCGGCGGGCGGGATGAAGCGAAGAATCTGCCTTTTCGTCAAGAGCAGAGGAACAGCAGATTCTTCGCTCGTTCCGTCCCGCAAACGGGACGAAACGGCTCAGAATGACAATGGCGGTATTCAAGGATTCGGCGCATCGGCTGCGCCACAGTCGCGGCCACGTGCACAGGCGCCCGTGCCATCCGAACCGGCCTCGCCGGCCCCCGTAGCTCATTTGGAAGAGCAGCAGCCTTCTAAGCTGTTGGTAGCAGGTTCGAATCCTGCCGGGGGTACCAGAAGTCAACGTGGGGTGCTGTAACCCTTTCCGGTCAGCCCACAGGCTTACCGGCACGCGAACCGACCACAATCCCCCGCAGCGTATTCGGCGTCGCCTCGGTGATACGGACATCGCAGAAGTCGCCGATCCGACGCGAGGGGTCGGCGAAGACAACGATCGCGTTGCCGTCGGTGCGGGACTTCCACTCGCCGGCGCGTTTGCGGCTCTCCCCTTCAATTAGCACGCGGAGTGTGCTGCCGATCATCGCCCGATGACGGCGTAAGGAGATTTCCCGTTGCCGGCCGACGAGGCGCGTGACCCGCTCTGACCTGACCGTCTCGGGAATGTCGTCATTCCAGAGCTTGGCGGCTATGGTGCCCACCCGCTCGGAGTACTTGAAGATGAAGGCGGAGTCGAATTCGACGGCGCGCATGACTTGCTCCGTCTCAACGAACTCGGCATCGGTCTCGGTGGGGAAGCCGCAGATGATGTCGGTCGTAAGGGCGACACTGGGAATCAGCGTGCGAATCTGCTCGACCAGCCGCAGGAATTCATCACTGGTATAGCCACGGTTCATCTTCTTCAAGATGCGATCTGAGCCGGCCTGAAGGGGCAGATGGATGTGCTTGCAGAGATGGTCATCGGCAGCGATCACTTCCAGCAACTTGACCGGGAAATCCTTCGGGTGCGGTGAGGTGAAACGCACCCGTTCGATCCCCGGCGCCTTGCCAACCGCAGCCATCAAATCGGCAAAGGCGGTGTCACCATGCCGATAGGAGTTGACGTTCTGGCCCAGTAGCGTGACCTGCTTATATCCCTGCGATGCGAGCACCCGCGTTTCCGCCACAATGCCTTCGGCATCACGGGAACGTTCGCGGCCGCGCGTGTATGGCACCACGCAGAAGGTGCAGAAGTTGTCGCAGCCGCGCATGATCGCGATCCAGGCATTGACCCCTTCGACCCGTGTCGGCGCGATGTCATCGTAGGTCTCGTATTCGGATAGCTCAACCGCCGTGCCGCGTTCGCGGAGATTGCGCGCGCGGTCGACCAGGTCCGGGAGTTGACGATAGGCATCGGGGCCGCAGATCAGGTCGACCGCCGGGAAGCGCAACAGGAGATCCTCTTTCAGGTTCTGCGACATGCACCCAAGGACGCCGACCACCAGTTCCGGGCGGGCTTTCTTCTCGTGCAGGAGCGCATCGAGACGTGCGTAGATGCGCGTGTGCGCGGTCTCACGCACAGCACAGGTGTTGAACAGGATCACATCGGCGGCGGACTCGTCAGCGGTGAAGGCAAAGCCGCGTTCCTTCAGAATCGAGCCGACCAGTTCCGAGTCATACTCGTTCATCTGGCAGCCGAAGGTCTGGAGGTTGACGCGCGCGAAGGAGGGTGGGGATGATGTTAATGTGTTCATGTGTGTCAGACCCCGCATCCGGAGGGCACGGCCCCGCAGGCGGGATCTTCGACACGCCGTGCCTCTGCAGCGCGGCAGAAATCAGCCGCCACATCGTCTATTATCGCGTCGGACACTTCGTTCTCTCGTGCGTGATCGGGAGGCACCCCAACGCGAAGATACGACCCGGTGAATCCCTTACGCCAGCCATCGTCATCGACCGTCTCGAAGAGCACCTCGACCGTGCGGCCGAGGTGATCTTCGAAGAACTGTCGTTTTTTGCGGGCCGCCAGATCGTGCATGATCGCTGAGCGTTCCTTGATCTCGTCGGCCGTGCATTTGTCACCGAGGTACATGCCCGCCGTTTTAGGGCGGTCGGAATACGAGAACACGTGCAGGTAGGAGAACGGCAGTTCTTCGACAAGACGAACGGTGCTCGCAAACTCGCGGTCGCCCTCACCGGGGAAGCCGACCATGATGTCGGTCCCCAGCCCCAGGTCGGGCATCAGCGTCTTGACCCTCTCGACAAAGCGCGCGTACTGCGACGCCGTGTACACCCGCTTCATGCGCGCCAGCACGCGGTCATCGCCGGACTGCAACGGGAGATGAAGATGGCGGCATGCCTTCGGTGACTCAGCCATCCAGGCCAGGAGTTCATCGTTGACCGTTGTCGGCTCGGTTGATGAGATGCGCACCCGTTCCACGCCGGGAACATCCGCCAGGGAACGGGCCACGTCGGCGAGGGTGTGATCTTCATGGCAGTAGGTGCCGACGTTCACGCCGGTGACCACCAGTTCCTTGTGGCCGCGACGTGCCAGTTCAAGCCCCTCGGCGATGATCTCACCCAAAGGCCGTGAACACGCCTCTCCCCGGATGCGTGGCAGAATGCAGAAGGCGCAGCAGAAATCGCAGCCGTCCTGAACCTTGATGTTGGCGCGGGTCTGGTGGGGATAATATCCCGCCATTGGATACGCGATGTCGGCGGCATCGGGCCGGGGCGATACGAACACCGCAGGCAGCCCTCTCACGGTACCAAGTCCACGATCCTCGGTCCCAGTGTTCTCTGTAGGGGCACGGCGAGCCGTGCCCACGTCAGCCCAAGGGCTGACCGGCACACCACCACGCGAGTCGACAAGATCCTCGATCAGATCTGCGAGGGCGAACTTGCGATCATTGCCCACGACGAGGTCAATCCCGCCGATGGCCGCGACGGTCTGCGGCTCGGCCTGCGCATAGCACCCTACGGCACAGACAATGGCTCTGGGAGAACGGCGGCGAATCTTGCGGATTTCCTGGCGGCAACGCGCATCGGCGCGCTCGGTCACTGAGCAGGTATGGATCACCGCCACGTCGACTGGTGTCCCATGCTCAACAATCGCATATCCGGTCTGGCGGAAACACTCGGCGATGAGCGCTGTCTCCGCCTGATTGAGCCGGCAGCCCAGCGTATAGAACGAGGCGCGCTTTTTTCCCTCACCCGCTTGGACCTGCGGTCCAAGCGACCTCTCCCGGAGGGAGAGGTTATCCGTGCCATGCCCACGACCATCGGGGGCATCACAGGAACTGTCACGCCGGGAGGTCATCATTCCCTCAGCCAGAGACCCATCGAGTGCGTCATGCCGTCACGATCTCCATTGGCGTGAGAAACCGATCGCCGTCCAGACGGCCCATGCGGCGGCGCGTGATCACAGTGCCATCCGGCCAGTCACCGAGAAGCGATTCGATCAGTTCCCGTGGCTTGACCGACCGTCCCGCCAAAGAGAGAAGAGTCACGTGCCAGTTCGTTGTGCCATTGATAGTAGAGAGATCCCATCCGGCGACAAACTCGGCGGCGTTGATCGTCTTGCGCCGCTCGTTTGTGACCCGCTCAATGGTCCATCCGCCATTCGACAGCTTCGCCCGGAGCCGCGCATCCAGAGTCTCACCATTTCCCATCAATTCGACCAGCGATTGAGTATCGAATTCTACCAGGTAGTCGAAACGGTCGATGAGGGCTTCGATACCGGGAGCGCCGGCTGCCAACTGTTGCGCCGCGTGCACGACAAATCCTTCATGGAGATGCCTATTCAGCGTCTCAACCAACCGTTCCGACGACCATTCTTCGGTCAGGTCAATATCGAAACACTCATTCTCGCCGGCCACACCCACCGGAAGCGCCGGACCGAACGACAGCTTCGGATGGGGATGATAGCCACCCGAGAACGCGACCGGCAATTGGGCGCGGCGGGCGGCGCGTTGGATCAGCCGTACGACCTCCAAGTGCGACAGATAGCGTGATAAGCCGGTCTTGTTGTAGCAGACGCGGTAGCGATGGAGAGGCCCCGGTGTTGGCTCAAATGGCTGCGAGGCTGCCTCGGCTTGGACGCGCTCCCGTGGCGGCAAGTCTGCCTCGCGGAATTCGCCGGTTTCATGCGCGACCGGCTGGGGCAGCTTGTCGCGGCCGATCCGGTCGAGCATTGCCTGCTTCTCAAGCGCCAGCGCCTCCGCCGCCCGCCCGGCCCGCTCACGTTCAATGGCAATCGCCGTGAGATCGCAGTCCAAGCCGCAGTCATAACAGACCAGCTTGGTGATTCCCTCCCTGGTCTTCGGGGGCTCGTGCTGCTGGGGCAGGTAGGGTTTCTCACAGGGGTGCCGGAAGCGAGCGGCCAGTCCTTTCTTTAGATCCTCCAGCAGGAACCCCTTGGTCACGCGCGAATCGATATGATCCCAAATCAACTCTGCCTCGGGGGGCAACGCCGACAGGAACTGATCGGGATCGACTCCACATTCTGCGAAGGCACGCCGCCAGACCTGTTCATCGAAGTAGTCGGTCCACTCATCAAAACGGGCGCCATGACGCCAGGCGGTTTCGATGACGCGGCCGAGACGGCGGTCGCCACGTGCGAACACAGCTTCCAAGCGGGATGAAGGAACCTCATGACATTTCAACTCAATGGCCCGGAACGGGCGCAGGCGGTCGGCAAGGAGCCGCTGCTTACGCCGCAGATTCTCCGGGCTGTCAAACGCTTCCCACTGGAAGGTTGAATGCGGCTTGGGAATGAACGACGACACCGAGACCACGATCGTGACCCGGCGCGCCCCGAGCTTCCTGGCAATCCGCCACACCCGAATCGCGGTGTCCGCGATGCCGACAACGTCCTCATCGGTCTCGGTCGGCAGGCCGATCATGAAATAGAGCTTAAGCCGGTTCCAGCCATTCGCGAAGGCGATCCCGGCGGCCGTGTCGATATCCTCGTCCGTGATCCCCTTGTTGATGACATCGCGCATCCGTTGGGTCCCAGCCTCCGGTGCGATGGTCAAGCCGGTCTTGCGCACTTTGGCGATCTCGCGCGCCAGTTCCTCGGTGACGCCATAGACTCGTAGCGACGACACCGACATCGCCGCCCGGCGCACCTGCAGCTCCGCCATCACTGCCTTGGCCAACGGGGTGATGCAGGAGTAATCGGCGGTCGAGAGCGCCGTCAGCGACGCCTCCTCAAAGCCGGTTTGGTCGACACCGTCGATGAGCGTGCTGATGACCGATTCGGGAGTGCGTTCCCGTACCGGACGGTAGATGATACCCGCCTGACAGAAGCGACAGCCTTCAGTGCAACCGCGCGCGATCTCCACCGCGACCCGGTCGTGCACAATGTCGCCCGGCGGCACGAGGATGTCGGTGGGAAAGGGATAGCGATTGATGTCGTCGACCAGCGCCTTCCTCACGGGATAGGGGGCATCAGTCGCGGGAACAACGTGAACGAACCCTGTCGCTGGGTCCACACGCGTCGGATAGGGCGCGGGGACATAGACGCCGGTGATCGCGTTGGCGAGGCGACGGAGCCGTTCGCTGCGGGGCGCTCCCTGCTGCTCCCAATCATGGTTGCGGTGCAGGAACTCGGCAAATGCCTCCTCGCCATCGCCGATGATGAAGGCATCGACGAAGTCCGACATCGGTTCGGGATTGAACACCACCGGCCCGCCGGCGACGACAATCGGGTCGTCTTCATCGCGTTCACCGCTGTGCAGCGGAATGCCGCCAAGATCGAGCATCGTCAGCACGTTGGTGTGTGTCATCTCCGACTGCAGCGAGAAACCGACAACGTCGAAGGCCGACAGCCGCGTGCGCGTCTCCACCGAGAACAGAGGCAAACCGGAACCGCGCAATTGAGATTCCATGTCGGGGAAGGGACAATAGGCGCGCTCGGCGTGGATTCCGTCATCAGCATTCAGGAGCGCGTAGAGGATACGCAGCCCCAGATGCGACATGCCGATTTCGTAGGAATCGGGGAAGGCCAGGCACACGCGAATCGCCACCGAACGCGGGTCCTTGACCACACGGTGCAATTCGCCGCCGATGTACCGCCCCGGCTTCTGCACCCGGTCGAGAAGCCGGGCCAGCATGCGGTCGTCGATGGTGGCTGCCCCAGGGGTCATAATGGCGTGCGGGTCAGCCCTTGGGGCGTGTTGAATAGATGGGCGGCCACTCAGGGCCGCCCCTACGAGCACGTTGCGGTTCAACAGTAGGGGCAGGCCTGTGTGCCTGCCCAAATGGGTCTTTCAACAGGCCCCGGGGCTGACCCGCACCAAACCACGGCACGTCACACCTCCACCGGTCCGGCACCAGCGGCGAGGAAGCGGTCGAATTCGCTCAGGTACGACAGGGTAGAGAAATCGCGCATACGATCGAGGAACACGACACCATTGAGGTGATCGACCTCATGTTGATAAACGACGGCGGGAAATCCCTCCACCTCGCGGTCGATCTTGCTGCCGTCCCGGTCCAGGCCGCGCAGACGGATCCTCTTGATCCGCGGCACCCGGCCCCGGAAGTCCGGGATCGACAGGCACCCCTCGAAAAAGGCAACCTCTTCGTTAGTGAGAAAGGTCACCTCGGGGTTGAGCACGACGCTGCGCCGCGCCAGGAAGACGCCTTCGTTGTCCGGGTCGGGGATGTCTTCGGTGACCAGCAGACGAACCGGGCGATGAACCTGCGTTGCCGCCAATCCCACGCCACCGTACTCGCTCATAGTCTCAAACATATCATCGATGAGCCGTTGGGTTTCGCTGCCTGCGATCTGGTCCGGCGCCACCGGCTCCGCCACCCGCCGGAGAACAGGATGCCCCAGCTTTGCCACTTTCAGTATCGCCATTGTCCCACCCTGCGCTACGCACTTGCCGGTCTCAGAACCGCTTCCAAGCTAATGCACCCGGACGACCGTCGCCAGCAGTATATACGACAAAATCGCTCGACCAATGGCACTGGTTTGATCCGCTTTTCCCCGGCGAGCACGCTGGCAGGACCGCGCGACGAGCCGATTCTCTAAGCATGGCAAGGCAGTGACAATGCGGGTCTTTTTGACATAACCGCGGCTCCGGGTGCCGTAGATTGACAGACCCGCCCGAGTGCGCGGCGAACGACGGCGCGTACGCCACGGCGGGAGTGTTGCGGATGGGGTCGTTGTGACGGTCCCACGAAAGGACAATGGTAATGCCACGCGTGTTCAAGACGATCGACGGGAACGAGGCGGCAGCGTACACAGCGTACCACATCAACGAGATCATCGCCATCTATCCCATCACCCCTTCCTCCGGGATGGGCGAGTTGTCCGACGCCTGGTCGGCGGCGAACGAGCCGAATGCCTGGGGGAGCATTCCCGCCGTGGTGGAGATGCAGAGCGAAGCCGGCGCAGCGGGGGCAGTCCATGGGGCCCTGCAGGCGGGGGCACTGACCACTACGTTCACCTCGTCGCAGGGGTTGCTTTTGATGATCCCCAACATGTTCAAGATCGCCGGCGAGTTGACGCCGACGGTTTTCCATGTGGCGGCTCGGGCCGTGGCCACGCATGCCCTGTCGATCTTCGGTGACCACTCCGACGTCATGGCGGTGCGGACGACCGGCTTTGCCTTGATGCCGTCGGGATCAATTCAGGAGGCGCATGATTTCCCGCTGATCGCCCAGGCCGCTTCCCTGGAGGCGCGTATGCCATTTCTGCACTTCTTCGATGGTTTCCGGACCTCGCACGAAGTGCAGAAGATCGAGATACTCGACGCCGACACGATGCGCGGAATGATCCCCTACGACCTCGTGCTGGCGCACCGGCGCAATGCCCTCTCCCCCGATCATCCCGTCCTGCGCGGATCGGCGCAGAACCCGGACGTCTTCTTCCAGGCGCGTGAGACGGTCAATCGGTTCTACGATGCCTGCCCGGAGATCGTGCAACGGACGATGGATCGTTTCGCGAAGCTAACCGGGCGGCAATACAAGTTGTTCGACTATCACGGTGCGCCGGACGCCGAACGGGTGATCGTGATTATGGGATCGGGCGCGGAAACCGTGTGGGAGACGGTTGACGACCTGGCGGCGCGGGGAGAGAAGGTCGGCGTAGTGATCCCGCGCCTCTACCGGCCGTTTGCGGGTGATGCCTTCGTACGGTCGCTCCCGAGCAGCGTACGTGCCATCGCCGTGCTCGACCGCACCAAGGAGCCGGGTGGAGTGGGCGAGCCTTTGTATCTCGACGTAGTCACCGCCCTGCGTGAAGATGAAAGCACACCGCAGCCGGTCCGAAAATCAACGCCACGGGTCATCGGCGGACGCTATGGGCTGTCATCGAAGGAGTTCACGCCGGCGATGGTCAAGACCGTGTTTGAAGAAAGCGGTCGCGCCCATCCCAAGAACCACTTCACCGTAGGCATCAATGACGATGTGACCCACACGTCACTGTCCTACGATCCGACTTACCAGCCGAAGACCAAAGGACGCTTCTCGGGTGTCTTCTATGGCCTCGGCGCGGATGGCACGGTCGGCGCCAACAAGAACAGCATCAAGATCATCGGCGAAGGAACGGACAACTACGCCCAAGGGTATTTCGTCTACGATTCCAAGAAGGCCGGCTCGGTCACGGTGTCGCATCTCCGCTTCGGACCCGAGCCGATTCACTCGCCCTACCTGGTCAGCGAAGCACAGTTCGTCGGCTGTCACCAGTTTGTCTTCCTCGAGAAGTACGACGTTCTGCAGAGCGCCGCGCCGAATGCAGTTTTTCTGTTGAACAGTCCGTATGGTCCCGATGAAGTCTGGGATACCCTGCCCCGTACCGTGCAGGAAGGGATCATCCGGAAGAAGCTGCGCTTCTATGTCATCGATGCCTACACTGTCGCGCGGGAGTCAGGCATGGGCGGACGCATCAACTCGGTGATGCAGACCTGCTTCTTCGCCATATCCGGGATTTTCTCCCGCGAAGAGGCGATGGAGCGCATCAAAGGTGCGATCCAGGCGACGTATGGCGGCAAGGGCGATGAGATTGTGCAGATGAACTACCGCGCCGTCGACCAGACGCTGCAGAACCTCCACGAAGTGAAGGTCCCCGGCAAAGCCACCAGCCACACGGAGTTGCCGCCCGTCGTCCCCGACCGCGCACCCGGTTTCGTGCGGGAGGTGACCGCAATGATGATTGCCGGACGCGGCGACGAAATCCCGGTCTCCGCGTTCCCGTGCGATGGCACGTTCCCGGTCGCCACCGCCAAATGGGAGAAACGCAACATCGCTCAGGAAATTCCGGTCTGGGATCCGGACGTGTGCATCTACTGCGGCAAGTGCGCCATGGTCTGTGCACACGCGTCGATTCGCATCAAGGTGTATGATCCCAAGCATCTTGCGGGGGCACCGCCGACCTTCAAGGCGGTGGACGCCAAGGACCGTGAGTGGGCGGGGCTGAAATACACGATTCAGGTGGCACCGGAGGACTGCACCGGATGTGCGCTGTGTGTGGATGTCTGTCCGGCGAAGAACAAGACACAGACACGGCTGAAAGCCCTCAACATGGCGCCGCAGGTGCCATTGCGCGAGCCGGAGCGGGCCAACTGGGACTTCTTTCTGTCGATCCCCGAATTGGACCGCGACCGGGTCAATCACGGCACCGTGCGACAGTCTCAGGTCCTTGAACCGCTCTTTGAGTTCTCCGGCGCCTGTGGCGGATGCGGTGAGACCCCCTACGTCAAACTGCTGACGCAACTCTTCGGCGACCGTGCCCTGATCGCCAATGCCACCGGGTGCTCCTCCATCTACGGCGGCAATCTGCCAACGACGCCCTACACCACCAATGCCGAGGGACGCGGCCCCGCCTGGTCGAACTCGCTATTCGAGGACAATGCGGAGTTCGGCCTGGGATTCCGTCTGACGATCGACCAGCACGCCGAGGCGGCGCGCCGTCTGGTTCGCCAGTTGGAGAGCGAAGTCGGCGCACAGCTGGCTGCCGCGATTATCGATGCCGCGCAGACGGACGAAACCGGGATCTTCGAGCAGCGGCAGCGTGTCGCGCTGCTCAAGAAGAAGCTGCAACCTCTCAATTCGGACGCGGCGCGCCAACTCCTGTCGCTGGCGGACATGCTGGTGAAGAAGAGCGTTTGGATTCTCGGCGGTGATGGCTGGGCCTACGACATCGGGTACGGCGGACTGGACCATGTACTTGCGTCCGGACGGAACGTCAACATCCTCGTCCTAGACACGGAGGTCTATTCCAACACCGGTGGGCAGATGTCAAAGTCCACGCCGCGTGCCGCGGTGGCGAAGTTCGCCGCCGCCGGGAAGGAGATGCGCAAGAAAGACCTGGCGCTGATGGCGACAAACTACGGTAACGTCTATGTGGCCCGTGTGGCAATGGGCGCCAAAGACGAACACACCCTGCGGGCGTTCCTCGAGGCCGAATCGTTTGACGGCCCTTCGCTCATCGTCGCCTACAGCCACTGCATCGCTCATGGCATCGACATGACCAAAGGGATGCAGAATCAGAAAGCCGCGGTCTCGTCAGGCCAGTGGATTCTGTTCCGTTATGATCCGCGTCGTGCCGCCGCCGGTCAGAACCCGATGGTCCTCGACTCGGGCGCACCCAAGATGAAGGTCGCCGACTACTTGCGCATGGAGAACCGCTTCCAGATGCTCACCAAGAGCCACCCGGAGGCCGCCAAGGAGCTCTGGAGAGAGGCGCAGACTGACGTCGAAGAGCGCTGGCGGCTGTACGAGCATCTGGCTGCACCGGCAGAACCGGCGTCGACAGAACCCACGAGCCCGAAGGTCAGCGCGAGGCCAGTACCCGAACCGGCGACTACCGCCGAACCGTAAGTGATGAACGCGGCCCGTGGGTGGATCACCAACGGCGCCAGTACAGGGAGTGCGGAAGATGGACTTGACCACAACCTACATGGGACTGACCCTAGCCAACCCGCTGGTGCCGGCCGCGTCGCCGTTGTCGGAGGAGATCGACAGCATCCGGCGGATGGAGGATGCCGGCGCCGCCGCGATCGTGCTCTACTCATTATTCGAGGAGCAGCTCAACCGCGAACGCCTCGAACTGTACCACCACCTCATGCGCGGCGCCGAGAGCTTCGCGGAAGCGATCACCTACTTCCCGGAGCCACCGCAGTTCCATCTCGGACCGGAGGGATACCTTGAGCACATCCAGCGCGCCAAGGCGGCGACGCGCATTCCCATCATCGCCAGTCTGAATGGGTGCTCCATGGGGGGCTGGACGACATTCGCGCGGCAAATTCAGCAAGCCGGCGCGGATGCCATCGAACTCAACATCTACCACATCCCCACCGACTTGACCGCCTCAGGACAGGAAGTCGAACAGACGTGCATTGACATCGTCATGGCGGTCAAATCAGCGGTCACCATACCGGTGGCGGTGAAGCTGAGCCCCTTCTACAGCTCGATGGCCAACATGGCCATGCGACTCGATGCCGCGGGAGCCGATGCGCTGGTGCTGTTCAACCGCTTCTACCAGCCCGACATCAACCTGGCCGACCTGGAAGTGGTCCCCAATGTGCTCCTCAGCCAGCCCCAGGCGCTCCGTCTCCCGTTGCGCTGGGTGGCGATCCTTCATGGACGGGTTCGGGCCAATCTCGCCGGCACCAGCGGCATCCATGATGCCGATGACGTGCTCAAGATGCTCCTGGCCGGCGCCGACGTGACCATGCTCTGCAGCACGCTGCTGCGGAATGGCATCGGACAGATCAGGACGATCCTGGCCGAGATGCAGCGGTGGATGGATGAGAATCAGTACGAGTCGGTGCGGCAGTTGAAGGGGAGCATGAGCCACGCCCGCTCCGAGAATCCGGCGGCTTACGAACGGGTTCAGTACATGCGCGCTTTACACAGCATCCCCGCGCCGGATTGATAGGCACCGATCGGCGCAAGTGCCTGCCTCGCATCCCGACCGGGCTGACTGTGCGTGTTTGGTCTTGACTTGACCGTCCGTCGCGGCGTATAAGGGGCGATTGCGCCACCCGCGTTTGGCGGTCTGGTCGATGTCTTCGACCTGAACGGGGGCGCAACCGAGCCCATGTCCCCATCGTCTAGCCTGGTCCAGGACACCGCCCTTTCACGGCGGCGACACGAGTTCAAATCTCGTTGGGGACGCTTGCGACTGCAGTGCCTCTCCCACCACATTCGAGAAGCCGTCAGGTGTACGTCACGTCGATGACATGGTGGGCGAAGCCCATCCGACTTCTCTCCCATCTCTTCGCCTCAGCAGGGTGGGCTCTGCCCACTGACATAACGAACCGACGGATCCCCGGGGCGTTTCAACACGCCACAGGCGACGGGTCAGCACACCCGGGTCAATTCGCCCGGTCCCCGGCACGGCTCTTCGATTCCATGTCCTTCAAGGCGCCCTCAATAGCGGCGTCAAGCCCCTCGCCCTGACATGACGTGCGCGCCTTTTCAAGTGCGGCGCGGGCTTCCCCGCCTCCGATCATCCCCATGGCGCGGGCCACACATTCCCGCATCTCTGCCGGTTGAGACGGGTCGCACAGGACTACGGCAAGGGGCGGAAGTGCCCGGGCATCTCCGACGCGGCCGAGCGCGTAGGCAACCTCGCGTGGGGCAACCACCCCGCCGTTGAGTGCTCGGACAAGGGAGGAAAGCGCGCGCTCCAAGTCGACACCGGGGGGACGAGGTGGCTCACAGATCGCGCCAAGCGCGACCGCGGCGCTGTGCCTGAGGTATGCGGCGGAATGCTCGTCGTCCAAGAGAGCGCACAAAACGGGTGCGGCCTCAGCAATCTTGCGCTGACCGAGTTCGATGATCGCCTGATCCCGGTGAGGAGCATCACTCCGGTTCATGATCTCCAGGAGCTGCCCGGTAGTCTTTGCCGGGAAGTTCATGTCGCTGATGTGGCTCAGCGTCTGCGTGCACATGAGGACCATGCCGAGGCTGACAGCGGCAGCAGCAATCGATCCGGAGACAACGGCGGCGGAATTCCTCCGACGGCCACGTATGGCAACCGAGACGCCGATGATCGTTCCGGCCAGCCAGGTCCCGACGACAATGAGACCGAATGCATGCTCATAGACCCGCACGACACCGCAGTCGCCCTTGGTGTAGCCGTACCAAGTGACTGCATAGATGACAGCCGCAACGGCCCCGGCGGCCACCGCAACGATGGCTCCCGCGAACCACAAGGCAGATTGCCTACTGCGCGGACAGACCGGCATAGAGTTGCTTGGCTTTGTCGACCAGCGGGACTTTCCAGTCGGGGTTGCCCCAGAAGACCAGGAAGCGCTCCAGAGGCTCGCGGGCATCGCGTGGCCGCCCGGACCGGGCGTAGGCCACGGCGAGAGAATACAGACTGCGGATGTACTCGCCCGATGGCATTTCAATCTCCGCCTCGCGACGCAAGGCGGTCAACTCCGCGATGGCCTGATCATACTTCTGAACCGCGATGTAGGCTTCTGCCAGCGGTAGACGGTCGGCAGTGGTGTCGCTGCCCAGCCGCCGTGCCAGGAGAAAGTGGTCGATGGCCGCATCGCCCCGTCCCGCCGCCATCGCCAGTCGGGCGGCGACCCCCTCGTCGATGGAGGAGATGAATGCCGAGTCAATTCGCCCCTGCCATTGTCGATGCAATGTGTCGAGCAGCGCCCGCGACTGCCGTACATCGCCCATGTACGCCAGAGTCCTGGCGGCCCGGGAGTATCCCGCAGGGCTGAGCGTGTCCAAGTACCCCGCCATCCTATAGTGGTCGAGGGCCTTGTCGAATTGCTCGGTGTCGTAGTAGAGATTCCCGATGGCGGCCTCGGTTGTCGCCTTCTGATCCCTCAGCCCCGCATCGCCCGCTGTCTGCGCCGCCTCACTATAGAACCGCAGCGCCTCCGCGAAACGGCCTTGCGCCTTGTGAATGACGGCGATCTGCCGCAGCGCCAGAATCTCCGTGAAGGGATTGTCATCGCTGGCGCGCATCCTCTCCATCCAGGCAATCGCCGAATCGGGGTGCCCCAAGAGCATGTGCGCTTCGGCCACGCCGTGGTAGGCGGCGCGATTCTTCGTCACCTCAAGTGCGCGATACATGGTGGCCAGAGACGAGTCAAACTTGTGCTCACGGTTGTAGACATCCGACAGAAGCGCATAAGGGACAACGTCATTGGGGCGCATGCTCAAGTAGCGCATGACAATCGGTCGCGCGGCGACATACTCTCCCTTGGCAATCAGCGCATTGGCTAGGTTCAATAGCGCGAAGGGATAGTCCGGATCTAGATCGAGGGCCCGACGGCTGTACACGACGACGGTGTCGAGTTGGCCCAGACCGAACGCGAAGTTGCCAGCCCAGAAGAAGAGCTCTTTGTTCGAAGGGCACTCCACCGTGGCATGTTTCAGATCGCGCACGGCGTCATCGAGATCCCAGCGTTTCGCCAGATCCTGCGCAAATACTTGCAGGAGCAGGCGGTCGCAGCCGGTCACGCGATCGAGGTAGCGCTCGGCCGCGGCAAACATCGCCAGCCCCTTCTGGCGCTGCCCATCGGAGAAGAAGACGATCCCTTTGCGGAGGTAGGCGAGCGCGAAAGTTGAGTCAATCGCCAGCGCACGATCGAAGTACTTGTGGGCCTCCTGCCAGTTGAGAGCATAGAAATGGTCCATGCCCCGCAGGTATTCGCGATAAGCCGCTGCGCTGGCCGTGGTCACCTCCGCCACCGGCAGGTCACCGGCCTGCGCCTGGGTTTCGGACAGGCCGATGCGGCGTTTGATCCGCAGTGACAGTTCATCGACCATCGCATACAAGTCCGTACCATCCACCCGTTCGGAGCCGATGACATCGCCGGTAGCGACGTCGGAGAGTTGCGCCGTGACAATGGACTGCCCGCCGAGCTTGGATAAGGCCCCGGTCAGCATGCGCGTGGCTCCCGCCTTGCGCGCGATTTGCGTGGCCCGTTCGCGGCCAATGCCGCGCGAGGCATCGGCCTTCTCCTGTTTGGCAAGGTCATAGAGCCGCTGACTTGAGATGACCTTGACGTACTGCGAGCCGGACAAATCCGTGGTCAGCAGTTCGGTGATAATGTCACCCACCCGGGCGGTATCATTCGGGTCGCTGAGATTGTCGAAGTGCATGACGGCCAGTGAGTTCTCTTGGGCACGGGCGTCACCGCTGGGCGGGTGCGACACTCGCAAGACCGCTGCCAAGACCAGACCCGCGACGATCGCCAGGACACCGGTCACAGCCCAGACAACGCGCAAGCGCCGGCTCGGGCGGCCGACCGGAATGCGCCCCGAGGAAATGTGCGAGAACTCCAATGTGCGGGCGATGGCGCGCAGTTCTAGTTCCATCGCGGCACCGTCGGGATAACGGTCTTCCGGCTTCTTGGCCAGCGCCCGCTCGACCACCGCTGCCAGCTCCGCCGGTACGTCGGGTTTGACTTCCTGCAGCGGCGGAGGATTCTCGTGGACGATCGAATAGAGTGCCGCCGCCGCGTGCTCCGCGGCAAACGGGAGCTTCCCGGCCAGCATCTGATAGAGCATCACGCCGAGTGAGAACACGTCGGAGCGCGCATCCACCGTCATCCCTTGGGCCTGCTCCGGCGACATGTAGCCAACGGTGCCGACCGTGGTGCCGCTGCTTGTCAGTCCGGAGGATTCCTTCAATTTCGCCAGGCCGAAGTCGGTCAGACGAGCGCGGTCGTCCGCCCCGATCAGGACGTTGTCGGGTTTGAGATCACGGTGAATGATGCCGCGCGCGTGGGACGCCCCGAGAGCCGAGGCCAATTGCACGCCATAGCGCATCGCCTGTGACAACGGGAGCGCCCCGGCGACCAGCTTGTCGCGCAGTGTCACCCCCTCGACATAGGCCATAGCGATGAAGGGATGCCCCTCATGCTCGTTGATCTCATAGATGGTCAGGATGTTGGGGTGGTCCAGCGATGACGCTGAAGTCGCTTCCAGCTCAAGGCGTTTGCGGCGTTCGGGATCGGTGGCGAAGTCACGCGGCAGGAACTTCAGCGCCACCTTGCGTCCCAGCTTGGTGTCGGTGGCAAGGTACACCTCGCCCATCCCGCCTTCGCCCAGCTTCGCCGTCACCTGATAGTGCTGAATGGTCTGCCCGATCATCGTCATCCGCTCCCCTCACGTGCCGCCATCCGGCCCACAACCCCTCAGGCCAGCCTGAGGCCTCAATCACCTGATAACACACGGGCGTGTCAATAGCCGGATCGCCTGACCAGACCACGGCGGCGGGGCCAGACTGGCGACGGCGCCGAGATTTCTCCTTCCCGTCCGTCTCCGACCACCTAAATTGTACTCCCGCCCGGCCGGTTATGTTGCGCTGATCGCCCAGGACACGCGATGCCCGACGACAATCCGAAGACCAGTTCTGTTGCCCCTCAGTTCTCGCTGATCATCGACAACGTGTCCAAGTCGTTCGGGCCGCACCTGATCTGCCGCAACATCACCTGCGAGTTGGCCATCGGCCAGTCGTTGGCGGTCATCGGTCCCAACGGTTCCGGCAAGAGCACCATGGTCAAGATGATCGCCGGCCTGGTCCGTCCCGACTCCGGGCGGATTCGACATCTGCTGGACGGATTCCCCATCAAACCCGAGTACTGGCACCGGCACGTCGGGCTGGTGTCGCCGGAGTTAGCCCTTTATGAGGAGCTGACCGCTCGGGAAAACCTCGCGTTCGCCAACCAAGTCGGCGGCTGGGAACGGAGTAGACGGGACTTCGACGATTTGCTGGCGGAGTTCGGCCTGAAGGGCCGGGGCGATGATCGGGTGTCAACCTATTCTTCGGGGATGAAGCAGCGATTGAAGCTGGCGGCGGCTCTCTTGAAGGAGCCGCGTCTCCTGCTCTTGGATGAGCCGACGATCACTCTTGATGTTGACGGGACTGCGCGGGTCTGGGCAGCGCTGGCCCGGCGGCAGACAGCCCTGATCATCGCCACCAACGATCCGGAGGAAGCTGGGAGAGCCGAAGCGCGTCTAGCAATGGGGGCGCCGGAAGGACGGGGCGCAGATGGTTGAGATGTGGGCCGTCTTCCGCAAGGACTTGCGCTCGGAGTACCGGACGCGGTACGCGGTCAACGCACTGTTCCTCTTTGCTCTGGTCACGTTGACCGCGCTGTCCTTCGCGACCGGCGGCGCGGGGCTGTCGCCCTTGCTCGCGGCCGTGTTCTTCTGGGTGATCCTGTTCTTCTCCGCGCTCTCCTCGCTGGCACAAACGTTCGTCAAGGAGGCCGAGACCAAGACCGAACTGTTCTTGAAGCTGACCGCCCCCGACGACGCTGTCTTCTTCGGCAAATGGGGCTTCAATCTGCTGCTGATCGTGCTCTTGGAAATCGTCCTGACGCCCTTGTTTGTCGTGATGTTGGACGTCAATCTGGTGCATTGGGAAATCTGGGCCGGCGCACTGCTTCTGGGGGGAGTGGGACTGGTCTCGACAATAACCCTCCTGGGGGCGCTGATTGCCGCCGCCAACGTCCGCGGCGCGCTCTTCTCGGTTCTCGCCTTCCCGGTGTTGCTGCCCCTATTGGTCACCGCCATTCGCGTCTCCGAAGTCTGCTTTGGCGGCAGAAGCGAGGTGGCAACCGGCGATGCCTTCCTCGTGCTGGGGGCATACGCGGTCATCTCCACCACCGCCGGCTGGCTGCTGTTTCCGTTTGTCTGGCGGGACTGAGGCCGAAGTCGGGGCAAAATAGTACAAGAGAAGTTGAGATTGAAACCGGCACGCGGGGGCGCTTATATTGCACCGCCCGAACGTCTCTGAGAAACGAGGACAGCGACTGTGATCATCATCAAACTTGGCGCCATCATCCTGATCACCGTGGTCATCTTTGCCGCGTTCCTGATGCCGCCTCCCCTGGGCGCCATGGCCGGCGGCGATGCCTCGCGGCTGTTCTATTTCCACGTGCCGATGGCGCAGGTCTCCTTCCTGTCGTTCATGGTCGCCGCCGTCTACGCCATCGTTTACCTGCGCACCCGGCGTCCGACGCACGACATGGTCGCGGCCGCCTCGGCGGAACTGGGGATGACCTTCTCCATCGTCGCGATGATCACCGGTGCCCTCTGGGCCAAACAGGCATGGGGCGCCTACTGGAATTGGGACCCGCGCCAGTTGTTCCTGTTCGCCCTGGTGTTGTTCTACGGGGCCTTCTTCGCGCTACGGCAGGCGACGGTGAATGTCGACACCCGGCGTCGACTGTCGGCGGTCTACCTGATCTTCGGGGGGGCGATCTCGCCCTTCTTGTTCTTCGTATTGCCGCGGCTGTACCGGTCGCTGCATGAAGATGCCAATCAAGTGGTTATGGCCGCGGGTTCGAAACCCACCATGTCCGCGCCGGTGGCGGTCATCTTTGTCACCGCTACCGCCGGCTTTCTTCTGCTCTATGTCTGGCTGCTCAAACTGGGAGTGGCGGCGGCACGTATACAGGACGAAAGTAGTCAGGGAGCGGGTGAACCATGACCGGAAACTACACCGCACTGATCGGTGTTCTAATCACATGGGCGGGGATCGTCTTGTATCTGGTCCGTCTGGATCGCAGGATCGGCCGCCGGAAAGACCAGCCATGAACAAGCGCTATGCCATCGGCATCGGCATTATAGTCGTCTGCGGAATCGTCGGTTTCACCGCTTTTCGCGGTTCCCTCACGCCTTACGTCGGCTTCGCCGAAGCGCGTCAGTTGGACCGCGCCTGCCAGGTCATGGGCACCATCGACCGTGGGCAGGTCCATTATGACCAGGAGGCCGAGACACTGCGTTTTGCGATCGTTGACGAGGCGGGGCAGGCCATGCCGGTGGCTTATCATGGCATAACCCCGGGGAACTTCGACCAGGCCAAATCCGTGGTCTGCAAGGGACGGTTTGTCCGTGGCGTCTTTGAGGCCGATCAGCTTCTCGTCAAGTGCCCGTCGAAGTATCAGGGACTGGAAGCCGCGGGAGAAGCCAACCCACACGCTGCCAAGAGCTCCGACGGCGTGTAGCACCGACCTACCAAGAGAATTCGCCTGTGACGCCCTTCGGGGCGTTTCTCTATCCCCGCACAAGCCACCCGG
>Ga0315277_10000755_pt1 | contig 49995 bp, 47 predicted proteins | sample YL17G05_15_MG_FD_203695 | JGI IMG/M metagenome (GOLD analysis project Ga0315277, IMG submission 203695) | Sediment microbial communities from Yellowstone Lake, YNP, Wyoming, USA - YL17G05_15 | ecosystem: Environmental > Aquatic > Freshwater > Lake > Sediment | place: USA: Wyoming | collected... | reverse complement strand
AATATATAAACCTTTGCTAAAAAGTAAACCTTCTTCGCTGACTGATTGGTATTATTGGTTTATGCTTAAAAAACTTATTGATGGCAATATAGACATTGATAATAGTTTAAAATCGTGGCTCAAAAAACAAACTCCCCAAAAATTGCGCTATATTGACGAAGTGGGTCGGTATGTATTACTTATGCAACGTCTTAAGCTCCCTTTTAATAAAAAATTATTTATTGAGTGGTTGCAACAAATGCAAAACTCTGATGGAGGTTTTGGAGTCCTGCCTTACACTACCACTTTCTTAGAGCATGTCTATATTTCCTTGAGAGCTTTAAAAGCATTAAGAGCAAGGCCTTTGGATGTTGATAAATGTGAAGAATTCGTTTTGAGTTGTATAACCCAAAAAGGAGGATCTGGTAGGCAATGCGTAACTAAACCTACTTTGGAATATACTTATTATGCTTTTATGTCTTTAGAGATCATTTCTTCTTGGCAAACTAATAAGGGTTAGTTTAAGTCATTAAAAGAAAATCTAAATTACCAGTTCAAATTAATTATTCCTCTTTATTATTGGTTATGCTATTATTAAATTGTCTAGTTTATAGGCGATGAAGCTCGCCTTTAAGCGTCCTTTGGAGGACTGATAGCTTCTACTGAATTGGTCGAAGCTATTTTATTTTGCGTTTCTTAATAATATGGACCTCAGCAAAATATCATCAGGAAAAAATCTTCCTCAGGAAATCAATGTCCTTATCGAGATTCCTCAGGGTTCCTCAGCGAAGTATGAGCTAGATAAAGATTCTGGCGCGCTTTTATTAGATCGTTTGCTCTATACTTCAATGACCTATCCGTTTAATTACGGCTTTATTCCTCATACTCAGGCAAAAGACGGCGATCCCTTAGACGTAGTGCTTATTTCTTCCTTGCCGGTGGCTCCAGGAACAGTCGTTGCCGCCCGGCCGATTGGCCTTCTGGAAATGGAGGATGAGGCTGGATCTGACAATAAAATACTTGCCGTTCCGATTGAAAAGATTGATCCCCAGTTTGCTTACGTAAAAGATATTGCCGATTTGAATGATCACATCAAACAGTACATCAAGCACTTCTTTGAGAGATACAAAGAGTTAGAGCCGGGCAAATGGGTCAAGACGCAAAAGTTCTTGGGGAAAGACGAAGCGGAAGCTGAAATAAAAAAGTCGCTTCTATAAAAATATGCTGCGGCTTTTTCTCGGTATAGGCGCGGTATTCGGATTCCTCGCAGCACTTATGGCTTTCCTCATTACCTGGAATGAATATCAAAAACACAATTTTAGAGGTAGACGGCTTTTCATGGAAGCATTTCAGGCCGGACTGTTTACATTTATTATTTTTCTTTTTCTTTCGCTCTTTATCGGTTTCATACTCACGAATTTTATCGTTCCGAATTTAAGCTTATGACTCAGATTGAAAATAATAAAAATAAAAAACAAGGTTGGTTGAACCGCAACATTCTCGGCATGGGGCTCGCCAGTCTTTTCAGTGATTGGAATCACGAAATGGCTTCAGCGGTGTTGCCGATATTCCTCTCGTCGGTTTTATTTGCCCCTGCTTTCGCTTTAGGCGTCATCGAGGGCGTTGCGGACGGTATTTCGACCATCTTTGAAGTCTGGTCGGGCTGGTACAGCGATAAGATCGGCAAACGCAAAGGATTGGCCGCTGTGGGCTACTCTATCACTGCTTTTAGCAAGGCGAGCTTCGCTTTTGCAACGAATTGGTGGCAGGTGCTTATAGGAAGAACCGCTGGTTGGATCGGTTGGTCTATCAGATCACCAGTGAGAGACGCATTGCTCGTTGAATCAACTCGGCCGGAAACTGTAGGCCGGGCCTTTGCTTTTCATCGTACAATGGATACACTCGGTGCCATTGCCGGACCGCTTACAGCTACACTCCTCATCACTTACGTACCAATCCGTACCATCTTTCTTATTTCTCTCATCCCCGGGCTCTGCGCTTTTTTGTCCATCATGCTCTTGGTAAAAGAGAAGGCAAAGCGACCAGACACTCGCAACACGTGGCAGAGCATTAAAGATTTATCTGCCAGTTTTAAGAAGTTTTTAGTGCCAATAGGAATTTTCGGTATTTCAAACTTTGCGCCGACATTTTTGATACTTCGAGCGGAAACCCTGCTGTCTCCAACGCATAGCATTCTCTTAGCCGCAACGTTTGCGGTAGGACTTTATATGTTCAGCAATTTAGTGTATGCCATCGTCGGATATCCCATTGGAGTATTGGCGGATCGCTACAGTAAAAAGACAATTCTCAGTATTGGGTATGCGTTATTCGCCCTGCTTTGTTTTGGCTTCATAATTGTTGACGGGCATCTCTGGTTATTGGTAGTGCTATTTGCTCTCAACGGAATATACACAGCCGTCATAGAATCTTCCCAACCGGCCCTTGCCTCAACCTTGATTGCTGACGACCAACACGGCGCAGGTTATGGGGTAATGAGCTCGGTAGACGGAGTCGGTGATTTTCTTTCAAGCATTACCGTTGGACTACTATGGACGTATTTGTCTCCGGCCACTGGTTTCTTGTTCGGCGGAGTTCTTGCAGTGATTGCGGCAATTGTTCTGTTTTCAATCCGCTTGCAAAAAAATACATATATCAACAATGAACCAATCAATATATAGTTTGATTTTTTTCATCGGCGTAATATTTGGTTTTATTGCGGCGTTGAGTAGATATTAATTATTTTGCAATAATTCTTTTGATTGTTGTAAAATTAACTCAGGATCTTTAAACACTTTTACTCAATCCAAGGTTCTAAAATCGTCCGCTAGAGCGAGCAAAATAATCGCCAATCAGGCGGTTTTTTGGTAGAATGAAGTAATATGATAAATCTAAACACGCCGAACAAGTTACCAAAGAAGATTAGGTGGTATATATTAACAAAACTCGTACTTTTAATCTTTTTTCTTTGTTTTATAACAACCTTACCCTTTGAACTTCTTCGCGTTCATCTTTTTAATTACCTTTTTTGGCCGTTACTTATCTTTTTGGGAACCCCGCTGTTTATATATCTTTCCCTTGATTACAATTCTATAAATTTTATTGTTGAGGAGAACAAAATAACAATAAATTCCGGCATTATAATGAAACGTTCAAAATCAATTCCCTTTGGAAGTATCCAGCATATCACCAATGTCAGCGGTATATTTCGTAGGTTATTCGGTCTTTCTACGGTTTACATATGGACATCTTCGCCTTCACAAATCCACATATCTCGTGGAGAAAGTGGCAATAGAGCAAGTGGTATTTTAGAGCTTGAAAAGGCTGACGGCGAATGGCTTAAGAATTTCATTCTTTCTAAGCATTCTTAGGATGATTCCTAAATCGTCACTCTAAAAATAAAATTGCCCATCGCTGGCTAATTTTTATTTTAAATTAGCTTATTTTTAAAGTAAAAAATAATATTAAAGCTCCCGATTTTAAAGAGTTATAACTTTTCCAATGTTTAAATGAGAGAAAGTTTAGAGAAAGAAGTTAAATACGTTTTTAAATTAGCGACATCTTATGCGGTTGATTTTTTTGGTGCAAAGAGTCCTGAAGATATTCAAAAAATAGATAGAAATATTTTTATAAATAAATGCCACGAAGGTTTCTATTTGGCTCAAGACAGGATCATTTCTAATTTGCTAGAAATCGAAAAAGAATTAAAGAAAGTGAAAAAACGAATAAAAGAATATAAATCTAAGAAAAGAACAGAGGAATTTTTAAAAGCAGAAAGCTACAATAAATTATTAGATAAAGAAGATGCACTGAGTAAAGAAATTTTGCTTTTCAGACGATTAGCCGATGTTATAGCGTGGACAATATTAAAAATGGATAAAGTTTTAATTAGAAGTACTCAAACAGGAGAAGATTTTCATGGCTATCTTTCAGACAAGAATATTGAATCATTATTAGATGTTATCAACAAAACAAAAAAGAAGGATGAATTTATGTTGATAAATGATATAACATTATGTTTAGGAAGTGGAGCGGGAGATTTAATTCGCATAAGAAGGGGTGGTTTTGATTTTTGCGAAGTAAAGGAGGGAATTGTAAATGAAGAAATTTTTGATTATGTTAAGCAAGCTGGGAATTATATGAAAGAAAAAAACATCGAAATTAAAGACAGGAAGGATGTAGAGAATTTATTTAAGGATCGAGCAAGTCATGAAGACTTTATAAATAAATCCGCCCTGATATTTGATAATAAGAAAAAAAGTGAACAATTTGAACGGATTTGTAGGCAATGGGAAAGAATGGGGAACGTTTTGGATTACCACAAGAAAGGTATTGGTGTCGATATTAGAAAAACTAAGGGTGGACAAGAGACCGGTAGAATGAAAATTATGTCTGAGGCCAAAACTGCAGACGAATACTTTTTTAATATTATCGAAAAAGAGTTTCAATATTTATCAACAATTAAGTCAGATTTTCATATTATAAATTTTGGAGAATTTTTATATTTTTTATTTTCAGATAATCAAAAGGGTACGGTTTTTAATATAAAGAATAATAGGTGGGTAAGAAAGAAAAATGCTCAACATTTACTATTTCATGCTATAAATAAAAATGATTGTAAGTATGTTACCGTAAAAACAGTGGAAGATTGGAAAGATGCATACGAAAAAGAACTATTTGTTTATAAGGACTTATTTGTAATTAATTGGGTAGAGCAAATTTTGCGTGACGGTTCCTTAAAACCTCCTTATTTATTTTCTCTTAATGAAAACTTAATTTTCGATCTATTATTTGAAAGAAAAAGTATATTTGTTCATTTTAACTCTGATAACTTTATAAAATTCATAAATTCAATTGGGCTTGGTTTTTTAGAAATGGAAAAAGGAGGTAAGATCACGCATGATTCTTCAGATATTAGATTTAAAAGTAATAAAAATGATAAACATAAAGTCACTATGGGGTGGGGAATGATTTTCAGGATGATGTTTGAATTTCAGGATCCCATGTCTTTCTTGGAGCAGATGGTAGAGGTTTATAATCAAAAATAATAAAATGAGACAAAGGTAACCCTTTTATACTGTCTCATAAATTTTATGCTTGTAAAATGTCCTTATTGTCAAAAAGAATTAACAAAGTTTCCTGGTCGCAAAACGACATGTCCTCATTGTAGTAATTTTATTTATGTTAGAACTAAGCCATCGGACGATAGGCAACGCATTTTAGTTAGAGAGGATCAACTAGAAAAACTTGAAGAAGAATGGCAAAAGTATTCGCAAAAGTATCAAGCAGCTGCAGAATTTAAACGAGGTCTTCAAAATTCCGATTTAGGATTTACTGAAAAGCAATATTTAAAAGTAAAAGAAGACTTAACTAAAAGGTTTGGTTTTAATCCTTCTGAGGGCGATATACTCTGGGGGGTTTCTAATTTACTTTTGGAAGAAGCAATGAAAGAAGGAAATTGGCATAGAATGAAGATGATTTATTTCAATCAAGCCTTATTTCTTCATCAAGAAGACAAGGATTGTTTCAAAATATTACAAGAAGTAGCAAGATGCGAGCTGAAAGACAAACAAAAGTCTGGAGTTGTTGGGAAAGTTGAAATTTTAACTGCTGGTAAACAATCCTGTTCAGCCTGTCAAAAGTTAGCTGGAAAAATTTTGACCATAGAAGAAGCTCTTAAAGAAATGCCCCTTCCTATTAAGAACTGTTCTTTTAAGTTAAATCCAAAAGCTCCTACTGGATGGTGTCGATGTTGTTATATACCTGTAGTAGAATAGTATTAAACCAAAAAGCCCATAGGGCACTTTTTATTTTAAACTGATATAATTAAGCAATGAGCAAGGCTATAAAAATCATTATTATAGGAATAGGCGTGATCCTAATAGTGGGCATTATCGCTATTCTTTATCAATTCTCAGCCCCGCAAAAAGGGACAGAAGAAGAACGAATCGTAGTTAATCTCACCACAACGGAAGCAGAACTAATTCCCAAGTTAAAAGAACAAGGATATATAAGAAGCGAGTGGGCATTTAACTTTGTCCTGAAAAGAAAAGGTTGGCAGGGAAAGATCGAACCAGGCGGATATATGATTTCAAAAGGGATGGATGCTTGGCTGCTAGCGGATACACTAGTCAATCACCCTTATCAGAAATGGGTAGTCATACCAGAAGGGTTGCGAAAAGAAGAAATTGCAGAGATGGTTCAAGAGAAGATCAGCTGGCCAGAAGTAGAAGAAAGGAGATTTCTCAGTTGGGCCAAAGAGGGTTATTTATTCCCTGATACTTATCTACTCAATTTAGATTACACGGGCGAAGATGTGGCCAAAAGAATGGAAAGCCAATTCAATGAAAAAACAGCTGACTTATTCAATGAAGCCAAAGAAAATAACATCAGAAACGACACCCTAGTTGTTCTTGCTTCTTTGGTTCAAAGAGAGGCAGCCAGCGAAAAAGAGATGCCATTAATTGCAGGAATAATTTGGAATAGATGGCAAAAAGATATGAAGTTTGAAATAGATGCCACCATTCAATACGCCTTAGGAACACCTGGAAACTGGTGGCCGATAATAAAACCAATAGATTACAAACTCGATTCCCCTTATAACACCTATTTGCATGAAGGACGGCCGCCTAGCCCGATCTGCAATCCAGGATTAGCAGCAATAAGCGCCGTGATTCATCCAGAAGAAACAGAATACCTTTATTACTTACACGATAGTGAAGGACAAATTCATCTTGCCAAGACCTACGAGGAACACCTGGAAAACATTGAGAAATACTTAAAGTAAGACGAACATCTTAGCTGGGAATTTTTATCGCCAATAAAGCGATTTTTTGATAGAATAAACTAATGACTAAAAGAGAAAAATTCTTGATATTGATTCTGCTGGTTCTTATTGGAATTGCCAGTTATTATTTATTTGCAATAAAAAAAATTGATATTCCAGTTATTTCAAACAGATTGAAAACAAGTAATGCATCAAGGGAAAAAGTATCAGAAGAAGCCCAATTACTATCCGATTCTAAAACGATACCCCTGCAACAAATAAATAATGTGGGTTACACCTTCTATATCGGTCAGATAGACTATGCTAACGCTCCAGCTATCACCGATAATACCAAGAATAATATCACTCAAGTAATTTATAAGGCTAATTTTCCTAAAAAACTATTAAAGGATGTAGGAATAATCCTTGTAAACACCTTGGCAGTATCGGAATATCAATACATTAAGACGCCTAATGGAAAAATTAGTATTCCGAGTTTTAGCCCTGATTTTATGACGGGAGGCGGTATCTATAGCGGAAACTTCGGGCAGATGTCTTTAATCTTTATCAATAAGACAAAACTTGGCAGTTTATCTGGAATACTAACCCACGAATTGGGGCATTATATCGGAAGCCAATTAACAAGCGAAGAATGGAAGAAATTTTATCAATTAAGAAATATACCCAGCAATACCCCCTTGCAAGGTTTAAGTTGGAGGTCCTCGCCGCAAGAAGATTTCGCTGAAGTTTATAAAAGCATATTTACTGAGCAAAAGGTTGCAACCGCTTACGGTTTATTATTAACGAATGGATTTTTTATAGAACAAACATGCCGTAAAATCCACGATGATTTATTAGATAATTATAGAGACGAATATTATTATTCAAAAGGAGATGTTTTTGGATTCGTTACAGATTTAGATAAAATTGAAAATATTATTGCTCAAAACACTCAACTGCAGAATTGCAGAAAGGAAGTAATGTCGCATCCAGAAAAATACCCAAAAGATTGGGAAGAAAGTCCGTCTGGGACTCCGTATTATAGTGTCGTTGACCAAGCGACAAAAGATTTTATACTGGGAATCATCAATAGATTAAAATAAAGTCTTGGAAAGCCTCACTTAAAACCCTTGACAATATTTTTTGGCTGAGTATGCTAAAGCCAGAGGAAACATAATGCAATAAAATAGAATACAATATAATATAAATTTCTGACCGTCCTATTTTAAGCAAATTGTTTCCTCGCTTAAAGGTCGGTTTTTGTTTAGAAGAAAACTAAACAAAATAATAATATGTTAAATAATATGTTAAATAAATTAATACTATGCCTATAATACCTAAGGATGAAGAAATTATTGGTTGGAGGAAAATCAGCGATGAAGAAAATATTTTTTTGTGTAAAAGCTGCTATTTAAACTGGTCAGGGACGGAGGAAGATAGAGAGAAAATAAAAATAGGAGAATGGGAGGCTTTTACGAAAAGTGGGATGAAAAAAGGTCTTAAATATATTTGTGATTCCTGCGGGGAAGAATTTCCAGAAAAGCCGAAAGAGTAAAACCTCTATTCGGCTATACCATTAAGCCCCAAAGGGGGCTTTTTGGTTTGTTTATCGCCAACCAGGTGGTAGAATAAAGAATAATTTTATGTCTGGGAAATTTAAAAGCAATTTTGAGTTATGTGTTAGGGCTATAATTCAACAGTCTGGAAAAATTTTAGCTTGCTGGAACAAAGAAAAGAACTATTACTTTTTTCCTGGCGGGCACATTAATTTCGGAGAAACTGCAGAAAAAGCTATAAAAAGAGAGCTAAAATTTGAGTATTATTTTTAATTTGCTACAATTGTAATAGGATTAATTACAAAACAATAAATTAAATCTATGGATTTAAGTGGCTTATTTAGGTCAAAAACAAGAGAAAAAATCATAAGATTTTTTTTCTTAAATACTGATAAAAAGTACTATTTAAGAGAACTAGAAAGAATTCTCCATCTTCATGTTGGAAATATACGCCGCGAGCTTATTTCTCTGGAAAAATTAGGCCTTTTTAAGGAAGAGAGGGTGGCCAACTTAGTTTATTACTCTCTAAATAAAGAATCGCCATTTTTTGAAGTTTTTAAGGATATAATCTATAAAATAAAAGGGACGAGTAAAGCTGAAAAAAGAAGCAAAGATAAGAATCTATTAGTTATCAAGAAAGGCGATTTAGATTTACTACTTTCAAGAATAAGTGAATTGAAAAGTATTTTGGAAAACTTTCAGATTTCCGGAAAACTTCCGCAAAAAAAACAATAAAGAAAAAATGAAAAAATATCCTAGAGTTTCAGTAAAATTATTCTTAAAACACCGAAATAAAATTTTAATGCTTCTTCAGAAGAATGGTAAATTTGATCTTCCCGGTGGAAGAATTGAATGGGGAGAATCAGCTTTAGGAGCCTTAAAGAGAGAAATAAAAGAAGAATTGGATTACTCCTTGAGGAAAGAGCCGGAACTATTCCATATTTATAATTATGTCTCGGATGATAAAAAACGACATTTCGTTACTATTGATTATATTTATCCCTTAAACAAAATGCCAAAATTATACTCTCCCGAAAAATTAGAGCTATTTTGGCTGACGAAAAAAGAACTTCTAAAGCAAGGAATAATAAAAGACAGAAAATTTCTAGATAGGTTATTTAGATATAAAAAATAAATTAATAAAATCTGCAGTCTAGAAATCGTCAATCAGGCGGTTTTTTGATAGAATAATACTATGAAATAGATCGATATCAGTGGAGGTTGGCGAAAATTAACCAATCAATGAAACCCCTTGACAGAGTAATTTAATGTTTTATTATTAATTAGATATTTTTAAAATTATGAAAACAGCTAAAAAACTACAAATAGGAGTTATGGGTTCAATGGCTGATCTTAAATATAGTAAAATTCTTGAAAAGCAAGCAGAAGAGTTGGGCTATTGGGTTGCTAAGAATGGCGCTGTCCTTATCTTTGGGGCAGAGAAAGACTATGATTCTCTATCAACTGCTGCTTGTCGTGGCGCTAAAAAAGCCAATGGATTAACAGTTGGAATTACCTATGATAAAGGTTTGGATGTATATGAAAAAAATGCCGATGTTATTATAGCTACGGGCTTGGTAAGAGGGGGAGGCAGAGAATTATCTTTAGCTTTAAGCTGTGATGCAATTGTAACTATAAGCGGTGGGTCGGGTACACTGAACGAAATCGCAGTTGCTTATCAAGCGAATATTCCAGTAGTAATACTTAAAGGGAGTGGCGGCTGGAGTGACAAACTTGCAGGACAGTACTTAGACAGTAGAAAAAGAATAAAAATTGAAATTGCTAAGACCTCAAAAGAAGCTGTTGAGATGGCAATCAAATTAGCTCAGAAAAGATATGCCAAAAAATAATCAAGTTACAGTTTTTTCAACTTTTGCAAAAGATAAGCTCATTGATAAAAATAGAAAAATCATAAGGGAACAAAAAGGAGGTCCTGCTTTATATATTACTTCAGTCCTTGATCGCGAGAATATTAATTTTAATCTTGTAACTGCTCCTCTGCTGCGGGTTGAAATCTTAATTAAGGATGGAGAAGAGTTTGGTCGTATAAAACAGAAAAACAAATCGAAGGAGATAAATTTTTCTACGATTAGCACCCCCTTTATTTTTATATCTACAATTTTAAACGATTTTAACTTAAAAGGAATCGGCTCCTTTAAAGGGAAAATATTCTTAGATATCCAAGGTTATGTGAGAAATGGAAATGATTTTGGGAAGAAAAAAAGATGGAAACCCGCAAAAGAAATTAGTTCGTCAATTTTTTGCCTGAAAGGAAACGAAAGAGAAATAAATTATCTTCCAAGTTCGTTTATTCGAAAACAGAAACAAAAAATTCTATTGGTTACGCGAGGCAAAAAAGGGTGTGAGATTTGGGTAAATGGGATCAAGAAAGTTATAAAACCTTCAAAATTGATTAGAAATATTAAAAACGCAATTGGCGCAGGAGATAGTTTTTTTACTTATTTTATTGCCAAATTCTTAAAAACAAACAATTCGGTTATAAGTGCCAAATACGCAATAGTTAAAACTTCGGAATTTTTGTCAGTAAATAATTAACTTTTTTCAGGAAGAGGTTACTATAATTGATATCTTTTCAAGTATGTTAACCCCTTCTTGAAAGTGATTTATCCTTTTAAGAAGGACGTTCCTTAACAAAAAAGAAAAAGAGGGATCAATTTGGAAAAGGTCATAATCTTTGATTTGGACGGAACTATAGTGACAGAACCTGAATTCTATAAGAATGTTTACTCAGGGACTCTAAATGAAGTTGTTGGGAAAGAAAGAGGAAAGACAGGGCTTGATATGCTTCAATACTGCAGAAGAGAATTTGATGGTAAGGGCGAACTTGCACTGTTTGCATTAAACATTCCCTACCGAAAATGGGCCGATAAGTTGATCAATGCTCCGCTCGATCTTATTCCCGAGCTACCAGAGGTTGTTTGGAAATTGAAATCAATAGCTGCAAAGAAAGTAATCTATACCGGATCTCCTATCAAGATGGCACTAAGGATGCTAGATAAAATTGGCTTCTCAAAGGAAGACTTTGATTTCATATGTGGTTGGAAAGAACCGGAAATATTTCCGGTAAAATGGACTTGTTCATCGATGCCTTTTAGATACATTCTTCGGAAGTTTAAAGCCGATCCTCGTAAATCATGGAGTGTAGGTGATGAATGGGAGACAGATCTAAAACCTGCCCAAGTAATTGCAATCAACACTGCAGAAGTGAGAAAACATAATGGTAATCCAACCATCCGGGTTCCAACGTTACAAGCATTTCTTGATCATCTAGAAGGGGAGAAAGGGGGTGATTGAAGTGATAGAAGCATGCACTGAAAAAGGAAAGGTGGTGACAAGCCATCATAGCAAGGAAAATTCAGCACAGACCGAATCAGAAGAATATCCGATACATCACATTAAGGAAGTAATAAGAAAGCCATACGTCATCTCAGAAGACATCCATGTTTTATTGCAGGAATGGGCAGAACGAAAGAAATTTGCCATACCGTCTGAAGAATTCTTTGGACAATTGAGAAAGAACATGAAAGAACATCTTTGTGGGATCTTCGGCCTCTGTAATGTCGACATGGTATCTGTTGAAGAACTAAGAAATGGCCTGAGGGAATTACTTAAGAAAGTGGATCTCCCGATTGTCTCGATGGATCAAATCTATCTTCCAACAAATCCAGCATTGCATATCACAAGAACGACCAACGAAACTTTTACGAAAGACTTTCGCAATCAAGCACGTTTTGGCTTTCCCCAAAAAGAAGAACAACTGGCCGCTATTGCAGCCAAATATAGAGACAGAGAAATTGTCTTAGCTGATGATGTGTTATACTCCGGAAATTCCTTAGCCGACATAATATTAGACTTGAAAGTATTGGGAGTGAAAATTCCAACTGTTGTTATTGGGATTACAATAGGGAAAGGTGCTAGAAACGTCAATGCAATAACCGGTGCAAAAATCTCAACAGTCCGTTACTATAAACAAGTAGAAGATGAAATCTGCGAGAGAGATTTCTATCCTGGTGTTCCACTTTCGGGGCGATCTATAACTGGCTTCAACGTTGATGTCGGGGCACCTTATATACACCCATTCGATTTAGGTCCAGATGGTACCGAACACATGAGCGATTGGGCTACTATCCATCCAGAAAGGCAAGAAAGATTCTCAATATTCTGTCTTGAACAAGCAATCATGCTCTGGGAAGAAATCGAAAGACTCTCTCAAAAAAATGTTCTTTGTCGTGATCTAGATAGAATACCAATAGGGCTTCATAACCACCACCATCAAGAATTGCGACTCGTAGACTGTCTGAAAAAATACAAAGATTAATCTTAAAAGAAATAGTGTCAATGAAAACTTAGAACATTAAAACCTCGATGAGGCAGAAAATCTGCCTCTTTTTTATTTCTTGAGAGATTGACAAAATATTTGTTACGATTTATTGTCTATATAGTAAAATTGTTCATTAAAAAGAGGTGATACAGATGAATGAAGAAATATTAGCCGAGTTGGAAAAGATGGATTTGAATAGTAATATTATACAAGAAGAAGCAGTTACTTTTGAAAAAAGATATAAAGGCACAAATTGGGAAAGATTCGCTTCGGGAGCTATAGATGAAAAAAAGCAGGAGAATCGGTATTTCTATTTGGGTGCATTGTTTATAATACAGGCATTAACATCTTTATGCTCGACAGCCATCCAAGAAATATCAAAGATACTTGACCAGGCCATATTAAAACCGCCAGTACTAAGGGAGCTTCAGTGGAGCAGAATACAGTTTGGAATTTCTCACGAACTCTTAGATTCTTACGTTGCTTATAAAATTTTCTTCTCAAATATTGAGTGTAGCCCGGTAAGACAAATAACAAAGGAAGATATCGATGCAAGATCAGACTATTTTGAAATGAAGTTCAAAGATAAAGAAATGCCCGAAGTTATATCAATAGTCATTAATGATATTGAAAGAAGAAGACAAGAAAGCAAAGATTTCTATAGAGGAAGCCTAAGAATGTTGATGACGTATCAAATGCTATTCAATATTAACACAAAGCTTTTCCTTATAATCAGTCAGGGCGAGATGATAGATAAAAATATGCAGGACAATATTTTAAGAATAATAAAGACAACGCATCAACACATCTATGCAATTGAGGCTTACCTTAGCTATAAAATCAAATACTCTAAAGTCAAATAAATTGTCAATCTTTGCCAGAATTTCTCTGGCATTTTTTATTTAAGAACCTTGACTTGCGTCTATGGTTTTCCTAATTTATAATTAGAATATAAATTGATATTTATGGTTTTACGAATCGTTGTCATTAAAAAAATAATTAGTCTTTTTCATACCCATCATTGTTACCACTTAGAGAAGATTTTTCTTATTTCGAGAGGCTCTAAATGGGCCTTTTTATAATAAATTAATTGGATAAAAATATGAAAAAAATTATTATCGACGGAGAAAATTTAACAATAGAAAGTATTATTTCAGTGGCCAGATACAAAAATTTAGTGGAATTATCAAGAAATGCTCTGGCTAAAATAAGAAAATCAAGAAATGTTGTTGACGATTTTGTTTCTAAAGAAAGGGTGGTTTATGGCGTTACGACGGGTTTCGGCGAATTCAAGAATGTTTTTATATCTAAAGAACAAACCAGAGAATTGCAAGAAAATTTAATAAGAAGTCATTCTGTCGGGGTGGGTGAACCTCTGTCTGAAGAAATTGTAAGAGCTGCGATGCTCTTAAGGGCAAACTCACTTGCCAAAGGTTATTCGGGCGTGAGATCTGAAGTGATCAAAACTTTATGCCAGATGTTAAATAAAAGGGTTCATCCTGTCATACCCGAAAAAGGATCTGTTGGAGCAAGTGGAGATTTGGCTCCTTTGTCTCATATGATTTTAGTATTAATGGGAGAAGGGGAAGCTTTTTACAAAGGTAAAAGAATGGAAGGTAAAAAGGCCATGAAATTAGCGGGTATAAAACCAATCACTTTAAGTTCCAAAGAAGGTTTGGCACTGAATAATGGTACAGCAGTTATGACAAGCATTGCTGTCTTAACTCTCTATGATGCTGAAAATATTTTAAAATGTGCCGATATATCAGCAGCAATGACTTTAGAGGCATTATTTGGAATAAACAAAGCTTTTGATGAAAGAATACATAAGTTGAGACCTCATTTGGGACAAATTAAATGCGCCGAGAATATAAGAAAACTTACAAAAAATAGTAAGCTCTTAAATCATAATATTCGCGAAAAAATCCAGGATGCTTATAGTTTAAGATGTGTGCCACAAGTTCATGGCGCTTCTAGAGATGCCATAGCTTATGTTAGAAGAGTTTTAGAAATTGAAATTAATTCAACTACTGACAACCCTTTAATATTTACTAATCCAAAAGAAGCTTTATCTTGCGGTAACTTTCATGGGCAGCCGGTGGCTATTTCTGCGGACTTATTGGGAATAGCGCTTTCTGAAATAGCAGATATTTCTGAGAGAAGAATTGCTAGAATAGTCGATCCTCATTTAAATGATGGCTTACCGGCATTTTTAATTCCTAAAAATAAAGGTGGTTTAAATAATGGTTATATGATTGTTCAGTATACAGCAGCCGCATTAGTTTCTGAAAATAAAATTTTAGCTCATCCTGCCAGCGTTGATTCAATACCTACTTCTGCGAATCAAGAAGATCATGTGAGCATGGGCACGATTGCTGCCAGGAAAGCCAGGGAGATATTAAAAAATGTGGAAAATGTAATTGCGATAGAATTATTATGTGCCACTCAAGGAATGGATTTTAGATCACCTTTAAAAGGTGGGCAAGGTACAAATTTGGCACACAAATATATTAGAAAATATGTTCCACATTTATCTAATGATAGGATCCTGTATCCCGAGATAAATAAAATGAAGGACATCGTTCACAATGGAGATTTGGTAAAACAAGTTGAAAACAAAATCGGCAAATTAAATTAAAATTAGCATTATGAAAAAATGTGATTGCAATATTAAGAAAGAAATAGAAAAATATGGTAGGCCAATGCATATGGCCGAAAAACCGAAAGGAGTTATCCGAGCTAAAACTGGCAATGTTTTGGAATGTAAAAATTGGGATACTGAAGCTGTTTTAAGGATGTTAAGAAACAACATCACACCTGGGGTTGCTTTAAAACCAGATGAACTTATTGTTTATGGAGGATCAGGAAGAGCAGCACGGAACTGGCGTGAATACCATAAAATTGTTAGGGCATTAAAAAATTTAAAAAATAATGAGACTTTGTGTATCCAATCTGGTAAAGCAGTCTATATCGCTCCCACTCATAAAGATGCTCCCCGAGTGATTATTGCTAATTCTAATTTAGTTCCCAAATGGGCAACCCAAGAAAATTTTGATAAGTATGATAGATTAGGTTTAACTATGTACGGTCAGATGACTGCTGGCTCCTGGATTTATATCGGCACTCAAGGAATTCTACAGGGAACATATGAGACTTTTGCTGCTTGTGCAAAAAAAGATTTCAAGAGAGATAGTCTTAAAGGAAAGTTTGTCCTTACTGCTGGAATGGGTGCAATGTCAGGAGCTCAACCTATGGCAGTAACAATGAATGAAGGAATTATTCTAGACGTTGAAGTCAGACGAGAAAGAATTGAACAAAAAATTAGAGAAGGATACTGTGATCGAATAACTGATGATTTAAATGAAGCTCTAGGGTGGATAAAAGAAGCAAAAAAAGAACAAAAGCCATTGTCCATTGGTTTAGTTGGTAATGCAGCTAAGATTCATCCCGAATTAGTGAGAAGAGGGGTGATTCCAGATATTGTTACTGATCAAACTCCTGCTCATGATCTGGGAAGCTATATACCAATTGGAGATTTGGATAAGCTGGAGAAGTTAAAACAGCGCAATTTAAAAGAATATCAGAAAAGATCATTAGATTCGATTGCTAAACATGTTACTGCTATCCTTGAGATGCAAAAACATGGGGCAGTAGCTTTTGATTACGGCAATAATCTTCGTGCTCAAGCAGAGTTGGCGGGTGTAAAAATCAGAAACAAAAAGGATGAATTCCTTTATCCCGGATTTGTTCCCGCTTATGTTAGACCTTTATTCTGCGAAGGTAAAGGACCATTTAGATGGGCAGCTCTTTCTGGCGATCCTGAAGATATTCGTCGTATTGATAAAGCTCTTATCGAAACATTTCCGAACGATAGACCATTACATCGTTGGATTAAAAAAGCTAGCGAGAAAGTTCCCTTTATCGGATTACCAACTCGAATTTGCTGGCTAGGTTATGGAGATAGAGCTAAGTTCGGCAAGGTAATTAATAATCTCGTCGCATCGGGCAAAGTTAAAGCACCAATAGTGATCGGTCGAGATCATCTTGATTGTGGTAGCGTTGCCAGTCCTAATCGAGAAACAGAAGGAATGAGAGATGGTAGCGACGCTATCGCTGATTGGCCCTTGATTAATTTTGCTTTAAATATTACTAACGGTGCTTCTTGGGTTTCTTTTCACCATGGTGGAGGTGTAGGAATTGGATATTCGCTTCATGCCGGAATGGTGATCGTAGCCGATGGAACAAAAGAAAGAGAAAAAAGGTTAGATAGAGTACTTACTGTTGATCCTGGTACCGGGATTGCTAGACATGTCGATGCTGGCTATAAAATAGCTATTAAGACCGCTAAACAAAAGGGAGTCAAAATCCCTCAATAACATAGAACTAATTCTTCTCCATCTTTATTTTGAGAAGCTGTAATTATGGAATAGAAAACAGTAACTTTTTTAATAAAAGATGGAAAAATAATAAAATAAGAATAGTAAGCGAGAAATAAAACTCCTTAAAATCAAAAGGAGTTTTATTTGTGCAAACCCTTGACAACATTTACCTTTTTTGTTATTATAATACTAGCTCATTTCGAACAAAAAATATAAAGAAAAAGAGGTGAATGAAAATGGGAAATATGATAGCGCGAAACTATAGAGGAACGAGAGATTGGTTAGCGGGCGAAGTGCTTATTCGGCAGAAAGTAATAGACACACTTAGAGATGTTTTTCAAAGATTTGGCTTTGAACCATTAGAGACTCCAGAACTAGAACTCTATGAAGTGCTTTCAGGCAAATACGGACCTGAGGCAGACGAGCTTAGCTATAACTTCAGGAAAGGAGACGATTGGATCGGACTGAGATATGATCACACAGTTCCATTGGCCAGAGTAGCAATCCAGCACCAACACGAGATAGTCCTTCCATACAGGAGGTATGCAATAGGTGCTACCTTCAGAGCTGACGAACCTCAGCCTGAAAAGGGAAGGTATCGGCGTTTCATTCAGTGTGACTTCGATACCGTAGGCATACCTGGGCCAAGCGCAGATGCTGAAGTCGTTGTCTTAACGTATACAGCTCTAAGAGAACTAGGTTTCGATGAATTCGAGGTACAAGTATGCGACCGTCGACTTCTGAACGGCATGGCTAAGGCGACTGGTGCAAACTCCAAAGAACTCATCGTGGCTTTTCTCAGAAGCTGGGACAAAATCGAGAAAACTGATCGAAAGCAGATCGCTGAAGAATTAGGAAAAGCAGGTGCTTCTCCCGAATTAATCGCAAAATTCTTTGAAGTAACAGATCAACTACTTTCATTGCCAAAAGAAGGAATTATTGAAGAGCTTCGTGAACTATTTCCTAATCAGCCTTCGGTTACTGAAGGAACCGCTGTTCTAGAGGAAATGCTCGGCTACATAAAAGATTTCAATGTTCCCTCTGAGTTCTACAGAGTCAATCCTTGTTTGGCGAGAGGTCTCGACTACTATACAGGTCCAATCTTTGAGACAGTTGTCAAAAAAGCTAGCGTCGGTTCAATTACTGGCGGAGGTCGTTTCGATGAACTCATTAAAACCTTAGGCGGCCCAGACATTCCAGCTACTGGTAGTTCCTTCGGACTAGAAAGAATAGTTTCCGTTATGGAAACCTTGGGCATAGCTAAGCCCCAAAAGACTGCCACTCAAGTTTTTGTCGCGACATTTAACCCTAATTCTTCTGAGATGTTCAGAAAAGCTGTTCAAATCACTGCTCGCTTACGCGGAGAAGGTATAAAAACCGAACTAAACATGGAAAAGTGTCCCATCGGTGGTCAACTTGGAATCGCTGACCGGAGAGGTATTCCAATTGCTGTTTTCGCAGGCCCGAAAGAGATGGAAGCTAAAAGCGTAGTTGTGAAGGATCTGAGGATTCCCTTTGGCTCTGCAACACAGAAGCAACAATGGGTTAATCAATGGAAGATACCCGAAGAAAGCTTGATCGAAAAAGTAAAAGAACTGCTCAAACCAACATAAATTCCCACCTTTTTCTCTCTTTTCTAGCTCATAAAAACTATTACGAGCTAGAAGAGGGCTATATATGGGTAGGTAGCTCAGTCCGGTAAAGCGGATGGCTGTGGACCATCAGATCGCGGGTTCAAATCCCGCCCTGCCCATTTCTCTCCAAAAGGAGAATATTCATAATTAGCACATTAACATAGTTTACAAAACACCAAACTGGGGGTAGGTAGCTCAGTCCGGTAAAGCGGATGGCTGTGGACCATCAGATCGCGGGTTCAAATCCCGCCCTGCCCACCAGTACAGTAACCAATTTTTTGGTGTCTTGCATTTATTAATAATAGAGGCAATAAATTTACCTCTATTTATTTTTTGAAATAATGTGTATAGACTTTTCATGAAACCTAAATTTGCTATAATAATTAAACTGATTTATAAAAATTATGAAAAAAGATAGCGAAAAAAAACTTAAAGGATCAATTACAGCAAGAAATTATCAAGGTACTCGCGATTGGTTAGGGCGAGAGGTTCTTACTCGTCTAAATGTGATGGATACTTTAAGGCAGGTTTTTATTGAGTTTGGCTTTGAACCATTAGAGACTCCCGAGCTTGAGCTTTATGAAGTATTATCAGGCAAATACGGGACCGAAGGAGAAGAGCTAAGTTATAAATTCAAACACGGAGATTCTTATATTGGTTTAAGATATGATCATACTGTTCCATTGGCTCGAGTAGTAATTCAGCACCAAGACGAAATTGTCTTTCCTTATAGAAGATATGCTATGGGCCCTGTTTTCAGGGCTGAAAAGCCACAGCGAGGAAGATATCGTCGTTTTATTCAGTGCGATTTTGATATTGTCGGAATGGAAGATCCTATTGCCGATGCCGAAGTTATTGCCTTAACTTATACTGCTTTGAGGAGATTGGGTTTTGAAAAATTTGAAATTCAAATTTGCGATCGAAGATTATTAAACGGAATAGCTATTGCTTCAGGAGCTGATACAAAAGAATTAATTTTAGCTTTTTTAAGAAGTTGGGACAAACTAGAGAAAGTGACAAAGGAACAGATTACTAAAGAATTGAAAGAGGAAGGAGCAGATTCTGAATTAGTTTTGAAATTTTTCCGAACAACAGAAAAAATTCTTTCGTTTGATAAGAGAAACATCCTATCAGAAATTCGTAAAATTTTTCCGAATCAACCTTTAGTTTTAGAAGGAGCTGATATTTTGGAAAAAATAACTGGATATCTTGCAGATTTTGGTATTTCAGATCAATTTTATAGAGTTAATCCATGTCTGGCGCGGGGTTTGGACTATTATACTGGACCAATTTTTGAAACAGTAATAAAAGAAGGAGACATCGGCTCGCTTACTGGCGGAGGTCGTTTCGATGGACTAATTAAAACTTTGGGCGGACCTGATATTCCAGCTACGGGTAGTTCTTTCGGCTTAGAGCGCATTATTTCAGTTATGGAAAAATTAGGTATAAGCAAAGATAAAAAGACTACTACAGAAGTTTTTGTTGCGACATTCGATTCAACTTCATCAATTTTGGTAAAAAAAGCTGTTCAATTAGCTGCTCGTTTAAGAGCAGAAGGTATTAAAACAGAGCTTAGTATGGAAGGGGGTAATATCGGGAAACAACTACGTATTCCTGATCGGCGCGGTATACCTATAGTTGTTTTTGCAGGTCCTAAAGAAATAGAAAAAAGTAAGGTTATAGTAAAGTCCCTTACTAAGCCATTTTTAACGGGTGAAAAAAATATGTGGGAAAACCAATGGGAGATTCCAGAAGATGCCTTTATTGGAAAAATAAAAGAGTTGCTTAATAAGAGATAGTAATAGGAGAGAGAGGTAATATTTTAGCGGCCACTTTTTGTAAAAGCGGCCTTTTTATTTTAACTAGTTTTGCCTTGACTTTATATATTCTATTTTGTATATTGCTTTTAGTTCTTAAAATTAAGGGAGGTGAAAGATGTGACAGAAATTGAAGAATTGCTTATGGATCTGATAAAAATTCCATCGGTTTTTGGACACGAAAAGGACGTCGCTGAGTTCGTCATTCAAAAATTGGAAGGATTCGAGATCGAAAAACAGTTCGTCGCAGAAAATAGGTTCAACATAATTGCAACCAAGGGAAACTCAAAGAAATGGTTAGTGGCCCACATGGATACAGTGCCCGGAGAAGTTCCTCTCCAATTAACCGAAGATGCAATATTTGGTCGTGGAGCATGCGATAACAAGCAAAGTGTTGCTGGTTCAATAATTATCGGCAATAAACTAAAAGACATTAATCTACTTTTCACGGTTGGAGAAGAAGGCTATTTTGAGGGAGCTATTGCTGCTCAAAAATCCGGCATCGGTGGAGACTTAGTTGTAGTGCAGGAACCAACCAACTTCGAACTGATAACTGGCCAAAGGGGTATAATCGATTTCACAATCCAAACAAAAGGAATATCGAAGCATTCTAGTTTCGACAACTTGGATAGTGCTATTCACAAAATACTGGACATTCTCGCCTTTCTAAGAGAAAAGAAATGGACAGCTTTCAACGTCGGAATAATCGAGGGAGGCACCGCTGGTAATATCTCAGCAGGAAACGCTGAGGTGATTATATCGGTGAGACCTAAGAGCATTGAAGAATATAATGATATCATTGCAGCGCTTAAGAATATTGAAGCTAAGGTTGATATCGAGAATTGCTACGAACCACACATTAGTAATCTAAAAATTCCGCTGAATATAGGTAGCAGAGGGTTTACAGAAATGTATTTTTTCGATAACAGTATTGTGTTTGGCGCTGGCGACATAAGCTTTGCTCACGCCGACAATGAGCATATATTGCGAAAAGATCTTAATCAGCTCCCAGAAAAACTGATGGAAGTATTGAATCTAAAAATCTAAAAGTATAACCCGAAAAAATTACACTAAGCGGTTCAAAAGAACCGCGTTTTTATTTTGAGGAAAATTACTGTATAATGAAATATAACCTGCCAAAGCGAGGCGGTTAAGAAAAATATATTCGATTCAAAAATTTTAAGCGAATTATTAAAATAAATTTCTAGCACCGTTTTAAAAATTATGATAAATGAACCTTGTCAGAGAGAGGCATCTGTGTCCAATAAAGAGTCTGAGTATGATGAAGCTACCACTCAGTTATTAGAAGCCCTTGAAAAAGAAAATAGCAGGGTAAAGAACTTTCTTATAAAAAGTTATAAAGGCTTACCGGTTTCTTCTGAAATGAATGAAGAAGCATATAATTATTTTCTTGATCACAGTGTTACGATTACGGCGATGACGACAAATCCTGGAACCTCAGTTTTTACTGAATTTTTATATAATGGGGCTAGTAAAATCACTTCCTTATCTTCTATTGATAGGTATGTTTTTCAATGCAAGGCTGGTAAGGCAGTGAAAACTCGGATTATTGCCATAGAAAAAGAACTGCCTAAGATTATTGAAGAATATCATAAAAATAGTAATGTTTTGATTGGCAATTTAGGTTCAGGTCCCGGTAGGGATGTAATCAATGTCTTTGAAACTCAATATCGAAATGTTTCTGATGTAAAAGCTATTTGTATCGATAAAGATATTAATGCTTTAAGAAGAGGAAAGATAATGGCCAAAGTAAGAAAAATTGACCATCTTATTGAATTTAGCCAAGAGAATTTCTTAAGATATAACCCTCCTCAAAAATTTGATATTTTACTTCTCATTGGAGTTCTCTGTCCTTTGCCGACTGAAACATGTATTAATATTTTAAAGACAATTAGGAGTTTTTTAAAGAAAGGAGGATGCCTTATCGCAAGTAATGCTACTAAAAAAATGGGGCAAGAAGATCCCTTCTCTTGTTTTATTATGAAATGGATGGCCAATTGGCAGCTTGTCTATAAAGACGAGGATGAGTTAAAACAAATCTATGAAAAAGCGGGTTATGCGTGGAAAGGAGGATTTAGAGATTCTTATGGATTCCATTTAATGGGAATTGGCACTCCAATGTAGTCTAAACTCAAATCTATTTTTATTATAAATGTTATCCTACTACGCTCTCTCAGGTTTAATTAATGCTATCGCTAGCACTGTTCTAGGCCTCCTTGTTTATTTTAGAGATAGAAAAAACTCTCTTAATCGAAGTTTCGCTTTATTTTGTTTCAGCGTGGCACTTTGGAGTTGGGCTTATATTTTTTGGCCAGGTGCTCAAACTAAAGCTTCTGCTCTTTTAGCATTTCAAGCCTTACATGTGGGGGCTATTTTGGTTCCCATTGCTTACTTTCGTTTCACCATTATTTTCTTAAATCTTTACAATGAAAAGAACAAACAAAGAATTCTTAAGGTGGGTTATTTCCTAGTTTTATTTTTCTGGCTCTTTGTTTTTACTCCGCTATATATCAAGGATATGGTGCCCAAATTCTCATTTAGGTTTTGGGCTGAACCAGGAATTTTGTATCATTTCTTTCTTTTAATGTTTTTTGGATATGCAAGTTACTGCTGGTATTTGCTGTTTGTAAACTATAAGAAATCGACGGGAGCGATACGGCAACAAATAAAGTATGTACTGATTGGCACTGTAATCGGATTTTTGGGAGGGTCAACCAACTATTTTTTATGGTATAACATTCCTATCTCTCCTTGGGGAAACGGGTTAGTGGCTGTCTACGTCATTCTTATTGCAGTTGCCGTTCTTAGGTATCATCTATTTGAAATCAGGGTTGTTTTAACAGAGCTTTTAGTTGGAGTAATTGCGTTAATTTTGCTTATTCAAGGTGTAACCGCTACGACTTTCGGCGGCAAAATTTTTGGCTTTTTTCTCTTGTTCTTATTTGGTATTGCCGCCTACTTTTTAATTAAAAGTGTTTTAAAAGAAATACAACAGCGGGAGGAACTAAAAATAGCTAAAGAGCGAGCTGAAAAAGCTTACGAAGTAGAGAAGAAATCCCATGAAGAACTTAAGAAATTAGACGAAGCTAAAAGCCAGTTTGTCTTGATAACCCAGCATCACTTGAGAACGCCCTTAAGTATAATGAAAGGATATGTCTCTATGCTTCTTGAAGGAAGTTATGGTAAAATGAATGAAGAGTTCATAAAACCCTTAAAAGGTTTTCAAATAAGTACAGACAATCTGATTAAGCTAGTCAATGAGTTCTTAGATATTTCCCAGCTCCAGGTAGGAAGCCAAATTCTATCGCCTCAAGAAGCCCAGATCGAAGACCTAATCCAAGAGATTATACAAGAATTAAAACCCGAAGCTGATAAGAAACGTATTTATTTAGAGATTGAGAAACCAACAGAGCCCTTACCAAAGGTAAACATTGATAGAGCCAAGGTAAAAGCCGCCCTTTTCAATGTCATTGATAATGGCATGAAGTATACTCCCTCAGGAGGAGTCAAGGTAAGATTTAAAACCACAGATTCAAAGCTTAAGATAATTATTCAGGATACTGGTATCGGAATGACAAAAGAAGATATCGATACCTTATTTACCAGATTCTTTTCCAGAGGGAAGGAAGCTAAAAAGGTCTTTGCCACTGGCAGAGGTATAGGTCTTTACATGGCTGAGCGAATTATTAAAGCCCATCAAGGCAGAGTCTGGGCTGAAAGCCCAGGTAAGGACAAAGGCTCCACTTTTTACATCGAGTTGCCAATAAAATTATGAACAAAAAAACAACTAAAAAAACAGTCTGGATAATCGAAGATGAAGAAGCCCTAATTGATATGTATGGCAGTGCTTTGAAGAAACTCGGTTTTGAGATTGTGTCAGATACCACGGGGTGGGCGAGCATGGATAGAATAAAGAGAATCAAGGAAGGGAAAGAAGAAGAACCTGATCTGCTCTTATTGGATCTTCTTTTGCCCGATCTTAATGGTATCCAGCTCCTGCAGGAAATCAGAGAGCATCCAGAAACAAAAGACCTTCCGGTTTTTATCCTGACTAATTACACCGCTCCTGAATTAAAAGAAATGGGATTTGAGCTTCAGGTAGAGAAATATCTTCTTAAAACAGATTGGATTCCCTCAAAATTAGCAGGGTTAGTTAGAGAAAGGCTGGAAGGAGAGCCAAAGAACCCTTAAAATTATATTTTCTAAAGACAGAAAGTCTTGTAAGAACTCTTTTCATTTATGATTTATTAGAGATACTGATCGGCATTAAAAAAACACGAAATTGAATTTCGTGTTTTTTTGCTTTTAAATCGTAGTTCTCTCTTACTTAGTTTAATTGTAGCTATCTATAATTCCATCACTGCCCCCGTAAAAACAGGACGGGGTGTAGTCATCCCAACACCATTGCCACTGTGTCTCTCCACCGTAGTTTGACGGATTAGCATTATTAGGTAAGCCGCGTTCTGCCTTGAGCATATCAAGGGACATACCTATCCAATATTTGATGTCAGCCACATTTTGGCATTCTTTTTTGCTCCATTCTGGATGTTGTTTGCAAATTTGACCCGCTCGGGTTGCATCAAACGCTGCCTGCTCGGCTTTGGCTTTAGCGTCGGCTTCCACTTGGGCTTTCTTTTGAGCTTCCAGTTCTGCCTGTTTCTTGGCCTCGGCTTCGGCCTGTTCTTTCGCTTTTTCCGTTTTTTCAGCTTCAGTAAGAATACGTGTCACGGTAACTGTCTCAGTTGAAATATTACTGCCGTTTTTGGCTTGAATCGTTAAAACATTTACTCCTTCATTTAGGGGCATCACTTTACTAAAATTACCATCCTTATCTACATCAGTTATCGTGCTGCCATTAACACTTAATGAAGAGGGCGTGTATGGATTTGCTTTGCCTTTTATGGTAATAGATGCCACGCTAACGGTAGTGTTATTTTGGGGTTCGGTTAAAACAATAGACGGAGCTCTACCAATATATGAAACCATCCATTCTAACAGAAAGAATACCACAACCGCTGATACCGAGCCAATAATTTTAATCTGTTTGGAAAATTTTGATTTTTTCCATAGATACCAAATGATTGCAACGGGAATTGTGATAAACCAAATCTGGAAGCTAACCAACACCAGTAATCCAATGCCAATCCATTTCAATACCTTTTTGGTATTTATTGGTTTCTTATTTAAGTTCTTGGCTGAAGATGTTATTTGAGGAGGCACAGATGAGAGGTTGCGTTGACCTACTGGTGAACTTGATGGAATCATTGTAGAATTACCACATTTCGAACAGACAGAATATTTCGTAGTTAGCCTCCATATAGAATAAATTAATCCTGGAATGAGAAAAAATAACCAAAGAATTATTTCAATCCAAAAACTTCCTTTAGTTTTTTTCTGCGGATAACCGATAAATCCGCAGGAAGTGCATATAAAAGTTTCTGCCATATTAAATTAATTTATTATTTTATCGTCCCGACCAGACGATTTTATTTTGGCGGAAAACATAAAGCTCGCCGCCAGTGATGGTCTTGCGACCACCCATACCCCTTTCAGGATATGACCCGTCAAAGGTGCTCTGGACGACGAGCTTGATGCCTTTGACGGGTTTTTGTGCCATGCCTCATAGGAAACATAAGGGTTAGGCGATTTACTTTTCTAATTTTAGAATAACATAATTGAGAGAAAAAATAAAAATCGACATTAAACCTTGAAAAATGGCTAAAAATAAGTGAAGATAAATGAAATTATAATGAAAATTACCCCAAATTATATGAAATCAAAAGAAAAATTAAAAAAAGACGGCTGGGTTCCGATAACAGGCTGGTCGCCACGAAAAATCACTTATCAACTGAATGAAGAAATAGAAACTTTAATCAATTTTATTGAGGAGAAAAAAGAAGCCTTTGACCACGAAACTGATGATGTGACCAAACCATTTGTCATAAAAATACTGCCAGTTGGCGATATTGGTTCAGCAATACAAGATTTTGAGGTTCAGAAATTTTTAGTTTCTCTTTTAAGACAGAAGATTATATCGGACTTATATCTACCAGTCTATATTCGTAAGAAGAATCAAGAAACTATTCGGGTTCACTCTGATGTTGATACTCTGTATCTTGATAAAGACCTTGCATTATCTCATTCTCTTAATAAACCAGAAGAATTCCGAAAACATATTATACAATTTCGTATAATCAATTGGAACAAATTTATTAAGTTAAAAGATAAAATAGAAAAATCAAAGGAATATAAAAAATATAAGAAAGAAAAGAAATTAAAAAACAAACTGGCTGAAATCGAAATTATTAAAGAAAAGGGAGAGAAATTTCAACAAAAAAGCAAAGGGGAGATTAAAAAGACAGTTTTATATTTAAATCAGTTTGGAGAATTGTATAGAGAGCCTAAAGAAAAATACTGCTATCCAATGGCAGAGAAAAAAGATAGGCATAAAATTGTTCAGTATCTTGTAGAAAATAGAGGCTATCAGCCAACAGTGAAAATTTCTTCTACTTTAGAGGGAAAAAATGAAAAATCCATAAGAACAGAAATCGGCCATATAAATAGTATTGCTAAAGGTAAATTACACATTAAAGATAATTTTATTCAAGGGAAAAAAGAAAGCGGTTATAGAATAAATCCAAAATATAAAATCATTCTTAAAAATGAATAAAACTCTGCTACTACTCTGATACTGTTAATAACTTAGTAAAGAAACGGCTAAAATAAAGCCGTTTTTTGTTTTGGTACTTGTACCAAAAGCGTATGTAAAACTCGGCTCCAATTGATAAAGTTAAGATAGAAAATAAAAATTAACATTGAATTTATGAACCAAAATAAATTTTCAATATTTGATTTAGGACTGGCATCTGTGCTGGTAACACTTGAATACGAACTATTAGAATTGGATAAATCAAATCCTAAGAAAGTTAGATTTGTATTTAAGCGGGAGAAAAATATTGAAGAAGTAATAAATGACTACTTTAACGACAAAATTAAATTACCCGCCTTAAGTTTGTTTAATAACCAGAAGAATTTGAAAAACCGAATCTTTTCAAACATTTAATCTTCATGGAAAAAGAAGAGTTAAAAATTAAAAAAGTTAGTTTTTCTAAAATTCCTAAAAATGAAGCGGAGAAATTGCTTTTTAATTGTCTAGACTTGATCTTGGCGAAACAGCGAAAAAATAATTTAAATTTATTAAATAAAAATCCCAATGGAAATAATCTTAAAAAATCAAACTGAAGAAACAGATTTAGAATTGCTAAACTACTTTTTCGATTTGGAAGAAAAGTGGCAAAGCTCTTTACAACGGTTCACCGACAAAGAACTTTTGAAAATTTTTCCCGAGGCAAAACCATTTCTAAAGCAACAATTGAGAGAGTATAAAAAAGAAATGAAAAATCTGACCACAGAGATCCGAATAGACTTATCACAGATTTACAAAACAATTAAAGATGAATTTTCCAGTTGGTTTTATGAAAAAATTATTGAAGTTTGGAAGGGTGAGCGGTTAAACTGGCTGAGTAAAAAAATCAAAAAAATAAAATGGGCCTTAAATTCCGAAAACTTTAGAAAAAAGGGGGGTGAAATTACTGACGAAATGATCCAGCGAGCCAGAGAATATCCTTTTGAGGAGTTGATTGAATTCAATCGGGCCAAGAAAGCCCTCTGCGTTTTTCATCGAGAAAAACATCCAAGCCTGTCGCTTAATATGAAAACTAATAGAATTAAATGCTTTGGCTGTGGAATAAATTTTGACCCTATTGAATACGTTATGAAAACCCAAAATCTTTCTTTTATAGAAGTAGTCAAATATTTAAACAATTAAAATTTATTTATCTTTGGCTAAGGCTCAGGTGAAATACGCTTATAGTGGCGGACACCTGGGCCCCAGCCAAAGATTCCGCCACTACCATGACTGATGAATTCGAAAAACTAAAAGATGAAGTCTCCAAAGAAGCATTGGATAAGGAATTAGCGAAAGCCAAAATTGAAAAGAAAAAAACAGAGATGCTAATTGACCTTGCTCACGAAAACGGAGCTGAATTATTCCATGATCAATATAAAGATGCCTTCATTTTATTAAGTAACAATGGAAGAAAAAAAATATTAAAGTTAAGAAGCAAAGAATTTAGGAGGTGGTTGGCTTTTCGGTTTTGGCAAGATTATGGCGAAGCTGTTTCAAACGATATTTTAGGAAATGCTATTAATACGCTGGAGGGCGAAGCTCGCTATGGTTCAAATAGCAAGATGCACAAGTTGAATATAAGACTGACAGAATACGAAAATGCTGTCTGGTTTGACTTAGGAAATGAAAAAGCAGTTCGCATTAGCAAGACTGGTTGGGAAATTATTGAAAATCCACCAATTCTCTTTAGGCGACTCCAACATCAAGAAGAGCAGGTAGAACCTAAAGGGGGTGGCAATATATTCCAAATATTAGAATTCTTGAATTTGAAAAAAAGCGAAAATTCCCAAAAACTATCTGAGCAGCAACTTCTATTTCTAATATCATTGGCTTCCAAGTTCATTCCCAACTTCCCCCACCCGATAGATGTATTCCATGGAGCACAGGGATCCGGCAAAACAACTATTTCAAAAATTATTAAGGAACTGGTAGACCCATCAATTATCAAAGGACTGGCTCCAAGTAAGGACTTAAGAGAATTTATCCAAACCTGCTCGCACCATTGGTTCGTGGCATTGGACAATATCAACTCGTTATCAAACGAATTGTCAGATGCTCTTTGCAGGGTTGTAACAGGTTCTGGATTTAGCAAAAGAGAATTATTTTCTGACGATGATGACATAATTTATAATTTTATGCACACTGTTTCCATCAACGGAATAAATCTTGCTCCTCAAAAAGCAGATTTACTGGACAGATGTTTAATATTGGAATTAGAAAGAATTGAACATTTTAGAGACGAAAAGAGATTCTGGAAGAAATTTCAAGAAGTAAAACCGGAAATATTGGGAGCTATTTTTGATGTTGTGGTCATGGCACTTAACCATATTACTGATGTGCCAAATTGCGAGTTTATGCGACTGCAGGACTTTGGGCAATGGGGATGCGCTATATCTCTAGCATTGGGTTATTCCGCTGACGATTTTCTTACGGCTTTCAAAAACAACATAGATCTTCAAAGCCGTGAAGCACTGGACTCATCACCTGTCGCCCAGGCGATTATACTGCTTATGGAAGATAAGGATCATTGGTCAGGAACTCCAACTCAGCTATTACTAGAACTAAACAGCATCGCGACCTCAATGGTACGAGACGAAATGATAGATACAAAGTCGAGATACTGGCCGAAAGACTCTCATTGGCTATGGAGAAGAGCAGAAGAAGTTCTCACTAACTTAGATATTCACGGAATCAAAATTTGGCGAGATAGAACGGGTAAGAAAAGACTAATCCACATAGAGAAAAACTCCTCCACCCCAGAGAAAAAGGACGATGCTGTCAGTAATGTCATGCCGACACAAAATCCAGAAGTTAGTCTTGAAACCGACGAAATAGATCCCCCAGAACTCTTTGAATGATGCTGTTCCATCGTCATTATTACTGTCATACGCAAAGGAGGTATTGCCAGAGAATGTCATCAAAATAGGCCTGATTTAGGAAGAGGATGACACTATGACAACAATGACGATACTTGCTGTTTAACAGACTTTTACCTTTTTTTTTACTAATTTTAAAAATTTAGATAAAAATTGTTTTTATAAAAATATGAAGGAGCTTAACAAAAAAATTGGCATTTGCGAACATTGCCACGAGTATCCAAGGGAATTGGAAAAAATCTGGTTGTTTCCTTTTATTCCCAATACAATTTATAACCCTGCTACTCATGGCGAAATAAAAACAATAGAAGTCTGCAAAAAATGTGCGGACGAAATATCCTCAATATAAAAAGGTAAATTAAGCAGAAAATTATGGAAAAAATAATTTGGAAAAATGAAAAAAGAAAAATCAGCGAATTGAAGCAGTTTGAGGGAAATCCTCGGCAAGCCAACGAAAAAGAAACCGAAGACTTAAATAAAAGTTTGGACAGATTTAATTTAGCCGAGCCGCTGGTTATAAACACGACAGGGGAGGTAATTGGAGGCAATTTTAGATTAAGGCTTTTACAACAAAAAAGAATTGAACAAGCTGACGTGAGGGTGCCGGACCGGGAGCTCACAAGAGAAGAAGCAAAGGAATTGAATTTAAGATTAAATAAAAACCAGGGAAGCTGGCAATTAGATTTATTGGCTAACTTTAGCGAAGATTTATTAAAAGATATCGGCTGGAACTCAAGTGAGTTGGATGAAATTTTTTCACTAGAGACAACCGATGATTTTGATCTTGAAAAAGAATTCCAGAAAGCAGTAAAAGAACCAAAAGGACTAAAGACAGGAGATTTGTGGCAGCTTGGCGAACACAAACTTTTAATCGGCGACTGCACAAAAAAAGAAAATTGGGAAAAACTTTTAGGAGATGAGAGGTTTGATTTCTTGTTTACCGACCCTCCCTATTTGATCGGGGCGAACCTCGGTAACACTAAAATCGGCTCCCATGATTATAAATTTAAAATAAAAACAAAAGGAGGATTTGGGTATAAAGGGCTAAGAGAATACAGGGGGCTAAAAGAAAGGGGTGGTGTTCCCTCTTATGATAGCTGGCTTTCAATAGCAAACGAATTTCAAAATCCGGAAGGAGCGAATGTAATGGTGTTCGAATGCTGGAGAAATACGGTTAGGCTTTGGCAAGCAATAGAACGATATTGGAAAATTAAAAACCAAATTATCTGGTGGCTACCCAATCGGAGTCAGGGATTTTCGGCTCCTCACAAGTTTTTTTCAAAATACGATATTTGTCCCTTGGCTGGGGAAGGAGTTCTGAATGAAGAATACGAAGAAGAATTAGACGATTATTTAAAACAAAAAGGACAAAAACTTCTAGATAGTTACGAAATTATTTTATATGCGAACCAAGGTAAAAGTCATTGGGATAAGCAGAAAGGGAGCCGATGGGCAAGGATTAATGATCACATCACTTGGACCGCGGAAACGGGAAAATCCAGCGGGCAATCTTTAATTTTTGGCACGAAGCCCTTGCAGGTGTTGACGCCTTTTGTGAAAATACTTTCTCCGAGAAACGGAATTGTTGTTGATCCCTTCTGTGGCTCAGCTTCTACTTTAATATCTTGCCAGATTATGAAAAGGAGATGTCGAACAATTGAGGTGGAGCCACTTTACGGAGAAATTGCCATTTCAAGATTCGAGCGGTTTTCCGGGCAAACAGCGCTAAAGCTAGCAAATTAAGGGGTTTTTAAGCAACCACGTTGAGCCCCACCAAGAGATTTAGGCTCAGGTGGTATAAAACTAAGGCTGAAGAAAAAACTCCAAAAATAAAGAGGATAAAAAAGGATTAAGACATCCAGCAGAATTAGAAGGAATTAAGTAATTCCTTGGGGGTTCCTTGCGATTTTAACAAAAAGGTCGAGTATTTACTCACTAAAAGGATAAAACAAGAGAATTATGAAACAATTCACAAAAAAATTATTAAAAAGAGGGCTAAAAGAGGATAACATCCTTAGGGATTGGACAGAACACAATGCCAATAGAGCAGAAAAGAAATTAAATCTGCCAAAGAAATTATATCTTGAATTAAACTCTGAATTCCCTAAAAGCAAATTGAATTCTGACTTCAGAGATAGGGGAAACAATTCTACTTTATTTATGGCAGGATTTTTATGCGGTTGGGCGGAAAATAATAAAAAAACAAAATAAATATGACAGAAGAAACCCAAAATAACCCCAAAAAAGACGGGATGAGGCATCCAGCGGAATTAGAAGAAATTGAGGGGATTTGAGTAATTCTTTGGGGTCGTGAGGGGTTTTAAGTCAAAAGAGGACATAATGCTCGTGCCATTAAAAAGATGGAAGAAACTAACCAACAAAACAACCAAAATGCAGATAATACTGCGGAAAAAGTGCGAGGAGTTCCATTCAAAGAAGGTGATGACCCAAGAAGAAATCTTGAGGGTAGACCGAAAGGGAGTAGAAACTTTTCTACCCTATTTAATGAAGCCATAAAGAAGATAGTAACAGAACAGAAGATACCCATTACTGACCCAGAAATAGAAATGGTAAGCAGAGCGATAATAGAAGCATTGAAAGGAAACTATGTTTTTTACAGGGATATTATGGATAGGAGATATGGTCAAGCGAAGCAAACGATAGAGACTTCAGGAGAAACAGACGTTAGACTTATTACAAAAGGGATTAACTTATACAAAATTTTAATTGATTTAAACTTAGATGACGCAACAAGACAACGACTCAACAAAAAACTTCTTGAACTTGCAGACGAACCGGGAGGAACTTCTGAGAACGGTGTACCAGACAGACCTTCCGGCGATGATAGAACGGGAGATTTACCCGCAAAATGAAAAGAGTAAAAATTGGAAGTTAGGAACCCTTCACCACGAATGGAATAATCTTTTTTTACATTTTCAAGGAATACTGATAAAAGCACCACGTTCGCACTTAAAAACATTCTTTTTCTTTGAAGCAAAAAGCCTGCAACTATGCAAGTTTAATCAGGGAATTGAAATTAGATATTTTACAAATGGAGATGATATGGCGATTGAAAAGCTGGACCATATCAAGGACATGCTCAAGTTTCCTTACTTTAAGAGCATGTTAATAGGAGCAGATATAAACAACAAGACAGAGATAAAGTTCGCTAACGGAAGCAAGATTTACGCTCAAGGATTTGGAGGGAAGTTTAGGGGAGGACACCCGAATTACATTGTGATAGATGACGTGATTGATAGCCAAGTTATTTATTCAGAAGACTGGAACAAAAAGACAAAGGAGAGGCTGGCAACAGAAATCTTGCCAATGGCTGAACCTACAACGCAGATCGTTATAATCGGGACGTTGCAGAGAGAAGATGATTTATACTCAATAGACTTTTCAAAGATTTTAGGTCTGAAGTGGTTCGTAAAAAGCTATGACGCTATTGTAGATGAAGAAAAGCATCTTACCTTGTATCCGGAGAAATGGGACTGGGATTCTTTAATGGCAAAGAAAATAGAGATCACTGAGCTGGTAGGAGAAAAATGGTTTGATAAGGAGTATCGTAATATGGCGGTCAACCTGGTTGGAGAAATCATTAAGCCCGAATGGAAAAGAACTTACCAAGAACTGCCTCCGAATTTGAGTGTCTATACTGGCTGGGATTTATCAGTAGGTAAGGATCTTGATAAAGGGGACTACACAGGAAAGATAACTTTTGGTCTGGATAATGAGCAGGGAATTTACATCATTTCAGCTTATAGAGACAGGTTGGATTTTGGAAAAAGAATAAAAGCCGTGATAGAAGCAGGAGACATTGAACATCCGATTCGGATAGGAGTAGAAGAAAACGTTTTTCAAGCAGACACGGTTCAGGTAGCAAAAATTAACTCCAATTTAAACATACAAGGAGTCAAAACTACTATCAACAAAATAGAAAAGTATAATCAGATGTTAGTTCCTCTGTTTGAAAACGGAAGGGTTTATTTAAGGGAAGGAGATGAGATGCAGGAATTATTTTGGAGAGAACTTTGCAGCTTGCCAAGAGGAAAGTTTGACGACATGGCTGATGCCTTCTGCGTAGGTTTGCAGGGAGTGATAAGAGGAAGCAGGTTCTACTTTGTGGCTGGCGATAGTACCTTTGATAAGAACAAGAAATATCCGACAGCTCCTCCACCAGGTCAACCGAAAGGAATGATGCCAGAACATATTGAACATCCGCAAGGAGAGGAGTTAAAAAGATTAGAGCACGAGGCTGATCTTGAAATAATGCGTAAGCAGCTGGACCAGGCACCTTGGTTAGACTAAGAGAGTAATAAAAGGAGTAACGGGAATGGGAACGATGGGTCTTGACAGACCTTCTGGGTGCGGCATACTGTTCCCCCGCATGAGGCATTTAAAAACAATAAAGGTTAGTAGGCTGGACTATCAGCAATTTAAAGAGGCTTAGGTGATAGTCCACCCGAGCCTCTTTTAGCAAAGTCAATTAAAAAGTTAATAAACTAAACGACCCCGCCGCAAAGCAAGAGTCGCCTAGTTATTCGGTAACCAATGGTTTACGTAACCATTAGCCCAATTATTTTATACCAATAGCTAAGAACTCTTGCAAGCAGTTGGGTAGCTAATATGACAAAAACGTCGACCATCTCATATTCTCCTGTTGTGGGAGGACAATTACAAACAATAAAAACCAAAAGAGCGGCGATTTATATCAGATGCTCTTCTGATGAAGCCAAAAAAGAAGGCTATAGTCCAGAAACACAAGAAGAAAAAACAAAAGCACTCACAAGAACTGATGGCAACCAATTAGACGAAAAGCATATTTATTCTGATATAGGAATTTCGGGTGCGACAGATAAACGGCCAGGACTTCAAAAACTCTTAGCGGAGGCAAGGAATGGAGAGTTTGATATTATTTATGTCTATCGGATGGATAGATTTTTTAGAAATCTTAGATTACTGTTAAACACCGTTGCTGAACTAAGAGATTTAAGGATAGAGTTCAAGTCTGTCACCGAGCCATTTGATACTTCCACTCCCACTGGTAGAGCGATGTTCGCCAATGCGGGCGTATTCGCGGAGTGGATGAGAGAGGTGGGATTAGAATCAAGGAACGAAGGAATGATAAAAGCGATGAAAGAGGGGAAATACTTGAGTGGCACTCCTGGTTATGGATACGACAGGGACGAAAAGACTCAAGGATTAAAAAGAAACAAAAAAGAGATCGCTGTGATAAAAAAGATATTCTCTTGGCTTGTAGATGAAAAGTTGAGCGAATACAAAATCCAGCAAAAAATAAATGTGCTGAAAATCCCTACGAAATTTGATAATTTGGGAAGGAAAAAGAAAACAGGAAGTAAATGCTGGTGGAATAGAAGAACCGTTGGAAGAATCTTAAGAAATGAAATTTACGCCACAGGAATTTACTATTACCGGAAACATAAAAATAGTGGGAGAGTAAAGGGAGAAAACAATTTAAGGCCAAAGGAAGAATGGATACGGGTTGAAGACAGAAATCTCAAGGTTATTCCCAAGAAATTATTTGAAAAAGCCCAGCAACAACTGAAGAAAAACAAAGAGCTATCTATTAGGAACACAAAGCAAACTTATACTTTACAGCACAAAATAATCTGCGGCTTAGACGGCTACCACTACCAGTGTGCAGCCAGGCATTACCGTTCTAAGAAGACGGGCAGCCACAGGGAAACGAAATACTATTTCTGCACAGGGAATCGTAGCTATTTTACTCCCAAACGATGTCCTGTCCCAACAATAAGCGAATCCCGAATTCTCCCTCCAGTGTGGGAGAAGCTAAAAGAGATTCTCACTAACCCAGAAATAATAATGCAGGAGCTCAATGACTATCTGAATGAAAAAGGTAACGCAACCAAAATTCAAGGACAACTAAACAACATAAGAAATGCCATAAACTCTTCTGATGTAAAACGAGAGAGATACGCTGAACTTTATGCCGAAGGTTCTGTCAAAAAAGATTTCTATGATAAGAAGATTCAGGAATGCGACAAGGAGATGGAAGGACTACAAAAAGAGGAGGAAAAGCTCTCTCAGCTATTACTTACCGAAGAAGAGAAGCAAAAAAGAATTGGGTCTGTAAAAGAGCTTTATTGCCAATTGAAAGAAGGCATTGAAAACGCTACTTATGAAATAAAGTGGGAGATTCTCCAACGGTTAGTAGGGAAAGTAATCAAAACGAACGACAAGTTGGATATAGAGTTTAACCTGCCATTTGCGGAAAGTGTCTTAAATTCTGCTCGTGCCGATTGTAGTGACAATAGAAGAATGGATAGAGATTTATAATCAGAATGACTTTGAGGTTGATTTGTCCAGTTGGAAGATTTCCGACACTGTTGGCAAAACCACCACTTTTATTTTTCCAGAAGGAACAAAAATTTCAGCTAGAGGATATTTACTTTTGTATAGACCGGACACCAAGATTACTTTAAATAATGACGGCGACACTTTAAATCTAATTCAGCCAGATGGAAATATTATAGATAAGGTTTCTTATGAAAAAGCTCCAATAGGTCAGTCGTATAATAAAATAGAAAATAGTCTGGTTTGGAGCGATAATTTAACTCCCGGAGCAGGAAATATTATACCAGCAGAGGAATCAAAAAAAGAAAGCGAGACAGAAGATAACCAAGAAAAAGGATTAGCCGCGGTAAGTAATTTTTTCAATGAAGAAAATCAATCAGGAGGAAAAATGACAAAATTCCCAATAGTTTTAATATCTGCTTTTAGCATCGCCGTCTTGTCAGGATTAACTATCCTATTTCTGAAGAAAAAATTAAAGAAAAAAGATTAAAGGTTCGAATCCTGCCCGCGGAGCAGATGATTTCTGTGCAAGCGACCCGTCTCTGTCCAAGTTTTCCCGAACAAAACGGAGACGGGAAAGGTTCTAAAGCGTCCCATGTCCGTACCCCAGAGACGGGACGCCGAACCTCTTTATCGTTATCCAAAACAAAAAACCCTAAAAAGGGATTTTTTGTTTTCGGATATTTATAATTTATTCTTTTGGCGCCTCTTTTTCGGAAACAGTATCTATGTATATTTTCCCATCTTTTAAAAGAAGCTTGCTTTTGAGCTTCAATAAGACATGGCGCTGTTCGTATATGTTGCCGTCTTTCAGTAGAAATTTCATATATTTTTTAGTATCAATGTCCCCGAGTTCTTTATTTTCATATCCGCCTGGATCTCCCAGAACATCTCTATGGAAGCGGTACATTCTGTCTACGTCTAAATCCATTTGTCCCCGTACACCAAGCTCATCTATGGATAATTGATCAACGATATCGCAAAGCTGTTTTATAAGCTCTTCTTCTCGGATATAATGGAGCTTGCAATGGATGTCTTTTGTCTTGTTACAACCATAATAAACATACCTCGCAATAGAGCCATCTTTTAAAACCTTAAACTTTTCTTCCGCACTCACGGTTGAGCCGCAGAGCCCGCATTTTATCAAATTCGTATATGCAAAATCTTTCCGATAGATTCTGGTCTGGCGGTTTTTCTTTGTGAGTTCCAACTGCACTTTGTTAAAAAATTCTTTTGTAATTAAAGCCCGGTGTGCACCCTTATACCAGTTACCGCTTTTCTTAGGGTATTCAAATTCGCCGTAATAAAATGGCCTTCTAAGTATGAGTTGGACCGTACTTAAAGAAATGTGCTTACCGTTAGGAGAAATAAAATTCAATTCTTCTCTAAGCCAATTCCGTATGTGGTGCTGACTCCAACCTTCCTCGGCTTTTTCAAACATCATTTGGACTATATGGCCCCGAAGCAGATCTATTTTGACGACCCCTCTTTTACCTCTCTCCCCGACATTTCTATAACCGATCGGTGCAACCCCCGGCCATAATCCTCTTTCAGCGAGAGTCCGCAATCCTCTGCGCACGTTTATGCTTTTATTGTCATTCTCTAGTTTTGCCTGACTCCCAAGAATCATAAGCAAGAATTTCTCGTTAGGAGAGTTATGAAATATTTGGTTATACGTCCTGATTTCTAGAAGCAAATTATTATCCATAAGATCAACCAACTGGCCAAGATCGCCTGCATTTCTGCTCAACCTGTCGGGATTCCAAGTTAAAAGCGCATTGTATTTCTTGTCTTTTAGATCGCCAATAATTTCGTTGAATACTTTTCGCCCGCCGGAATTTTTAGCCGAATGAGCTTCGGTTTTCACTGCGACCACGGATAAATGATCGCGTTCGGCGACCTTACACATTTCTTTCACCTGGGAATCAATAGATAATGCCTGTCTTTCTTCTTCCTCGCTCGATTTTCTTGCGTAAAGACAATAACGTATTATTGGAAGTTGCTCTTCCATAATAGAGATATTTAGAGGTTCTTTTTTAAAATATTATTGTATTTTAATAGATTACAAATCCAATAATTGTTTTTTCTTTTTTTCAAATTCTTCTGGCGTGATGATTCCTTTGTCTTTTAAGGAAGCGAGACCTTCGATTTCTTTCACAATATTTCTTTCTTCTCTTTTTGGTAACTTTTCTCTTTCCTCTTTTTCTTTTTCCTTTTCTTCTCGAAGCGCCATCAGCCTTTTAAGTCCGGTCAACCAGACGAATGCTTTTTGTTCCACTGGTTTGAAAATTGCCGCATTAGTGCTTCCGCTGAAATCAACTATGAGGTAGTTGTCCAGGGTGTCTTCAGAAGTAGTGATTTTCTGGATAGGAATTTCTATATTCTTTGATGTGCCGGCAAAGACCAATCTTTTATTAGTTAAGAAAAGCTTGCCTTTATCTTCTAACATTGCTTTCTTTGGTTTTTGATTGGATTCGCCAGTATGAACCCAGACTCCCTTAATAATTCTGGCGCTGAAACCTCCATAGGTTCGACCTGTGCTCTTTAATCTATATAACTCTGCATTTTGGCAGTAAAGATAAACTCCTTCATCCTTTCCTACTTGAAGAAGAACATCTTTTATTGGGTTCATAACCAGATTTATATCTTGAGAAGGATGGATATTACTAAAAACTTGGAGCTCTGATTTCTTTCTATTATCATACCAGCTGAAGATTATACCTAAAGAAATCAGAAATATTGACCAGAAGTTTCCTTGAAGAAATAGAATTACTGCACCTATCCAGATGATAATACTAATAATCTGGGTTGGCCTCCATCTTTTCGGACTCTTTGATGGCAGGGCATATATTTGTTCTGGGGTTAGAGATTCCATATTGTTATTTAAAGACTAGATTAATAATTATTAGATCGTTTCGACAAGGCGATTTATATATCAACGAGAGACACAAAACCCGCCACCAGGAGAGTCTTGCGACTCACATATGGGTTTCCCCATATGACGTACAGCACGCCCTAATGACGGGTTTAATGTGCTGTACGATTTGGAGCCGTGCCCTATAGAAGATCTATAAGGTTTAGGCGATATTTAATTGTTAATTTTATTATACTGGATCCTCTTTATTTTTCCAGCTCATTCTTTCCTTGAAACTTTAAGTAAACTGTCTTCTCTTTTATTTCCAGTCTGCTTCTCAAGCAGGAGAGCAATTCTCTTTTTTCTTCTTTCGATCCTTCAGTGAGAATGTATTTGGCATAGTTCCTGATATCAACATTGATCGGTCTCTGATTAAAGTCAGCTTCCTGGTTCAAAACTCCGTAGCTGAATTTTCTGTATCTTTGGACTTCCTGAATGATTTTTTCCTTGGTCCCGATTTCATCAATGTCAATTTTATCAATAAGACGTAAGAGTTGATTGAGCAGTTCTTCTTCTCTTATGGCCTTTTCTTTGCAGTTTCGGTCTTTGCCTTTGGTGCAGTGATAGTAAACGTATCTATGGGTGGTGCCGTTTTTCTGATGCTTGAACTTTTCCTCGGCGCAAATCCCGCTGCCGCAGCTTCCGCAGTATAAAAGCCTGGTGAACTCAAAGTCATTGGTACCTGGGTGACGCCTTGGAGGAACGAGAAGTTCAGCCTGAGCTTTCAAAAACAACTCTTTGGTTATAATCGGATCATGGACGCCTTTGTACCACTTATTGCTTCCCAGAGGATACTCAAATTGGCCATAATAGAAGGAGTCTTTCAGGATTACATAGATTCGGCTGAGAACGATTCTTTTCCCGGTTCTGGTTCTAAACTTAACTTCCTTATTAAGCCAGTTTAAAAGGTCTCTGCCGCTGGCTCCTTCAAAAGCCACTTTCTCAAACATTTGTTTTATAACCGGCGCTCTATCAGAATCGAGGAGAACTCTTTTTTGGCCTTTTTTGGCGAATTTATCGTGAAGATACCCAAGAGGAGCCATTCCCGGACGCCAGCCCATTTCACACTTAGCTCTTAATCCTCGTTTCACATTCTCGCCTTTATGGTCGTTCTCCAGTTTGGCCTGGCTGCACAAAATCATAAGCAGAAACTTTTCATTAGGCGAATTAGTGAATCTTTGTCCATATGTCCTTATTTCCAGCAGAAGCTTTTGGTCCATTAAGTCTACCAGAGATCCTAAATCTCCGGCATTTCTGGAAAGTCTGTCCGGCGCCCAAGTCAGAATACCATTGAACACTCCCTTTTTAATATCCTCAATCAGCTGGTTGAATATTGGTCTTTGGTTAGAATCTTTGGCCGAGTGGCTTTCTTTTCTTATCTCGCTAACTTCCAGCTTTTCTTTTTTAGCCAAGGCCAGCATTTCTTTGATTTGGGAATCGATGGAAAGCGTTTGTAATTCATCAACTTCCGTACTTTTCCTGGCATATAGACACCAACGGCTAGGAATAAGAAGAGAGGAGGATTGGCGCCCATCGATTTTTATCGTTGTTACTTGTTCCATAATCTAAGGTTTTGATTGGTTATTATTCGACCTTTCTATGGGACAAGGATGCCGCAAAGGCTCCAGGAAGTCCAGAGCGCCTAAAAGTCTCTTAAAAGTCCCTTAAGAATCTTCGTTTTCCCACATAATTTCGTTCCGTCTTTACTTATTTATTTTTATATTGTAAACTTATGGTAGGTTTACCTTATTTATATTAAATTATGAACAAAGACAAACTGCCTAACATCCTAACAATGAAACAAGTTTGCGAACTTTTAAATATACATCCCAATACGCTAAGAAATTGGGACAATAAGGGCTTCCTTAAGGCGCTCCGTTTTGGAAATCGCAGAGATAGACGATATAAAAAAGCGGATATTTTAAAATTGATAAAAAAATAGATATCAGCTATGTTAGATCAATATTTTAAGGATATCCATAAAACATATAAAACTGGAGATGCTACTGAAGCAAGCTATTATAGCGATTTAAAAAATCTATTAGATAAATTTTTAAAAGAAAATGAGAATAATAAAAGTAAAAAATTGATAAATGAATCATAACGAACAAATACAATCAAATTTTGATGTCGGGGCAATCCATCTTCAATTAAAACGGTGGCAAGAGAAACTTCTTGACATGAGTAAATCTAATCCTCTTCTTGGATTAAATCATGCAAGAGCTGCGAAGCTTAAAATAAAAGATTCTAATGCTTTTAGTTTGTTTCAGAAATTAGTTCTTGAAGAAGGTGAGTTACGCATGCCATTTGTTAGAAGAGTTAAGAGAAAAAAGTCAAATAATTTATTAAATCAGGGAGAAATAGTAGAGGAACAAGAGGTATATGAGATAGAGAAAGGTGATATAGAATTCGAAATTAGTACGCCGGCTGATTTAAAGAGGAAGTTAAGAAGGATATATGACAATGCTCGTACTACAATCGAAGAAAGAGGCGTAGTAACATTATATACAACATTTGGGTCGATATATTGGAACGATGATGCACTAGGAGATTCAATTAGTCCAATTTTGCTTGTACCTTGTGAACTAATTTATAAAGGACCCAATGCCGCTCTGCGTCTTAAGATGACAGATGAAGAAATTCAAATCAATCCTGCAATTATTTATTACTTCCGTGAGAAACATAAAATAGATCTTCAAAAACTTACTGAACTTACTACAGAGTTAGATCAATCTTTATTAAAGGTTTTATTTCAAAAAATAGAAAAGGAAATAAGCGAACAAGGATGGAAAGTTGCTGCAGAAATGTGGCTAGGGACATTTAGTTTTGCATCTCTTGTTATGTATCATGATTTAAAGCTTTTAACAGAGCAGGCAATTTCAAATAAATTGATTGCTGCATTTGCTCACGCTTTACGTAACCCTGTTGAGCAAAGTGAACAATTAAGCGAAGATTTGGATTCATTAGAAATCCCAGAAATAGTTCCAATTCCTGTTCTGCCAGCAGATTCTAGTCAGCTTAAAGCTCTTACTTATGCTGCAATGGGAAAGAATTTAGTAATACATGGTCCTCCAGGAACCGGTAAGAGTCAAACTATTAGTAATATAATTGCCGATGCTTTAGGAAAAAATAAAAAAGTTTTATTTGTAAGTGCAAAAATTGCTGCCTTAAACGTAGTCTTTAATAGATTAAAAGAAGAGGGCCTTGATCAGTTTTGTCTAGAGGCGCACGGTGTAAAAGCCGGTAAACTGAAGATTATCGAAGATTTAAGACGAACAATTGAATCTGAAGATTCAAATAACCTTATTTCGCTAGAAGAAGAATTAAAAACTTTACAACGTACCAAAAAACAACTTAATGATTATGTCACTATTTTGCATAAAGTTATCAATCCTTTAGGACGTTCAATTTTCCAGGCGATAGGACAATTTGCAAAATTAGAAAGAGTTCCCGATATCAAAGGCGTTCTTCCTCGGAAAGATGTTTTAGAAGTATCAAAAGATGAGTTTAATACCAGTTTTGACGCGATTACTTCTCTCGCTCAAATGTCTGAGTTGTTTGATTCTCAAAAGACACATCCATGGAGAGGTTTTATGTCTGTTGACTATAATCTTCAATTGCAAGAACAAGTTGAAGCCGATCTTAAATTTTTATTAGAGAATTTAGCTGAAATAGATTCGGTAATTAAACGTCTTAAAAAACTATTACCATCACAAGATTTTACATTAGAGAATTTATTTTCTCTCACCCCTGCCTTAGATGCTATTTCAAGAACCAAGAAACTTCCTGAAAGTTGGTGGAACACAGATATTACTTTAATTAAAGAGACAGAAAAACTTTTGAACGAGGCTTCATGGTTAGCAAAAGAATTTAATGAAAAAGAGGTTATATATCATCAATTCTCAAGCTTATCTTTCAAAGAAACACAAAAACTTTTATCAGAAATAAAAAGTACATTTAACTCGTGGAGAAATAGGTTCACCATTTCTTATTTTAAGTGGCAAAGAAATGTCAAACATCAATTGAAAGAAAAAACTAGGGGAGGGTACAAGAACTTTCTGAATTACTATGAAATAGCAAAACGTTTAGCTTTTGTTGAAGATTGGTTTGAACAAAAAAAGCCAATTCTTAGCCAGGAAATACCGTCACAATCTTTAAGGGATCCGATAGCCTTTAATAAAGCAGCGGAAGCATGCAAGACTGCTATTTTATTACTGGAGGCTTTACCGAATTATAGTTGGGAAAATTCAAAAGTTACTTTTATAGAACCAGAAATCAGCAATGCCGCCGCAGCTTTTGTTTCGATATTGAATTCTCGTATTAAATTGATTAATGAAACAAGTAAAAGAATAGATGGTTGGTGGCCAGATGGTTTTACCGGGAAAATTTCTGTAAATAAAATACCTATTTCGCAATTTAACATACGGGCTAATGAAGTTTTAATTAATATTAACAAGATGAGGGACTGGGTATTATTGCAAAAAGCTATAAAACATTGCAAAGATCTTGAACTTTTGGATTTTATTGATATCGAAGACGTTAGCGCGTCTCTATTTCCTAGTATTTTTGAAAAAAGATTTTTAAGATTATGGATTGATGCTCTTATAAATAAAAATCCATGCCTCGCCGAATTTAGTGGTCTTGGGCAGCAACAACTTATTACAAAGTTCAGAATATTAGATGAGAGAATTAGACGACTTAACAAAATGAATATAATAGCTTCTGCGGCAGTTGCTTCAAGGGGAATCAAAACAGCGCAATCTGGATTAGGAAGCAGTAGCGAGATAGGTATTTTAAGATTTGAAATGCAAAAGAAAAAAAGAATAAGACCATTACGAAAATTATTTAGTGAAATCCCACATGTTTTACAGGCATTAAAACCATGCATGTTAATGAGTCCTGTCTCAGTTTCCACATATCTTAAACCAGAAACTTTTCATTTTGATATAGTAATTTTTGATGAAGCCTCTCAGTTGCCAACTCCAGAAGCAATACCCTCTATTTTAAGAGCTAATCAAGTAATCGTAGCCGGAGATCCTAAACAATTACCTCCAACACCTTTCTTTGTGAGCACTATAATTGGAGACGACATTGATGATTATGAAGAGGAGTTGTTTCAAACCCAACTTGAATCTCTTTTAGATGATTGTGTTGCGATTGTTCCTTTTTTTCAAGAGTCATATCTTAAGTGGCACTATCGAAGTCGTGACGAACGTCTTATAAACTTTTCTAATCATTATTTCTACGATAACAGATTAATTACATTTCCTTCTGTTTGCACTGATAATATTTGTCGAGGAGTTAAGCTTGAATATTTATCAGATGGAATTTGGGACCGAGGCAGGAGTCGTGTAAACCGCAAAGAAGCAAGAAGGGCCGCACGACTAGCTATTGAACATTTCACGAAATTTCCCGAAAAGAGTTTAGGTATAGTTGCTATGAATACTTATCAACGTGAGGCTATTGAAGATGCTATAAGTGAAGAGCTCATTATGCGACCTGAACTTTTACCATTTTTTGATTCCTCACGGCAAGAATCTTTTTTTGTAAAATCACTTGAAAATGTTCAAGGCGATGAACGAGATGTAATAATCATTAGTGTTGGATATGGGAAAAACAACGAAGGTACTTTAACTTTAAACTTTGGTCCTTTAAATATGGAGGGCGGTTGGCGACGATTGAATGTACTCGTAACGCGTGCTAAATGGCAATTAATTTTGATAACAAGTTTGCGATCTGCGGAATTGCATGGCGTAAATCCTGAGAATCGAGGCGCTATAGCTTTGAAAAATTTTATAGAGTACCTGGAACGAGAAGGATCTTTGCCTCCATCTCCAGCACGCCTTACAGAAGGAGAGACAAATGATTTTGAAGATGCAGTGAGAGAAGTTTTGAGAGAGAGAGGTTTAAATGTTGATGCACAGGTCGGTGCCGGTAGTTTCAGAATAGATTTAGCAATTAGAGACCCAAGAGATCCATCAAAATATATGATTGGTATTGAGTGCGATGGGGCAACCTATCATAGTTCTATAGTTGCAAGAGATAGAGATATGGTTAGAGAAGAAGTTCTTCGAGGCATGGGTTGGAAGTTTCATAGAGTTTGGTCTACAGAATGGTTTAGGAATAGAGATGCATCAATAAAATTAATGCTCGATAATATTAGTAAAGCAGCATCTAATGATCAATTAAAATCAATGCCTGCAGCTCCTTATGTAGAAGAAAAAAAATTTAGCCCTACGCTTCTTCCTGTAGTAGAAATAAAAAAAAGATATAAACCGGGAATCCCGTATAGTAAATATGGGAAACGATCTAAGAAAGAAATATTGATGCGTGACACAAGCGGGTACAAATATCATCTCGAAAGAATTTTACTAGAAATTATTGATTACGAAGGACCCATTCATCAAGATATTTTGGAAGAGCGTTTAAAGGAAGTTTTTAAAGTCAAAAAAATAGGCGCCAATATACGTTCTAATCTTAAACGCGCTATAAGATCTGCGATAAATGGGGGAGAAATAGAAAGTAAAAATTCATTCTTTTGGACAAAAGAAAATAAATTAAAAAGCTTTAGAATTTCGGGAGACGATGTAAAAAGAACAATACATGAAATACCTCCCCAAGAAATCGCTCTTGCTATTTTTTATCTAGTTGAAGACCAATTTGGACTAGTGAGAGAACAGATACCACAAGCGATATCAAAAATTTTTGAGGTTGCAAGAACTAAACCAGAGGAAAATGACAGAATTCGAGAAACAACAGATTTTTTAGTTGAAAAAGGAAAACTTATCGTCAATGGGAATAAAATCAACTTACCCCTCCTTTAATATGAATAAAGGTAAAATTAAAAAAATAATTTTATAGAAAAAGCGGCTGAGAGATTGGCCGAGATTTTTTGTATGCAGATTGAACATGAAAATAAACAAGAAGCATGATTAATCGTGCCGAAATAGAAGATAAATCGCGCCAATTTGAAATTTATCCTTCAAACGTAGAGAGGGATTATGTTTTTGGTTGGCTAATTTTTGGTATTTTTACAGTCAGCAATCTTAAGGAGGTAATCTTTTTAAAGGGAGGTAACGCATTGCGTAAAGGCTATTTTGAAAATACTCGTTTCTCGAAAGACTTAGACTTTGGAATTCCAGGAGACATAAACCAAAACGTTTTATTAAATGAAATTAATAAAGTTTGTGATTCTATCCAGGAAAAGGCACAAATAATCTTTTTGAAGGATGATAATAGAATTGAAGAAAAGTTTACAGCTGCCGAGGCGCCATTACCAGATCTGCACGTTTATGAGGCTAGAATTTATTTCAAGGATTTTTATGGAAACCCCAATCATATAAAAATTAGAATCTCAATGGATATTACTCGATTTGACAAAGTTTTATTACCAATCCAAAGAGTTAATTTAATTCATCCTTACTCGGACGCAAAAGATGTTGTCTGTCAGATAAGATGTATGAAGCTAGAAGAAATTATTGCAACGAAATTGAAGTGTCTTTTACAAAGGCAGCATGCCCCTGATTTATTTGATTACGTTTATTCTATAAAACTTTTAGGAGGAAAGTTAAATAAAGAAGAGGTGGTTAGAACTTTTGTGAAAAAAACCATTTTTGGAAGAAATCCTTATATTTTGAAGAATATTTTAAATAAGACACCGTTAGATTATTTTAGGGAATGCTGGATTAAGACTCTTATATGCGCTAAAGAAATAATGTTCGAAGTAGAAGAAGCTATTAGTTTTTTTCTTTCTGACCTAGATAATCTTTTTAAGATTTATTCCGATAATGGCTATGCTTCTTTTGTGTATTTTGGACCAGAATTAAGAATTCCTATTATGGAGGCGGGCAGAAAACAGACGCTTTTAAGGATTCGTTATAAGGGAGCCAATAGATTAGTTGAGCCTTATTCGTTGAAATATTTAGAGAAAAGAAGCGGGGAAGAGCGAGAATATTTTTATGTATTTAATAAATCGGGAGGAAGTCATCCGCCCGGAATTAGGTCTCTGCTCCCCGAAGGGTTCGAATCAATAGAAAACACAGAAGAAAAATTTAATCCCCGATATCTCATAGAATTATCTAAGGCGGGAGAAATGCCCGAGAACCCATATTTATTTGATCCAAATAAACCAGCACGTGCACCAAGGATAAGAGTAAAATCGTTTGGCCCTAAATATATTTATCAGTGTAGTTTCTGTGGCAAGAAGTTTATCAAGAAGACGCAAGATGGAAACTTGCGTGCGCACAAAAGCAAGGACGGATTTCCATGTGGTGGTCGATACGGATATTATGTTGATACTAAATATTAAATTAATCCCAGTTATAAGTAAAAGGCGTCCTAGGAGATGGTATGAATAAACCAAATAAGACTAAATTTAAAATAGGTTTTTGGCATCCTTTTGGTATTCATGGTGATGAACATCGAGACCCTATAATTTCAAGGAAACAGCAAGAAATTATAAACAATAAGGGTTGGACTTTATGGTCTTTTCAGAGTAGGATAAGAGAAACGATAGATAAATGGCTAAAAGAAATTAAAAAATACAATCAAAGGGTTTTTGTCCTGTGTTCAGACAGTGAAGGTGCAAAAAATCCTTCAGGTAAAATATTTTCTGCTAAACAATATCAGTTTGTAAATTCTAATGAATGGATAAATATACCTTCAGTAATTAAAATTCCGCACCCATTTGGCAAAAGAAATACGGCACTAGCATTTAAAGTAAAAGCTATTTATAAGCCAGAGACAATTAGTGTGCCCAGAGGAATTAAATGGCTTTGCATAGATGGAAGGTGGAGAGAGGATAATTTACCGACAAGGTCAGAATACTTAATAAAATCAGGAGGAACGTGTAAGTTAAGAAAAGTCTATCAAATCCTAGAATTAGAACCTCCTTATCTGGCAGTTCTTAGAAAATAGTACTGGCTCATTTATCTTATTTTTTTTAAATTAAAAGGTTTTTATGAGTAAAAATAAAAAAATCGCAATCATAAGCGGAACGATAATCCTAATTGCAATCGGAATTGCTGTTTTTGTATTTCTTTATCAATTTTCAGCCCCGCAAAAAGGAACGGAAGAAGAAAGAATCGTGGTTAATCTAAACACTACCGAAGCAGAACTGATTCCTAAGTTAAAAGAGCAAGGATATATAAGAAGCGAAAGGGTATTTAACTTCGTCCTGAAAAGAAAAGGCTGGCAGGGAAAAATTGAACCAGGCGGATACATGGTTTCAAAAGGGATGGATGCTTGGCTGCTGGCGGATACCCTGGTTAATCACCCTTATCAGAAATGGATAGTGATACCCGAAGGATTAAGAGCAACGGAAATCGCCGAAAAACTGCAAAAGGAATTAAACTGGAGTAATTTGGCAAAAGGAGAATTTCTTATTGAGGCCCATGAGGGTTATTTGTTTCCGGACACTTATCTTCTTAATTTAGATTATACGGGCACGGACGTTGCCAAAAGGATGAAAAGCCAGTTTGATGAGAAAGCAACGGATTTATTTAGGCAAGCTGCTGAAAAAGATATTAGAAATGATACGCTTATAGTTTTGGCTTCTTTGGTCCAGAGAGAAGCGGCAAATGAAGAAGAAATGCCCCTTATTGCCGGAGTAATTTGGAACAGGTGGTTAAAGGACATGCCGTTCCAAATCGATGCCACTATTCAATATGCTTTGGGAGAGCCGGGAAACTGGTGGCCGATTATAAAGCCAGAGGATTACAAACTCGATTCCCCTTATAACAGCTATTTACACGAAGGACGGCCGCCGACCCCAATCTGCAATCCAGGATTAGCAGCAATAAGCGCTGTGATTCATCCAGAAGAAACCGAATACCTTTATTATTTACACGATAGTGAAGGACAAATTCATCTTGCCAAGACCTATGAGGAGCACTTAGGAAATATTGAAAAATACTTAAAGTAATTCAAAAACTACCCAGCAGTGGGCAGTTTTTATTTATGAATCTTTTTAATGTGCTATAAAGAAAACAGCTATTTGTTTCTCCGTCTAAATTAAAAGAGATATGAAAAAAGAAAAAGTAAAAAAAACAAAAGAAACAGAAAAAACAGAAAAAGAAATAGAAGAAGAATCATCGGAAGAAGAAAAACAAAAAAGTGAAAGAGATTTAATAACAATGGAGGAAAATGACCCTTTCGATTAAGTATTTCTTAGCAATGGAAACTACAATAAAAAATAAATTACGGCTATTATACCACCCAAGCGAGCCAACTAAAATCGCCAATCAGGCGATTTTTTGGTAGAATGGATTATTCTAAGTTTTATATGAAAAATAAAGCAGTATATCAATCAATATATAAATTCGTTATCGCTTTAAGACATCCTGAGGGTGGCTACAGTGACGCCTTATTAGTCCCTCCTGGTCTTGAAGATACTTATTGCGCCTTAAAGACGCTGAAAGGATTGGGAAAACAAGACAAATCTAAGGCGACTATTGATTATATTAAGAATTCTGCCCAAGCAGGATATATTAGGTCATTTAAACTTGCTTACCATCTGGCAATCCTGCTTCAAATGTATTCTATTAGATTAAAGCCCGTTGAAATATATAAACCTTTGCTAAAAAGTAAACCTTCTTCGCTGACTGATTGGTATTATTGGTTTATGCTTAAAAAACTTATTGATGGCAATATAGACATTGATAATAGTTTAAAATCGTGGCTCAAAAAA
>Ga0315277_10000754_pt1 | contig 49997 bp, 35 predicted proteins | sample YL17G05_15_MG_FD_203695 | JGI IMG/M metagenome (GOLD analysis project Ga0315277, IMG submission 203695) | Sediment microbial communities from Yellowstone Lake, YNP, Wyoming, USA - YL17G05_15 | ecosystem: Environmental > Aquatic > Freshwater > Lake > Sediment | place: USA: Wyoming | collected... | reverse complement strand
TGGAGTGGCCAGTTGGTAGCGGCGATGTTTTCGCTGTTGGCGACGCTGGCCCGCTGGAAAGTCAATCCGCGACTGTGGCTGAAGTGGTATTTGGAAAGTTGTGCGGCGGCCGGTGGGAAGGCGCCTGAAGACATCCAGCCGTTCTTGCCCTGGAACCTCTGGGACGAGCGTCGTGCAGCATTGGCCATGCGAACCACGACTCCAGCCGCCGCCGATACCTCATGACGTTGCCCCATCATCGGCTTGTTCTTCCAGCCGCACGGCACCCATTTTTCATCGCCACCCCCCGCCGGAGTAGACCTGCTCCTGGGCAGACCCCTGCGCTGACGGGTTCGACGAAGGTTTACGGTCGTTGAATCCTAAGTGATGGTTTGGTAATTACTTATGTCAATTAGTCTGCATGGTGTGCCATGCATCAAGGGGGCCGATGCTTGTGTATTCGAGCAGTTGGTTGACGTTGCTATAGCATCTGCTATAATGATTGAGTCTCGTTCACGCGAAACTCCATTTGACCGTCAAATCCAGTGACCGCAGCGCTTCCGACTACCCCCGTGCCGGACGACTACTCTGACCGGATTCGGCGCTTGCGCGGTCGGTTCGGGCTCACACAGCAGGCCCTTGCCGACCAGCTCGGGGTTTCCTTCGCTACGGTCAATCGCTGGGAGAATCGCCAGACGAAACCGTCGCGACTCTATTGGGCTCAGTTGCAGAAGCTAGCCGGCGATTCCGAGCCGGCCGGCACGGAGCCCCCTCGTGAACCGGACCGTGAACTGCCGCTCGATTTCACGGCTTCCCCCGGAGTTGTCCTGGCCGTGGCCGAAGGCGAGCGACTCTCCTACGGCCACATGGCCAACCCTACGTTTGCCACGGAGATATCGAAGATCGATCCGCTGCCGCACCAGCGCATCGCCGTCTACGACTTCATGCTCAAGCAGGAGCGCCTCCGATTCCTGCTCGCCGACGACGCTGGTGCTGGAAAGACAATTATGACCGGGCTGTATGTCCGGGAAATGCTCACTCGCCGGTTGCTTAAGCGCGTGCTGATCGTCGCGCCCGCCGGGCTGGTTGGCAACTGGAAGCGGGAACTGGAAAAACTCTTTAACCTTCCCTCTCGGATCGTCACCGGTGCCGATGCCCGCACAGCCAATCCGTTCGTCGGCGAAGGCAGCGACCTGGTAATCGTCAGCATCGACACGCTTGCGGGCTCACGCGTTTTCTCGCGACTGAAAGAGCCCGAGGTGGTCCCCTACGATCTTGTCGTGTTCGACGAGGCCCACAAGCTCTCGGCGGACCGTGGAGCTGACCTGTACGTGCGGCGCACCGACCGCTACAAGCTTGCTGAGGCCTTGGCAGGCGTAAAGGAGATCGATCCCCATTGGAAGCTGCACTGGAGCGCCCACCGCCTGCTCCTGCTGACTGCCACGCCCCACATGGGCAAAGACTATCCGTACTACGCCCTGTGGCGGCTGCTCGAGCCCGAGGTCTTATCCACAGCGGAGGCGTTCGGTGAGCACCCGTCCGAACTGCGGCGACATCGCTTCATCCGTCGCACCAAGGAGGAGATGGTCCATCTGGATGGCCGGCCGCTTTATCCCGTTCGGATTTCAGACACACTGGGCTACGACCTCAGCCAGGGCGGGGTCAGCGAGCAGCGGCTCTACGACGAGACGACCGAGTATCTGCGCCTCGTCTACAACAAGGCCAAGATGCTGAACCGGTCCGCCGCCCGGCTGGCGATGAGTGTCTTCCAGCGCCGTCTCGCGAGTTCCACGTACGCGCTTCTGTGTTCGTTTGAAAGACGAATCCAGAAGCTTGGCGACCTGATCGAGCAGATCCGCGATGGCCGGTTGACCATCGAGCAGCTCATCACGCTTCAGCGCCGCATGCGCGAGGACGACGACGTCTTCGATGCCAAGACGGCAGACGACGAAACCGTCGATGATGATCGAGAAGAGAACGAAACGGCCGAGGAGAGGCTGCTGCAGGGTGTGGTCGCCGCCTCGGTGAACGACATCCTGGCCGAGCGGGAACAGGTAATTGGCCTGCGCGACCTGGCCCGCAGGGTCTACGATGCGGGCAAGGAATCGAAGTTCACGCGACTCCAGGAAGTCATCGAGGACCCCGAGTACAGCAACCAGAAGCTCATCATCTTCACAGAGCACCGCGACACCCTCGAGTTCCTCGTTCGGCGGCTTGGCGGCCTTGGCTTCACCGGCCGAGTGGCGCAGATCCACGGTGGCATGCACTACACCGAGCGCGAAGAACAGGTCGAGCGATTCCGCACCCCCGTGGAGGAAGGCGGCGCACAATTCCTGGTCTGTACCGATGCTGCGGGTGAAGGCATCAACCTTCAGTTCTGCTGGATCATGATCAACTACGACGTCCCATGGAACCCCGCACGGCTGGAACAGCGGATGGGCCGGATTCACCGCTACGGCCAGAAGCACGACCCCGTCGTCATCCTCAACATGGTCGCCCCCGCAACGCGTGAAGGCCGGGTGCTCAAAACACTGCTCGACAAACTCGAGAAGATTCGCAAGGAACTCCACTCCGACAAGGTGTTCGACGTGATCGGCCGCCTCTTAGAAGGCGTGTCGATCAAGCAGTACATGGAAATGGCCGTCTCGGACGATCGGGCAGACGAAGTCGCCCACGAACTCGACGGCCGGCTGACCACCGAGCAAGTCGCAGCCCTGGTCGAGCGGGAACGCAAGCTTTACGCATCCGGCGGCGACGTGGCCGAAGAGCTTCCGCGTCTGCGCGAAGAGATGGACCGCGAAACGTACACCCGCCTGCTTCCGGGCTACGTCCGTCATTATGTCGAGAACGCGGCCCCGTTGGTGGATATCGCGATCGACGGCGACCCGGCCGGCTGCTTCTCGCTTCGCCCCATGAAGCGCCGGGCGGTCGATCCGTTGCTCCAAGTCCTGGAGACTTATCCGGAGGTGCAGCGGCGGTGCCTGTCGTTCGTGCGGCCTACCGACCACGAAGCAGCCGTCTGGATTCACCCGGGCGAGCCGATCTTCGACGCCTTCCGCGACCTGGTCAGCGAGCGCGTAGGGCACCAGGCGCGGCGGGGGGCGGTGTTCGTCGATCCGGCGAGCGAGAAGCCGTACCTCTTCCATCTGGCCGTCGTGTCCGTGGCCCGGGATGCCGATCCCGAACTGGCCGACCTCAACCGGGAAGAGGTCTTGGAATGCCGCTTGGTTGGGGTGAAACAGTTTGAGGGCGCCGACCTACGAGCCTGCCCGGTCGAACACTTGTTGCTCCTGAAGGGTGGGCGCGGGCTGCCGGCCTCCGCGCAGCGGCTCGCCGTAACCGCCAAGGGCCTCGTGGAGCAGGCCCGGGCGTTCCTGGTCGAGCGCGTGGCACGCGAGATGGCGATCCAGCGCCGACAGTCGCTGCTGAGCAGATTGGCCGAGCGGGAGAGCTTCGTCCGGCGCGGCTTCGACTACCAGGAAGCCGAGCTGGCGGCCGGCCGGGCAAAGCAGTCCGAAAAGGCCCGCGCCGGCAACTCGGCGGCCCAGAAGGAGTTGGCGCGGATCAAGGAGCAACAGAAGCAACTGGCCCAGCGCCGGCAACAGTCGCTGGCCGTGCTTCGCCGGGAGCCGGAACTGATCACACCCCGCTCCGTCGAATTCATCGCCCATGCCCTGGTCGTTCCGTCCAGCGATCCGGTCGACCGGGAGCAGTACGACAAGAAAACCGAGGAGGTCGCGATGGCGCTGGCCTGGGCCTACGAGGAATCGTGCGGTGCCATCGTCCAGGACGTGCACACGCCCGATTTGGCCATTGCGGCGGGCCTCACGGACAATCCCGGCTTCGATCTGCTTTCGACGCGCCCCCGCGCTGAGAAGCGGAGCATCGAGGTCAAGGGCCGGGCGGACACGGGCGATGTGGAAGTCTCGTCCAATGAATGGGCCAGAGCCTGCAACCTTCGTGAAGCATATTGGCTCTATGTCGTCTATGACTGCGCCACACCGAATCCTCGGCTTGTACGAGTGCAGGACCCGTTTGGGAATTTGTTGGCGAAGGCGAAAGGAAGCGTTCTTGTCGCCTCGTCACAGATTCTAACTGTAGCCGAAGGATGAAAGGAGGATACACCCATGACGGCAGTTCAAGAGCCGACGTGTCCGCCAATTATCCCAGGCATGGGAAGATTCATCCCGCCGGCCGACCCTCTGCGAGAGGTGTTTACCGAAGATGTTCGGAGAACCTGGCGCGAGTCCTTGGATCAAGATATTCTCCATCGTCTTCAGGTGCTTTGTGCTTGCGGCCCGTATCCTTCTGATTCGACGGCGGCAATCCAGTTGCGCCGCTTGCGAGCCCAAGAGGCGGCCTGGGAGACTTACCTTTTCACGGCATTTGCCTGCGGGATGTTTGAAGGTGACCGAGGCAAGGAACTGCGAAGCCGGTTAGCCAGTAGAGATCCGGAAGACTTTCGCTCGGCTATGGCTGAATGCGAAGCCTGTTGGTTCCTAGCCGGGCGCATGCGACTTCCGGTTGACCCGGTTGCGCCGGGGAGGAGGGGCAAGAACCTCGATATGCGGGTTGTCTTCGGAAATGGTGATTTCGGCGTGGAGGTGAAAGCTCCTCACCGTGAAAGACCGCTACGGGGAATGTGGTGCGGCGATGACTCCGATAAGATCTCGCAAGCAATGGAGGCGGCAAACAAGCAGTTCGACAGACAGAAACCGAACTTGTTGTGCATCGTGCCAACTCTGCGCAGCCGAATGTTCTCGGAACGACGTGATCTTCTCAAGGCTGCTTTCGGCCAAAGTATGATTACCTGGCAGGTCAACCCAAGAACGGCCGAGTACGGGCCAACACATGTTGAGTTCCAACCCGATGGGAAGTTTCTCAATACAGAGCGTCCAGGCGGCAAGCCGCTGAAGCCTGATGGCTTTCCGGGCTACCGTCGCATCAGTGCCGTCATCTGCATCGAAGAAAAGTTAGCGGAGAAGTATCCGCTATCGATACCTTTCTTCGCATTGGACGACGAACTCCGGCATTCCATGATGCCTCACTGGGAAAGGACTCGCGACCTACATTTCAGCGAGGAGAATGAGGTGTGGATTGACCACGACGTGTTGGTGCTTCACAATCCTTATGCCTACCACAGCGTGCCGCAGGATATCTGGTCTGAGTTCCCACAACTTGTTCCGGTCGACGATTTGATGCAGTGGACGGACGGAGCAGAAGTCGTTGTTTAAGTGACGGAGCGTGAACAATGCAAGACAAACCCCGACTTATTGAATATGCATTTCCGCTCAAGCAAGCGTCGCTCGATAGCGTGCATGAGAAGAATGTGCGGCATGGGCACATCTCCACGCTGCACATCTGGCCGGCCAGGCGGCCGCTGGCGGCGTGCCGGGCGGCGCTGATTGCCACGCTACTGCCCGACCCGAGCGCGGAGCCGAAGCTCGAGGGGATGAGCGACGACGAGTGGCAGAAGGAAATCCAGCGCCGCCGCCAAGCGCTGTGCGAAAAGATCGGCGGCAAGGTGGTCAAGCGGATCGAGCGCAAGAAGATGCCCGGCGGGCAGGTCGTCGAGCGGGAGAAGGAGGAGACCGAGGGGGGCATCCTGCACTGGGGGCGGGAGACCGAGAACGCCGACACGCTGGAGTGGTTCCGTCAGGAAATCCGCAAGGCCTACGGCGGCCGGGCGCCCAAGGTGCTCGATCCGTTCGCCGGAGGGGGGGCCATCCCATTGGAGGCGATGCGGCTGGGCTGCGAGGCTACTGCCATCGACATCAACCCGGTCGCCTGGTTCATCCTCAAGTGTACGCTCGAATACCCGCAGAAGCTGGCCGGACAGAAGCGGCCGCTGCCCGAGTTCACGCTGAAGAACCGCGCCTTCATGGAACAGTTCTTGAAGGCACAGGGATACAAAGGCGCCAAGCTGAGGGACAAGCTGGCGGAAGTCGGGTTTCCGTCGGGCGGGCGGGACAACCAGCGCGAGTTCCTTGGCCCGCTAGAGGTCGAGGCCGACTTGGCATGGCACGTCCGGGCGTGGGGCCAGTGGGTGCTCGATCGGGCCCGGCGAGAGCTGGCCCAGTACTATCCAGTCTACGCCGACTTCGAGCCGCTGGACAAGGACAAGAAGTCTTACGAGCGGCAGCCGATGCGTCTGGTGCCATTGAAGGAAGACGGCACGCCCGACATCGATGCACTGAATGCCGAGTTCAGCGAAGAGTATCTGGCGGTGAAGTCCAATCCCCGCTGGGTCGCCAAGCCCACAGTCGCGTACCTCTGGGCCCGAACCGTGACCTGCAAGAATTGCCGGGCGACGATCCCACTTCTCAAGACGCGGTGGCTCAGCAAGAAGGACCGCAAGCGAGTGCTACTAACCGTTGAGCCGAACCGAGACAAGACGGGCGTCGTCTACGGCATCGAAAGAGATGTGCCGTTAAAGGGCGGCAACGCAGCGCAGCGTCGCGAGCATGACAAACGCCTTAGCACCGGCACAATGAGTCGGGCTGGAGCAAAATGCCCCTGTTGCCCGGCCATCATGACAATGGAGGACATCCGTATCCGTGGCCAGGCGAAGGAACTCGGGGCGGTCCTGACCGCTCTCGTTGTAGACGGGGTCGACGGCAAGGAATACCGCATGCCGACAGACCACGAACGGGAGATTCCGGCTGGGGCGGACGCCGAGCTCGGACGCGTCTTCGCCGACGTTCCGTTCGGTATGATGGATGAGCCTACACCAGCGGGAGGTGGCACTGGGGCGGGCCGTGCATTCTCCGTGCAAGGCTACGGAATGATGCGCTGGCGAGACTTGTTCGCGCCGCGGCAACTGTTGGCGCTTGGAACATTTGTGGCGCAGACCCGCGCTGCCGGCGCGGCGATGCAAAACGCCGGCTACTCAACGGAGTGGGTCGAAGCAATTGAAGCTATGCAGGCGGTCGCAATCGACCGGACAGCAAACTACCTCAGCTCGATATGTATTTGGGAACCCGCGGCTGCAGAAGTTAAGCAGACATTCTTGCGATTCGCTCTCCCCATCACTTGGGATTTTGCCGAAGGAAATCCCTTCTCTGAGGCGGATCGTTACTTCAATGGTGCAGTATCCAACGTGGTTCGTGTCCTTCATTCACTGCTTCCGGCAGCGCGTGGCGTCCCGATTCCGTCGGTCCTCAAGGAGAGTGCTATTGCGCTGAAGGATGGCCGGTTCGACCTTATCGTGACCGACCCACCTTATTACGACGCGATTCCCTACTCGGACTTGATGGACTTCTTCTACATCTGGCTTCGCCGGACGCTCGCGGGGGTTTCTAATGGCTACGACCTGGCATTCGCCCAACGAGTAGGTCCGAAGTGGAACCACGCTGCGCGAGATGGGGAACTGATCGACGACTCTAGTCGACACGAAGGGAACGCCGCCGTCTCCAAGAACACCTACGAGGACGGCATGTCGCGCGCGTTTGAGTCGTGCTCGGCCTCATTGACTGACTTTGGGCGTCTCGTGATCGTATTCGCCAACAAACAACCGGATGCCTGGGAGACACTGGTTTCCGCACTAATTCGCGCGGGGTTCATCGTTGACGGGTCGTGGCCGATTGTGACCGAGATGCGTGGCGGCGTGCGCAACTTCAATCGGGCCTCGCTCGCTTCCTCCGTGTGGCTGGTTTGTAGGAAACGTCCCGCCACGGCCCGTGCTGGTTGGGACAATACGGTTCTCGAGGAGATGCGCGTAAACATTGGCCGCCGACTCCGCGACTTTTGGGACGCCGGCATTCGTGGTCCTGACTTCGTTTGGGCGGCGACGGGGCCGGCGCTGGAAGCATACAGCAAACATCCCGTGGTCAAGATGGCCAACGACCCGGGGCAGACGCTCACGGTCTCCGAGTTTCTCAACCATGCCCGGCGGATGGTCGTCGATTTCGTCGTCGGGCGAGTGTTGTCGACCGGGGCAAGCGGCCCTCACCCCGGCCCTCTCCCGGAGGGAGAGGGGGAGGACTTGGCCGCCGCCGACCGGCTGGACGAACCCACGTCCTACTACCTGCTGCACCGCAACGACTTCGGGCTCGACGAGGCGCCCGTGGGGGCGTGCATTCTGTATGCGACGGCCTGTGGGCTTTCGGACCAGGAGCTGGCCCAGAGTTGGGATCTGTTGGTGAAGACCGGCGGCAGTTCGTCCGTGGAAGAGGCGGACGAAGAGGCGTCGGGCGACGACGAGCCGGCCTATGACACCGGCTCGGGCAGCAAGGTGAAGCTCAAGGCATGGAACCAACGCCGTGGCCGGTCAATGGGCTACGAAGCCCCCGGCGGCCGACCCGTACCGTTGGTGGACCGCATCCATCGGCTGATGCACCTGTGGAAGGGAGGCGACGTCCACAAGGTGGACGAGTACCTCGACGACCACGGCCTCAGGCGCCATGAGCTGTTCCGCCGCGTGTTGCAGTCGCTGATCGAACTGGCCAAGGCGGGCAGCGAGGAACGGGCACTGTTGGAAAGCCTGAGCAATCACAGCGGGGCCAAGGGCGCGAAGCGGCAAGAGCCGAAGTACGTGCCCATGTCTGGCTTCGACAACGAATAGACCAATTGGAGACCCAAGCGATGGCAAAGCTTCCCTGGACACCCTGGCACGGAGTAGTTTCGCTCCGTGAAGACCTGAAGACGGGCGAGTTGTCGCTCACGATGTTCGCCGCCGACTTGTACGAGGCGATCATGCGGCGCGGCAAGCAGCCCGTCTATGAGGACCCCGACCGCTTCTTCGCCCTGACGTTCCCGACGCACAACCTGCGGAACCTGGTCCGCGACGTCGCGCTACGTCTGGCGGGCAAGAACGACAAGGCGGTCCGGCAGCTCGAACTGACCTACGGCGGCGGCAAGACGCACACGCTGATCGCGCTGTACCACCTGGTCCATGACCCGGACAGCCTGCCCGATTTGCCCGCGGTCCAGGAGTTCGTCCAGACCATCGGCCAGGCGCCGCCGAAGGCCCGGGTGGCCGGCCTGTGCTTCGACAAGCTCGACGTGGAAAAGGGCATGGAGATCCGTTCACCAGAGGGGAAAACCCGCAGGCTCAAGCAACCGTGGAGCGTGCTGGCCTATCAGCTTGCCGGCGACGACGGGTTGAAGGTGCTCCACGCCGACGGCAAGGCCCAGGAACGCAACAGCGTGCCGGCCGAGAGCACGCTGATGGAGCTTTTGGAGTTGCCGGCGAAGGACGGTATGGGCGTGCTGGTCCTGATGGATGAGGTGCTGATGTACGCCCGCGAGAAGGTCCGGCAGGACCGCAGCTTCGGCGACGCCCTGAACAACTTTTTCCAGGGTCTGACGCAGGCGGCCACGAAGGTCAAGGGTTGCTGCGTCGTAGCGTCGCTCTTGGCCACCGACCCCAAGAAGAGCGACGACCTCGGGCGGCAGCTCTTGAGCGACTTCTACGACATCTTCCGGCGGGAAAAGGAAGAGGGGGTCGAGCCGGTCGTGAAGGAAGACGTGGCCGAGGTGCTCCGGCGGCGGTTCTTCACGCCCGATTCGATCAAGGACCGCGAAGGCTTCCGGCAGCATGTGATCGCCGCGCTGAAGGGAATTCAGGCGGTCGACGAGCAGACGGTCAAGGCCGGCTCGGCGGCCGAGGAACGCTTTCTAAAGAGCTATCCATTCCACCCAGACCTGACCGAGGTGCTCTACGCCAAGTGGACCCAGATGCACGGCTTTCAACGGACCAGGGGTGTGTTGCGGACGTTCGCCTTGGCGCTGCGCGAGGCGGCCAGTTGGGATCAAAGCCCGCTGATTGCGCCCGCGGCACTTCTAAACGCCCCTGGCCGGGAGGATCTGTCGGAGGCGATGCGGGAGTTGGTCACCGTCGCCGACACCGAAGAGCACGAGGGCAGAAAGACCGCGTGGACCGGCATGCTCGTGGGCGAGATGGAACGGGCCCGGGAGCTGGAGAAGGATTCGGTGGGGCTCAAATGCCGCGAGTTGGAGCAGGCGGTCGTCGCCACGTTCCTCCATTCCCAGCCCATCGGGCAGAGCGCCAAGACCCGGGACCTGACGGTCATGATCAGCGCGACGCGACCGGACAAGATCGAGTTGGAGAAGGGGCTGACCCGCTGGGCGCAGGTGAGCCACTGGCTCGACGACCTGCTAACGACCGTGGAGGAGGGTCACTTGCCCAGCATGTGGCGGCTGGGAAACCGGCCTAATTTGAACCAGATGCACGCCGTGGCGTCGAAATACATTTCGGACGACATCGTGCGAGCTCGTCTGCTCGACGAGATTGCCAAGGCGAAGAAGCTGACTGCGGGGGCTTCCGCAGTTGGCGTGTCGGTCCACACGCTGCCGGCACGGCCAAGCGACGTGAAGGACGACGGCACATTTCGGTACGCGGTGCTGGGGCCGAGCGCGGCATGCGATTCGGGCAAGCCCAGCCCGGAGGCGCGCAAGTATCTTGACGAAAACACCGGGCCGGCCAACCCTCGTGTCTACCGGAACGCCGCGATCTTGATCTGCCCGTCGCGCGATGGGCTTGAAGTGGCCGAAGCCCGGATTCGGGATTACCTGGCATGGGAGACGGTACGTGATGAGATCAAGAAGCAGGAGCAGGAGGGGAGCGTCGACGCCGCCCGAATGCAGACGCTCGTGATCAACTTGGAGAAGGCCAAGGGGCGTATTCCCGAGGCGATCCGGCAGGCGTACAGCACCGTGGTCACGGTGTCGGAGAAGAATGAGGTCCAGGCGTTCAAGCTATCGGTGGGCGAGGATCCGCACTTCACGACGATCAAAGCCGATAAGCGGGCGCGGATTCAGGATACAGCGATCACGGCCGAGGCGCTGCTGCCGGGCGGACCATACGACCTGTGGAAGGCCGGCGACACCAGCCGGCGCGTGAAAGACCTGGCGGGAGCGTTTGCGCAGCTTCCGCACCTGCCGAAGATGCTCAAGGCTGAGGCCATCGTCGACACGCTGGTCGACGGCTGCGAGCAAGGGTCCTTTGTGCTCCGCGTGACACGGCCGGACGGCTCGTTCCGCACGTGGTGGCGGTCGCGCCCCGATGAAACGGCTCTCGAGGACCCGGCTCTCGAACTGGTTCTGCCCGATTCCGCTGAACTGGCCGAGATCGCGCCCAGTCTGTTGGCCCCACACAGACTGCCGGAGTTGTGGCCGGCGGACGAGATCGCCGTCCAGGACGTCATCGACTACTTCAATGGCGGCAAGATCGTCCAGGTCGATCGGGGCGGCTACCAGGAGCCGGTCCCGGTGCCCAAGGCCAGCCAGGAAGTCGTGGAGAAGGCGGTAGCCGGCGCTGTTGAAAGCGGCGCCGTGTGGCTCCTCTCTGTGCCGGCGAGCATCCTGGGCGAATCGATTCCGGCCGGGGTCTTGACGCCGGGAGCCAAGCTCTGCGTTCCGCCAGCGATGATCTCGGCCGCTGAGATTCTTCCCGAGAACCTGCCCGATGCCTGGCAGGACGATGAAACCAACGCCCTGGCCGTCGCTACGGCCCTGTCGCAGAAGGCGGGCAAGACGCTGCCCTGGAAGACCGTGAAGGACGTGATTGGCGCATCGTTACAGGCTCGGTTCACGGAACTGGTCGACGGTGCCGGCACCTGGCCCTGCGAAGTCCACGCCGCCAAATCGGTGAAGCTCAAGCTGGCAGCCGGAGGCGGCGAGGAAGTTGGGGGCAAGCCTGGAGGCGCTCCCTCGAAGGTGCTGGTGGCCAGCGCCGAACTCGAGCCGTCGGAAATCCAGGACTTGGCCGACGCCATGCCGCGGCTCCTGGAGGTCAAGGCGAAGGCCAACCTGCCGATGCGGTTCAAAGTCCGGATCGAGTTGGGCGACGGCCAGGAAATGCCGTCTCCAGAAGTGGCCGGGGAGCTTGGGGACATTCTCGGCGAGGTGAAAGGCGAGTTCCGTTTCCACTGACGGAATATTCGTAATGCGTTATTTAGCAATGCCTTGCGCTCCATATCAACCGATCCGATCTATCGATCGCATGCCCATCTGTTCGCCGAACATAACAGATGCGATACAATATGCTTCCGATGGCACGCGATCGGCATTCTCCGTGAAGTCTGTGCGTCCAGTTAGCCCAAGGGCCGAGCTTTCCGTCGGTCGGGGCTCTGTCTTGCGTGCATTCGATAGCCCCCCAGGGCGTGGTGACCGATGCGGCTCATCGGCACCGCTGGCTGCCCGACTCGGAGGGGTATTGTAAACGATTTACCAAAACGGTAAACGATAATGTCATGAGGGCCGACAATGGAGATATCCTTTGCGACGCGCAAAATGCAGAAGCTCTGTAACTCCGAGAAGGAGATGCGAAAGAGCCTCGACACCCGAAACGCGGAGCGGCTTCAAAACAGGCTGGCTGAGTTCCAAGGCCGCGGATACTCCGGATGATATCTCCCGGCTGCCTCCAGCCCGCTGCCACGAGCTCAAACAGGATCGGAAGGGGCAACTTGCCGTTGATCTGGTCCACCCAAAACGGCTCATTTTCGAGCCGGACCACGACCCAGTTCCCAAGAAGAAGGACGGCGGGGTGGACTGGAAAGGCGTCACCCGCGTTCTGGTGATCGAGGTCACCGACTACCACTAAGACGGAAGGAGGACACCATGCCGCGAGCCACGAAAGGCGATCGGCGGTACAAGTACGAACCGGACTACGCAGTAGCCCCCGGCCGGACACTTCAGGAGACTATCGACGCGTTGGGAATCGACCAGCGGGAACTGGCATCGCGCGCGGGGCTTTCGGCGAAGCACATCAACCAGATTATCAAGGGAATTGCGCCTCTGACGCAAGATACGGCCATTCGGTTGGAACGTGTGACCGGGGTGCCCGCCCGGATCTGGAATAACCTCGAGGCGCAGTACCGCGAACAGATGGCCCGTCTGGAAGCGAGGGAGCGCCTCGAACGCGATTTGGCGTGGCTGAAGGAGATTCCGACTGCGGAGTTGATTTCGCGGGAGGCTATCCAGGACAAGAGCGACCCGCCGAGTCTGCTCGAAGAAGTCCTGCGTTTCTTCGGGGTGGCCACAGTCGATGCGTGGAGACAGGGATGGGAGACTCCGCAGTTCGCTTTTAGGAAGTCGCTGAGCTTCAAGGGAAAGGCCGGCGCTATGGCCACATGGCTGCGCCTGTGCGAAATCGCGGCGCAGCAGGTTGAATGCGAGCAATTCGACAAGACGAAGTTCCGCGCAGAATTGCAGGCCATCCGAAGCCTGACGGTTGAGGGACCGGACGTTTTCGTACCACAGATGCTGAAGCGGTGCGCCGGCGCAGGAGTCGCGGTTGCCCTGGTGCCGGAGATCAAGAGGGCACCCGTTAGCGGCGCGGCCAAATGGCTGACCCCAGAAAAGGCTTTGATTGGGCTGAACCTGAGAGGCAAGTGCAACGACCGGTTCTGGTTCACGTTCTTCCACGAGGCGGGACACATCCTCCACGACAGCAAGAAGGAAACATTCATCGACGTTGAGTATGAGGATGATCCACGGGAGAAGCGGGCCAACCATTTCGCGGCGAACCTGTTGATCCCTCCGAGTTTCCAAGCCCTGTTGCCGGCACTGAGGAGTTACGCGGATGTCCGTGCATTTGCCAACTCGATCGGTATCGCGTCAGGAATCGTTGTAGGTAGGCTGCAGCGGGAAGGGATTATCCCCTACAGCCATTTGAACGGGCTGAAGGTGCGCCTCGAACGGGTGAAATAGCCAGTGGCATGAAACGGCAAAACGGAGTGACAAATGGTTCAGCACTACTCGCTGAAGACGTTCTTACGCCAGACCGCAATGCGATGCTGCAGGCGTGTTTCGACAAGCATGAGGCCCTGGTCGGCGTCGCCTGGAATGAGTTGGCGGAACACCAGATCGATGTCGTCTACGACAGATGGCAAGACCTGCCTGAGGCCCAACGGCTCACAATAGAACGGGTCTTCGAGGACGCCGAAGAACTGGCCAACGAGGACGGGCTGAAGGTTTTGATCGAGGAAGCCCAATTTCACGGACTCGATCTTGCCGCGGAGTTGGAGCAGTTCCCGAACTACCGAGACAAGGCGCTCCACGTTTCGCTGAACTATCCGCGGGTGTTCGAGGTCGCTGGGACGATCAACCGGGCTCATTCGCTCCCGCAGAGGTATTGGCTGCGCCGCGGGGGCATGCCGGCCGAACAGCCTGACGTGAGCCCGGAGGGGATTGGACGCTTCCGCGACGCGATCTCGGCTTACTTCCGCCAGACCCAAGGACGCGGCCACCGTTGCACCGTGGACCCCTATTTGCGGGTGAATCGTTACCACCACTTCTTTGCCTACCCCGACGACTACGCCGACACCTACCTCGGCCACGATGAGGACGGGCAATTCATTCGCCGCCCGCAGCGCCCGGCGTTCGAGGTAATCTTTATCTTCGACTGGACTCTTGCAAGCTGCTCCCCTCTCCATCTGGGAGAGGGGCAGGGGGTGAGGGCTTGGTGAAGTCAGGCAAACAAGGCAACCCGTTTTCGCAGCCTGTTGCCCTCACCCTAACCCTCTCCCAGCGGGAGAGGGGACCTTGGGGCCCCAATTTGCAAAAGTCCAGTTCGATCCGGTTGACGGCACGCTCGACCTCTACGCGAGGGGAGGTAAGCCGGTCCGCGAGGCTCTGCAAACGATCTTCTGCCGAGCGCTTCTTGTCCAGGAACTTCCGCCGGAATCTCCCAATTCCCATCCGTATGAGCTGAACGGATTGAAGTCACGTAGTTTCAGGTTTGCGACCGAGCCCGAAGACGGGATCGAGGAGGTGCGGATTCGCAAGCTCCGGCTGTCCATCCTGGGCGGTGCGAAACGCCGCATCATGCTCGAGGCCGACCCAACGGCCGGGCCGGATGACATCTATGACATGCTGGACGAGTGCCTCAACCGGGACAACCTTCCCGACGCACTTATCAACGTCACGCATGGCCTACTGCACTTCCGGTGGCACCACACGGGACAGGGCCGACAAAAGACATCGACCATCGACGTGTCCTTCCCCAACACGAGTAACCTCATGAGCAAGCGGGAAGAGCTTCCCTGGTCGCCGAGAAGTACCTGAAGCGTTGGAGTATTGACCGTGCATGAGCAGCCAGCCATAGCCAAGACCGACTTGGCTTGTCCGACCTGCGGCGGCCGACGAACGGAGGACGACGTTCGCGACCGGCGCTGTTGCTTAGACGCCGGACAGGGAAAGGAACCCTCGGACTCCTAGATGCGGACTTCCGAACCGGCTCGCCGCACGTGGACTCCTTTCCCGATTGGCCAGTAATCAAGCACTTCGCCTGCAAGCTCTTCTCATTGGCGACGTTCGACGTCAACGTTCTGGACCGGCTCGAAGACTGGCTCCAGGCCGAATACCACAAGAGCCGCGAACAAATGCTTGCGATGCAAACCTCCGAAGTCGCGGCCATGCTGCGGGTGGCCTGCGAACCGACGCCACCGACTGAGTCAAAGGCGCCGGTGGCCCACAGGGCGGAGGAAGCCTTCGGAATTTCGACCGATGTTGAAGACAGGCCACTGGTGAACAGCGCGGGCGATTCCTTCACCAACTCGCCGGGGCAGGGGCAAACAGAAGAGGCATCGGCGTCCAGTCTGTCTAGCCCGCAACCGGGCGAACCGCAGGAGAAAGAGGAACGCCAAGAGCTGCAACCGTTCTGCGGTGGTGCGATGGTGTTCTTCCGAGATCGCGTTGAGTTCTGCGGTGTGGACATCTGCAGCGGATCGCGATCCCAGACGAGGCGAAGGATTCTCGATTTGCTCCGTAAGAAGCGGAGCAACGGAAGCTTCGTTGGGTACAGCAGCGAGCAGCTCGCGGAGGACGTCGAACTCAAGGGTGGACAGGGGGCAGCAGGCGGCGCGATTCGTGGCTTGCGCAACTACATTGTCGAATTGTTGCGGAACCAAGCAAGTCTGAAGTGCGGGCGCAACGATGTGATCCTCAGTGGGGGGCGTGGCTATCGTTTCGCGGATTGCGTAAGTGTCCGCGACGGCGACCTGCCGGAGACGGCGCCGATTACGGACATGGACAGCGAGAGCGATGTCCCTAATGTCCGTAATGGCAATGTCCCTAATGTCCGTAATGGCGATGTCCCTAATATCCCTGACGACGCCGCTGGGGCCCGTCGCGTATGGATTCTGCAGCGACTGGCGGAAGGGGTCCAGTTGAAAGCGCCCGAGGTGGCGACGCAAAGTGCTCTGTGAAGACCGCTCAACGCGACCTGCAATCCCTCAAGGACGAAGGACTCATCGAGTTTTCCGGGACGCCACGGACCGGCTATTACTGCCTGCGAACGCCGCCTGAGTCAGCCCAGTGATCACGCCGAGAGCTTCACAACCCTCGTGGCCACAACGATTTCGGGGCTTGGCGAGAGGACGGCGTCGACGTATGATACGACCAGCGGTTCAAAGGAATGCCAGTCGCCCCGGGGGCCTATCCGTAGGGGCGACTTCGGGGATCGCAAGCCGGGGCCGGTTGACTTGGGGCAACGCCGCTCGGCCGGGCAGGGCAAGAACGCCTCGCCCGGCCGATGAAGTGCTGGGGTCCAGCCGGCTGGGAGCCGTAACGCAAGTCCAGTGATCCCGGGTAGTTCGGTCCACTGCTGGCGGCTGGTTGGTTGCCGCTGGCCGGGCTTGGCATGGCACTTGCACCTGGGGCAGATCCCAAGACGTTTCCCCTATTCCGCGCCACCGTTCGGTGGCAGGTGAGTCCGATCGTTCACTGCCCCCCCACGATGTGGACGGTTGTCCCTGATCGGTCAGCCGTATCTTGGACTCGCCACTGACAAGCCCCGCCCTGGTGGTTCAGCTCCAGGGCGGGGCTTCCTCCTGCGCCCAGCCAACGGACCCGGGCTCGGAAGAAACGGCTTCTTGATCGCCCCGGTGCGCTGCGGTAGAGTGGCACGCACCGCCGAGGCGAATCGCTGACCGCCGGGCGTTGCCCGCGGGCTATTGCCAGGCATGCTCACTTACCGGCGGGCGTTGCCCGCCGGCTATTGTCGTGCGGGCAGAGCCGCTTCTCAGAGGGTGCCGATAACGAGGAGACCGTCGATGCGTACCGTGACCGACCGCAAGATTTGTCGGAGGTTGTGCGTGCCGCTGTTCGCGGCCGCGTTTGGCGTGATGGTTGCCCAGGCGACATCAGGGGCAGACAAGCTGCCCCTGGCACCCCTGGCCGCCGAGCCGAGAACCGAACTGCTCTGGCCCGGCGGGGCGCCGGGGGCCAAGGGAAACCAGGAGGCCGACAAACCGACGCTGACGATCTGTCTGCCGGCGGCCGAGAAGGCCACCGGCAGTGCGGTGGTCATCTGCCCGGGCGGAGGTTACGGGTTCCTGGCCGTCGGTCACGAGGGAGAGGATATCGCGAAGTGGCTCAATGAGATGGGCGTGGCGGGCTTCATCCTCAAATACCGGCACCGGCAAAGAGGCTACGGCCACCCGGCCCCGCTGCAAGACGCCCAACGGGCGATCCGCACGGTTCGGGCCCGCGCGGCCGGGTGGAAGATCGATCCCCGCAAGATCGGCATCATGGGCTTCTCGGCCGGGGGACACCTGGCCTCGACCGCCGGCACGCACTTCGACAAGGGGAACCCGGAGGCCGAGGACCCGATCGAGCGGGTCAGTTGCCGCCCCGACTTCATGATCCTCTGCTATGCGGTGATCGCCTTCGGCGAGCCGTACACCCACCGCGGGTCGCAGGAAAACCTGATCGGCAAGGACGCCGCTCCCGAGCTGGTCCGCAGCCTGTCCAACGAAAAGCAGGTTACGGCCGAGACCCCGCCCACGTTCCTGTTCCACACCGACGAGGACACGGGCGTGCCGCCGGAGAACAGCATCTACTTCTACCTGGCCCTGCGACAAGCCAAGGTGCCGGCCGAGCTGCACGTCTTCCGGCAGGGCAGCCACGGGCTGGGGCTGGCTCCCAAGACGCCGGGGACCTCGATCTGGCCCAAGTGCTGCCAGCAGTGGATGCGGGGACAGGGGCTGCTGGGGGCGAACCCGTAACCGGGGGAGCTTGTCTTGAGGGCTAACCCGCAAGCGGCAAGCGGCTGACCCCCTTGGCGGCCGGGTGGCGACCCGGGTATACTACCGCGTTGCTTTCAGATCCTATTGTCGGCGTACGCCGCCCAGTGTCCCCTGTTGGCTAGAAATCATGACACGGATTGCCATTGTCGGAGTTGCGGGCTACACCGCCCTGGAGTTGATCAAGATCCTGCTGCGGCACCCTGAGGCGGAGATCGTCACGGTCACCGACCTCCACGAAGGCTGGCCTCACGTGGCCATGATCCACCCCTCGCTGGCCGGCCGCCTGGACCTCCACGTCGAGCGGCTCAGTCCGGCCGAGGTCGCCGCCCGGGCCGAGTGTGTGTTTGCCTGCCTGCCCCACGGCGTGAGCGCGTCGCTGATTCCCAGCCTGTTGGACGCCGGGGCGCGGGTGGTCGATTTCAGCGCCGACTACCGGCTCAACGACCCGGAGGTCTTCGCCACCTGGTACAACCAGAAGCACGGCGATCCGCAGCGGCTGGGCAAGGTCCCTTACGGCCTGCCGGAGCTGTTCCGCGAGCAGATCATCGAGGCGCCGCTGGTGGCCAACCCGGGCTGCTTTCCCACCTCGGTCATCCTGCCGTTGGCTCCGCTTCTGAAGGCGAGGCTGATCGAACCGCGGGGGATCATCGTCGATTCCAAAACCGGGGTTTCCGGTGCGGGGCGGACGCCAAAGCTGACCACCCATTATCCGGAGTGCAACGAGAGCGTCTCGGCCTACAACCTCGGCCGCCATCGCCACACGCCCGAGATGGAGCAGATTCTCGGCACCGCCGCCGGCACGAAAGTCGAGGTCATCTTCTCACCCCACCTGGTCCCCATGGACCGCGGCATCCTCACCACGACTTACTCCCAGCCCACCGGCGACCTGCACGAGGAGAAGGTGCTCCAGACGCTGCGGGACTTCTACGCCGAGGAACCGTTTGTGCGGGTGGTGGACCACCTGCCGGGAACGAAAGACTCGCTGGGCACGAACTTTTGCGACGTTACGGCCCGCATCGTCCGCGGCCGGGTCCTGACGATCAGTTGCCTGGACAATCTGATCAAGGGCGCCTCCGGTGCCGCGGTGCAGAACTTCAACCTGATGTACGGCTACGCGGAAACCACGGCCCTGTAGGAGGCGACTCCAGTCGCCGACGGTTGTGGGAGGCGTTTGCCACGGGGATCAGCATCACTGAAAGCCCATCGGCGACTGGAGTCGCCTCCCAGAAACTCAGCAACTCGGGAGAAAACACAAGCCCATGTCCGTCTGCGTTCCCAAAGGATTTCGTTTGGCCGGCGTGCATTGCCGGATCAAAGGCGATCCGCGCAAGCAGGATCTGACCCTGGTGGTGTCGGAGACCCCCGCCACGGCCGCGGGTGTCTACACCCAGAATCTGGTTTACGGCGCGCCGGTGGCGCTGAATCGCCGGCGGACTCCCAGCAATCGGATTCGGGCCGTCGTGGTCAATTCGGGCGTGGCCAACGCCTGCACCGGCGAGCGGGGGTTAAGGGACGCGGAGCAGATGGCGCGGCTGGCCGCCGCCGCCTGCGCTGCGGAGGAGGACCAGGTGCTGGTCCTTTCCACGGGCGTCATCGGCGCGTTTCTGCCGCTGGACAAGATTCAACAGGGGATCACGGCCGCCGCCGGCAAACTCGCTGCGGACGAGGCGGCCCTGGTCTCCGCCGCCCGGGGCATGATGACCACCGATACGGTGCACAAGCTGGCCGGGCGGACCTTGCAGCTTTCCGGCCGGCAGATCCAGATTACCGGCTTGGCCAAGGGGGCGGCCATGATGGGGCCCAACATGGCCACGATGCTGGCGGTCATCCTGACCGACGCGGCGCTGCTGCCCGAGGTGGCCCAGGCCGCGTTGGCCGCCGCTGCCGACGAGAGTTTCAACTGCATCAGCGTCGACGGCCACATGAGCACCAGCGACACGGCGTTACTGCTCGCTAATGGCCAGGCCGGCGGCGAACCACTCTGCGGCGACGATCTGGCCGGCTTCCGCCGGGGTCTGGGCGAGGTCTGCGAGGAGTTGGCCCGGGCGATCCCGGCCGACGGCGAGGGCGCCACGCACCTGATTTCGATCAAACTGAGCGGTTGCGCCAGTCCGCAATCCGCCCGGCAGATCGCCAGGACGGTGGCCAACAGCCCCTTGGTCAAGACGGCCATCGCCGGCGCCGATCCCAACTGGGGGCGGATCGTCTCGGCGGCCGGGTATGCCGGCGTTCCCTTCGATCCGGCGGGCGTTACCCTGCGGGTCAACGGGTTTCTGCTTTACGAGGGTGGAACCCCCGTCGGCTTCGATGCCCGCGCCGTCTCCGAGTCGATCCGCAGCCACCGCGACACGCTCGTCGAGCTCGAGCTCCGCGAAGGTGAAGCGGATGCACGGTTCTGGACCTCGGACCTGACGGCCGAATACGTCCGGCTCAACGCCGACTACCACACATGAGCTCGTCGCTGAATCGCTTGCGCAGAGGCCTGCTGATCCTGGGGAGCATCTTCGTGGTGGCGGTATCGGGCTACCGCCTGGCCGGGTGGAGCTGGATCGAGTCGGCGTACATGGTCGTCATCACGCTTTCGACCGTGGGCTACAGGGAAGTCCGCGACGTGTCTTCCTCGCCCGGACTGCAGGTGTTCACCATGCTGGTGATCATCTTCGGCGTGTCTACTGCCCTCTATATCGTGGGAGGTCTGGTGCAGATGATGGCTGAAGGGGAAATCAATCGGGCCCTGGGTGTCCGCCGCGCTACCCGGGAAATCAAGCGGCTCAGCGGCCACACCGTGATTTGCGGATTCGGCCGGGTAGGCGAAATCCTGGCCCAGGAACTCCACCGGCGGGAGAAACCGTTCGTGGTCGTCGAAAACAACCCGGAGCGCCTGGGCAACGCCGCATCGCTCAGCTACCTGGCGCTCAACCACGACGCCACCGAAGAGGACGCCTTGAGGGCGGCCGGCGTAGACCGGGCGACCACCTTGGCCACGACCTTGCCCCGAGACGCCGACAACGTGTTCATCACGCTCACCGCCCGCAACCTCAACCCCAAGATCACTATCATCGCCCGGGGAGAGTTTCCCACCACCGAGAAGAAGCTCCTCCAGGCCGGTGCCGACCGGGTGGTGATGCCGGCGGCCGCCGGGGCGCTGCGGATGGCCGCCATGATCACCCGGCCCGCCGCCCTGGAGCTGATCGAGGTGGTGGCCGGCCGGCAGATCGCCGAGGTGGAAGTCGATGAGGTGACCGTCGCCGCAGGCAGCCCGCTGGTCGGGATGTCGGTCCGCGATTCGCAGACCCGCAGCCGCCACGGCCTGCTGATCGTGGCCTTTCGCCGGGGCGGCGGGAAGCTGGAGTTCAATCCCGGCGGCGAGGCCGTCTTCGAGGCCGGCGCCAGCGTGGTGCTGCTGGGCCGCCCGGCCGATATCGATCGCTTCCGGGCAGAATACCGGATCTGACGGCCGTTGTACTTGCCGGCGCAGTCCCTTGCCTCCGCCGGGGGCAACGCCGCGGCTTCGGTTCGCAGCCTCCTTGTCTCAATTGGCCAAGACGGCTTGACTGCCCGGACAATCTCGCCCAGAATGGAGTAGCCTGCAAAGCGATTACTTTCCTCTGCAACAGTTCGCGTGTCATGAAACTGATCGTAACTCTCGAACGTGACGAAACAGGGATGATTGTCGCCGAGTGTCCCGCCATTCCGGGATGTGTTTCGCAGGGCAAGACGGAGGAAGAAAGCCTCGCCAATATCCGCGAGGCGATCAGGGCCTCCATGGAAGCCCGCGCCGCCAACGGCATGCCCTTGACCGTGGCCACGCGCGAGGTCGAAGTAGCGCTATAATGCCCAGGCTTCCGGCAATCTCAGGTGCCGAGGCAGTAAAGGCCTTTGAACGTGCCGGTTGGCGCAAGGACCGGCAGTGCGGTAGCCACGTAATCCTGCTCAAGACCGGCGAGAGTGCCAGCCTTTCCGTGCCTCAGCATCGCAAACTTGCCCCGGGAACGTTGCGGTCGCTGATTCGCGCCGCCGGGATGACGGTTGAGCAGTCCGTTGGCCTTCGTTGACCTTGCCGGCCGGGTAATTCACATTAGAGTCCGAGGGCATGGTCGTCATGGTTAGACGTTCGATTCGTTCGTGGTTCTTGCCCGTGTCGCTGACCGGTCTGTGGGCGGCGGCCCTGCCCACATCCGCGCAGATCCTCAATCGTTTGGAGGGAGGCGGCTTCGGGAGGGGGCCGGGGCAGGAGAAGGTCGTCACTGTCGAGGGCCAATTCGCGGCCGCCACCGGCGGCAGCCCTGCCGGCTTGTTCGTCACCGCCAAGATGGCGCCGGGCTGGCACATCTACTCGATCACCCAGGCCCCCGGCGGGCCGATCCCCAGCAAGATCAAGCTCGACACCTCGATCGCGTACAGGGTGCTGGGCCCCTTTCGAGCCCTCTCGCCTCCGGAGAGAAAGCAGGAGGGCATCTGGGCCGACCCGGCCCTGATCACGGAGACCCATCAGGGCTCGGCCACGTGGTATGCGCCGATCGAGATGGCCCCGGGCGTGGACCCGGCCTCGCTGCGAATCACAGGGCAGCTCTATGCCCAGGCGTGCAGCACCGGCTGCCTGATGCCGCAGGACTATCCGTTCACGGCGGTGTTGGCAAAAGGAATGCCGGTGCCGGAAGCCGGGGCACAAAGAGGGTACCCTGACTCCGGGGGCAGCCTGCCCAGCTATCCGCCGCTGAAGTTGGGCGAGCTGCTCCTGAAGATCGTCTTCGGCTTCCTCGGCGGCCTGATACTGAACCTTATGCCCTGCGTGCTGCCGGTCATCAGCCTGAAGCTGCTGTCGTTTGTCGACCAGGCGGGCGAAAGCCGGGCACGGGTGCTGACGCTGAACATCTGGTACACGCTCGGCCTGCTCTCGGTCTTCATGGTGCTCGCCTCGCTGGCCGCCGGGATTGGGCTGGGCACCCGCTTCGGCTGGGGCCAGCAGTTCACCCTCCCCTGGTTCAAAGTCACCATGATCGGGCTGGTCTTCGTGATGGCCCTGAGTTTCCTGGGCGTGTGGGAGATCCCCATTCCGGGCTTCGTCGGCCGGGGCCGGGCCGGCCAGCTCCAGGCCAAGGAGGGCGCCAGCGGCGCGTTCTTCAAAGGCGTCTTTGCCACGATCCTGGCCACCCCGTGCAGCGCGCCGCTGCTGGGACCGGTGTTCGGCTATCTCTTGAACCAGCCGCCGCTGGTGGTCTACCTGGTCTTCGGCGCGGTGGGACTGGGCATGGCGTCGCCCTACCTGCTCGTGGGCGCGTACCCGACGCTGATCCGATTCCTGCCCAAGCCGGGCGCCTGGATGGAAACGTTCCAGCAGCTTATGGCCTTCTTGTTGCTGGGGACGGTCGTCTATCTGCTCTCGACCGTCACGCGGGCCTACCTGATCCCGACGCTCAGCCTGCTGGTCGGGCTGTGGTTCGCCTGCTGGCTGATCGGACGGACACCGCTCACGGCCGGCGTGCAGGGGCGGCTGGCCGCCTGGGCGGGAGGGATTTTGGGAGCGGCCGCGGTGGGTCTGTTCGCTTTCAGCGTGCTCTTCTGGCAACCGATCATCCCCTGGCGGCCCTTCTCGCCCGAGGCCCTGGCCAAGGCCCGCGCCCAGGGCCAGACCGTGATGGTCGACTTCACAGCCGACTGGTGCCCGAACTGCAAGCTCAACTCCCGCTGGGCCATCGAACGCAGACAGGTGCTGGAGCTGGTTGAGAAGAACCGCGTCGTCCCCCTGCTGGCCGATTGGACCGACGAGTCGCCGGTGATCAAGAAGGCCCTGAACGACCTGGGCGCCAACTCGATTCCGCTGTTGGCCGTCTGGCCGCCGGAGGGCGAGGCCATCGTCCTGAAAGATGTGGTGACCAAGACCCAGGTGATCGACGCACTTACTAAGGCCGGGCCATCGAGGCCCCGACCTGGCGAGGACGAAGCTGCCGTGGCAATGACTCCCGACTAAGGGCGCGCTCACAATCAATTGTAGCAGGCACACTCCGTGTGCCGTCCGCGGGTCACGGCACACGGATGACCGTTGACCTGCGGGCCAATGGGGGCGGTGTGCCGTCCGCGGGTCACGGCACACGGAGTGTGCCTACTACACTCGACCTGAACAGGCTACCACTGAGCGCTCCCCAAGCGGCTTTCCCCGGGTCAGTTCTCGGAGGCCGTATCATGCCGGGAATTCCGGATCCTCCTTCGTGCCGGTCTCTTGCTTGAGGCACCAGATGGTGATCAACACGGGGATCGCGTAGAGCACGACGGTCAGGATCAGGGCGAGCAGGAACCCGAGCAACTGCCCGGTGGTCAGCGCCGCCAGCAGCAGGATGAGCATGAACCACAGGCGGAAGAAGCACAGGAACACGCAGCACAGGCCCGCGCAGGCCGGTCCGTGCTGGTGACGCTTCAGTATCAGCACGCCTCCGACGGCGATCAGGACGGCCAGGGTAGTCCGCGTCGCCGTACTGACGAGCCCGATCGGCCACTCTTGCAGCCCAAGGTAGAGAATGACCAGGGCGGCGATGCTTCCGTAAGCGATGCTCAGCAGGCCGATCGGGATTCGCCACTTCTCGCTGGCTGGGTCACGCCGCTTGCGGCGTTGGGGCAGGCCGTCGGTCGCTGAGGACGCCGTGCCAGCCGTAACCTTTTGCGGGGCGACGGGTGGCGTTTGCGGCGCGACCGGCTGGCGGGGCTCCTCGTCCAGTTGAAACTCGTTGGACGACGCGGCTGCCTCAGCCCCCGGCGCCGGAACGGTCGTCTCGGTTCCGCAGCCGCACTTGACCCGCTTCCCGGCCAAATCGTTGCGGAGCCGGTAGCCCTTGCCGCAGCCCGGGCATTGCAGCGAGATCGGCATGATGCGTGCTCCGGTAGGAATCCGGGGATTCCGCGGCGGGGGGACCCCGGCTTCAGCTTCTCCCAGCTACAAGGGTATTCGACCCACGCCAGGGAAAATTGGCTACCCCTGGGCTGGCGCAGCCTTCCACCTGCGTCGCGCGGCGACAAGAAACGTAGGCGACGGCGTCGGGCACCCGCGCGCCCGGCAACGATTTGGCATGTCCCAAGTTGCGAGACTATGGCATACATGCCCACCTCCCCCGCAAGAAGGGCCCCGGCGCGAATCGTCTCGTGACCAGTCTGCCGCAGAAATCTCTGGAATCTCGGAACGGTCATTCGGGGACTCCGGGAAAACAATGCGAATCGTTGCCGGATTCGCCGGGAGAAGCACGGCAAGGGCTACTGAGCGTGAGTCTTGCCGCGGACCACCTTCTCGGCGTATGATGAATAGATGCGAACCACCCTCGATATTCCTGATGAACTGTACCAACAGGCGGAATCGAAGGCCGCCAGGGAAGGCATCCCGGTGGGCCACCTGATCGCACAGGCCTTGCGTCTGGCATTGGGCCAGACGCCCCTTGTCGGCCGCCAGCGGATCGCCTTCCCGCTACATCACAGCGCCCGGCCCGGCACGTTAAGTGTCGAGGAAGTTCGGGCCGCTGAGGAAGCTGTGGCCCAGCAGGAGGATGCGGCGCGTGCCGGCGCTTTGTGACGTGAGTGTTCTGCTGGCTCTGGTCACGAACCGGCACGCGCTCCACGGCCTTGCGGTCCGTTGGGCAGACAGGGTTCCCGTGGGCGGACGGCAACGATCCGCGGATGTTCCTTTAGGCGAGAAAGCCTGCAAACCACTCCCCAACGCCCCTACTCACGCAAGGCAAAGGCCACGCAAGGCCAAACCCAGAGGCTATAGTGGCTTGTCTTGGTTGCCTGCGGACGAGTATAATCCGGGTTGTGAGATGATTCCGTCGAGCGTCAATCCGTAACCGTGGGATCACGTTGTGTATCGCATCAGCGTTAGCGAAGCGGAACGAGATTTCGCCAATCTCGTGAACCGGGTCTACTCGGAAGGGATTCCTATTGAGTTGGAGCGCGGCGACGAGGTCATCGCGCACCTAACGCCGGCCGAACCGCGCTCGCGGCTGAAGGTTCGGGAACTGAATGCCTTCTTGGAGGGATTACCCAAGCTCAGAGAAGATGCCGATGCGTTTCTGGAGGACCTGCGCGCGATTCGTCGAGGGTTTCCCGCGGAGGCCAACCCGTGGCCCTGATGGTTGATGCCAACGTATTCATTCATTTCGAGCGCCGCAGCGTTCCCCTTGATCTCTCGGTCTGGGAGCCTTCCGAGGATGTTTTCATTAGTGTGGTGACGGTTTCCGAATTGCTGATGGGCGTGCATCGAGCCGACAGCGAGGCCCGGCGAAAACGTCGCAGTGAGTTTGTCGAGGCGATTCTGACAGGCGTGTCCGTGCTGGACTTCACCATCGCGGTGGCGCGGCGTCATGCGCAGCTCTGCGCTCAACTGTCGGAAGATGGACGAATGATCGGTGCCCACGACATGATGATCGCTGCCACCGCATTGCACCATGACCTGTCGCTGCTAACCGAGAATGTGGAGGAGTTCTCACGCGTGGCGGGTCTGCGGGTCATCCCGTTTGGGCCGTGAGGGCCTCCCTTTTCTCCGTGAGGCGCCGGCTGGCAGGGTTGACCGCCCACGTTCCGAGTGCAACCCAGCACTGCTGGGCAAGCCAGCAGTGGCACCCGCGCGTGGCCACCGGCTTTCTCGTGCCTTCGGCACCCGGCTTGCGCAAGCCGGGCCACCCGCGAGAGTGACAACTGCCGGAAGCCCGACGCCTCTGGTATGGGAACGCCGAAGCGGTTGTCGCTACGCTGCCCGCCTCCGTCGCCACCAGCAGAGGGTGAGGGTGAGGGCTCCCATGCTCAGGAGAACGATGCTGGAGGGTTCGGGAACGGGTTTGTGCTCGAACCAAACATCGTTGATCAGCACCTCCGAATCGACCGGATTATACCAGCCGTCCGTCCATATTAAGAAGGTAAAACGGAATACGGACCCTGCGAACTCCGACATGTGGACCGCGTAGACTCGCCAGTCCGTCTCCGATTGGAGTGACAGGGGTCTGTACATCCTATATATATGTCCTGATGGTGCCCAAGGCAGTGTCTCCAGGTCAACATAGAAAAGGTCATTAAAGGAAGAGTCACTGACCTTCGCGGTAAACAGAAGTGATACTGCATCCTCCGGAGCGAAAAGCCAATTGTGTGATTTCAAATCGTTATCCCAATCAAGTTCCAACCAGTAAGGGGGGGTATCCACGTGGCCCGTCCCTCCACCGCCGTGGTAATCCCAACCCGCTATCGTCGTCGCCGAGAACTCCGCCGGCAACCCCGTTCCCATGAACTCCACTACACCGTAGTTAAAATCACCGTTGATAACGTCTGGAGGAGGGATGACGGGCGTGGGCGAGCCCGTGGGAATTGCGTTCGATTGGTCATTTATTCGCCAGAAATAGCCGTTCGTGGCGTTCGGGTCCTTGATCGTCGCTGTATACCACTGGGGAAACGCCTCATGCGCCTTATCCATATAGACATTATAGGCGCCAGCAATTGGCTCGCCCTTGAGCTGCCATCCTTCATACCAAGTCCCGCTCCCATAATAGTTGTCGACAAGACCGATTCCCTCCCACGCGAACGCTGGACCTGCTTTGTTTAACGGGACGGGACCCGGCTCAGAATCGAGCAATGTTAATTGATTCAGAGTATGTCCATAGTGAACAATTCGGCGCGCTGCCTGGGAGGCGACAATCGCGCCGCGACTATGTCCAATCAAATGAAGGTAGTCTGAATCCAGGAGATTATTTGCCGCGAGCATGGCAAAAAGCGCATCTCCAGCGGCTTCGTCATAGCCTCCCTGCCATCGATCCGATTCAGATGCCCAATCGAACACTATGATCTTGTTGGCATTGCCAGTAACCCCTCGTACTGCAGTTAACCCCAGCGTTGACTTTTCGTATCTATACTCCACAGCACGGCCCGGCTGAGCATCCCAATAGGTGAAGAGCTCCTGTCCCATGTCCCATAGCGGCCCCCCGAATCCCATCGGATCCTGACCGTGTATTACGACTGTTACGGTGCCGCCGGACGCGCTCTGCGCCGACAAGAAGCAACAGGGCACCAAGAATGCGGCAGTTGTCACGTGCCAAATTCGACGATTCATGACGCTTCTCCTTGTCCTAGGCCTTGGATACTCTCACAACATCGTGATCAAGTTCTCGATAGCAGGCCACGAGCTCCAACTACATGTGCCGTGCGCCAGGTGCCGCCTTTTTTAGCACGTCAATTGTGCAAATGCAACCCATTACCTGCCGCTCACTCCCGATTCGAGAGAATCAACCCTCCGAAGGGGTATTTCTCAATTCGACCTGTCAAATCTGGCGTAAACTGCGCAGGAACCGCGAAGGCCCGAGGAAACACCCGGACGCCGGCGGCCCATCGACGCACGCCGCCGCCGGTCTGTTCCTAAAAGCGCGACAGTCCCACGTTGAGGGTCAGTAGTTTTTCGCGTCGGCCCAGACCACGCCGGAAGGGCCTTTACGGATGCGGCCGATCTGCCAGCTTCTCAGGCCGACCCGCTTCAGTTGGCGGCGGATGCTATCGGCGTAGAACGGGCTGACGACCAGCACCAGTCCCACGCCCATGTTGAACACCCGGTCCATCTCGTCCTGTTCCACTTCGCCCAGACGCTGGAGCCAGGTGAACACCGGCGGGGTGGGCCAACTGCCGCGATCGATGACCGCCTGGGTTCCCTCGGGCAGGATTCGCTCGAGGTTGTCGCAGAGCCCGCCGCCGGTGATGTGGGCGACGCCGTGGACCACGTTCTTGACCTTGTAGTGCTCGAGGATCCGCCGCACGGGACGCGCGTAGATCTGGGTAGGTTCCAGCAGCGCGGCCCCCACGGTCTGGTCGAGTTCCTCGACGAACTGGTCGACCTTCAGCCCGGCAATCTCGAAGACGATCTTCCTCACCAGGCTGAAGCCGTTGGAGTGCAGGCCGCTGGAGGCCACGCCGACGACCAAATCGCCGGGCACGACGGCCGAGCCGTCGATGACGTGCTTCCGCTCGACCACGCCCACGCAGAAACCGGCCAGGTCGTAGTCGCCCGGGGCGTAGAGGTCGGGCATGATGGCCGTCTCGCCGCCCAGCAGGGCGCAATCGCTTTCCAGGCAGCCGGCGGCGACGCCCTGGACGATCTTCTCCAGCAGCGGCGGATCGTCGCACGACATGGCCACGTAGTCCAGGAAGAACAGCGGCTCGGCCCCGCAGCAGATGGCGTCGTTGACGCTCATCGCCACCAGGTCGATACCCACGGTGGAGTGCACGCCCGTGAGCGAGGCCACTTTGAGCTTTGTGCCCACTCCGTCGGTGCAGGAGACCAGCACGGGGTCCTGGTAGTTGCGTGCGAACAGGTGGTTGGCAAAGTCGAGCCGAAACAGCCCGGCGAAGCCCCCGTCCAGCCGGATGACCCGGGGAGTGTAGGTACGCGCGAGCAGCCGCGGCAGTCGGGCCATGGCGTCGGCGTATTTGTCCAGGTCGACGCCGGCGTCCCTGTAAGTCGCTTTGGCCATCGTAGGTTGCGTCCCCGGTGAAGGACAAGGGCCCTATTGTAGCCCGGCGCCGGGCGGGAGGAAAAGGGCCCCTTGTTCGGGTGGCGTGGCAAGCTAGGCGTCTGTGACAGTGAATCTGACGGGTACCGGGGGCAGCTTGTTGGCCCTTGATCCGGCAGTGGCGGGCCGCTTGACAGCCGGGCGGCAAGTCCGGAGAATCCGGGACGATACGGGCCGTTGGTTGGCGTCTTCTTTGATGAATCCTGAGAAGGAGAAACTCATGCGTCCAGTGAGTCGGTGGAGCTGTCTGGCGGCATCGTTGGTTGTGGTCTGTATGTTGGCGTTTGGCGTCGTTCTCTGCGGATGCTCACAGGCGCCCGCGCCGAAGTCGGGCGATTCATCCCGCGCTGACGGCAAACGCAAGTCGGGAGCGGGCGTAGCAGAAGCTAAGCCGCAGCCGGAGCAAGAACGGCAGCCCGAGGCTAAGCCGCAAGCGGAGCCGAAACCGCAGCCCGAGCAAAAACCGCAGCCCGAGGCTAAGCCGCAAGGGGAGCCCACACAGCCCAAGCCCGGACCGCAACCAGGGTCCTCCGCTTCTTCCGCCGACGTCAAGGTTTCGGAGTTTGCCCCTGCCGAGGACTTGGCCGGTCAGGTCCCCGCGTACATCAAGGATCTGGAACAGGCCGTCGAGAGCGAGAAGGACTACAGCTATTATGCCGAGCAGATCGCCAAGGATTCCAACACGCTGATCCTGATCGCGTTGGCGCTGGGATTGCACGATCAGGATAACCCGTACAAGGCGGCCGCGGGCGGACTGATGAAGGCCGCCCAGGAGCTGGCCGCCACCAAGGATTTTGCCTCGGCCCGGAAGGCCGTGGCCGCGGTGAAGAAGGCTGCGGCTACCCCGTCGTCCGCGGCGGGCGAGCTGAAGTGGGAGAAGGTGGCTACACTCCAGCCGGTGATGAAAAAGGTCCAGCCGATCAAGACCAAGCTGATCGGTTCTCTGAGGCGGATGGAAAGGCGGGCCAAGGACGCCCAGGGCCAGACTGCGGTGCTGGCGGTGATTGCCCAGGGCTCGATGGCCAACGCCGCCGAAACGACCAAGCCGGATGAGGTACAGAAGTGGCGCGAGCGCTGCCTCGCAATGCGCCAGAGTGCCGTGGCTGTCAACGCCGCCGTCCGCGCCAAGGACAAGGAAGCCGTCACGGCCGGCATGAAGGAGTTGCAGAAGAGCTGCGATGACTGTCACGTGGTCTTCTTCCCCGACGCGCTCGAAAAGGCCAAGCAAGAAGGCGACACAACCGAGTAGGCGTCGGCGGCAAGCAGCGTCCCGTGCTGGGTAAGCGGCAGGTACTCCCACACCGCTGTGTGCCACTGCTTCGTCAGAAGCAGTGCCGTTCGCCACGTGTATGCACTGCTTGCCGCAAGGCAAGCAGTGGCACACGGCGGTGGACGACCCGGGTCTGCCGGGCAACCGCTGCGCGCCGTGCGACTTGGATTTCCGGCAGGCGTCGCCCGGACAGAGAAGTCCCCTGGGCTGGTCTTTCGGACTGCTCCGGCGGTTTCCTTGGCTCTCCAGTTCCGCTGCGGAGGAGCCGAAGAGACTATGGTATGAGTGGGGGGCGGCCCCCTTTGTCGACGCATTTTTCCCAGCTTGTCCAGAACGAATCTCATTCCCACCCAGGTTCAGAATGTCCCTTGATGTAAGTCAGTGGTATGCTTCCCAGGGCAGTCATTCCGTTGAGCACACGATCGAGATTCCGGCGATGGCTGGGCGAGCTGCCGCATTGAGATTTGCCCACCCCCTACCTTATGGGGCCCTGCTTCAGGACGATGGCGTACAATTCGTGGTCTTCAGCCGCTCGGCCAGCGCGATGCGGGTGCTGTTGTACGGGAAGACCTCCGACCCCGAGCCGGCTGAGATCATCGACTTCGATCCGGAGTTGAATCGCTGGGGCGACGTGTGGAGCGTGTTTGTGCCCGGTGTGGGGCCCGGCCAGCTTTACCACTTTCAGGCCGACGGACCGCACGAGCCGGCGCGAGGTCAGCGTTTCGATCCCCAAGCCCGATTGATCGATCCGTACGCCAAGGCCCTGGCGGGTTGTTTTCTGCCGGCCGAGGGGAGCATCATCCGGCCGCCCAAGTGCGTGGTCGTCGACGACGAGTTCGACTGGCAGGGTGACCGGAATCTGCGGCACCATCTCTCCGAGACGGTGATCTACGAGCTGCACGTCCGCGGATTCACCCGCGGACGTTCCAGCGGGGTGGAGCACCCGGGGACTTACCTGGGCATGATCGAGAAGATCCCGTACCTGCAATCGTTGGGGGTTACGGCGGTGGAGCTAATGCCGGTCCACGAGTTCCCTATCCGCGACTGCTTAGGACAGATACCGGACCGGCCGAACTACTGGGGCTACGAGCCGCTGGCCTTCTTCGCACCCCACCGTGGGTACGCCGTCGGTCACGAGCCGGGCGGCCAGGTGCCGCAGTTCAAGCAGATGGTCCGCGCCCTGCACCAGGCCGGCATCGAGGTGATCCTGGACGTGGTCTTCAACCACACGGCCGAGGGCAACCAGTACGGCCCCACGCTGAGCTTCAAAGGGCTGGAGAACCGGGTGTACTACATGCTGGAGAACGGCGGGGAGGGATACCGCAACTATTCCGGGTGCGGCAACACGCTCAACGGCAACCATCCGGTCGTCCGCGAACTGATCTTCCACTGTCTCCGCCACTGGGTGCACAACTACCACGTCGACGGGTTCCGTTTCGATCTGGCGTCGATCCTCAGCCGCGACCGGCAGGGCAACCTGATCCCCAATCCGCCGGTGGTCGAGGCCATCGCCGAAGACCCCCTGTTGGCCGACACCAAGATCATCGCCGAGGCCTGGGACGCCGCTGGGGCCTACCAGGTGGGCACCTTCGCCAACCTTCGCTGGGCCGAATGGAACGGTCACTATCGCGACGACCTGCGGCGGTTCTGGCGGGGTGATCCGCGGATGATCGGGTCGTTGGCCACCCGGCTGGCAGGCTCCAGCGACCTCTACCAACACAGCGGCCGGTATCCATACCACAGCATCAACTTCATCACCTCCCACGACGGCTTCACCCTGAACGACCTGGTCAGCTACAGCCAGAGGCACAACGAGGCCAACGGCGAGGGCAATCGCGACGGGGAGAACCACAACTTCAGCTCCAATTACGGGGTCGAGGGGCCCAGCCGGCGCGGGTCCATCGAGCGGCTGCGGGCGCGGCAGATCAAGAACATGCTGGCCTCGCTCTTGCTCAGCCAAGGCGTGCCCATGCTCCTGGCCGGCGACGAATGCCGCCGCACCCAGCAGGGCAACAACAACGCCTACTGCCAGGACAACGCCATTTCGTGGTTCGACTGGGCACGGGCAGAGCGGCAGGAGGAACTGCGGCGTTTCTGCCGCGTGCTGATCGCCTTCCGCAAGGCCGAGCCCACCGTGCGGCAGCCCGACTTCCTCGACGGCAAGCCGGTCCGTCCCGGCGGATTGCCCGACGCAAGCTGGTACAGCCCCGCGGGCGGGCCGGTCGACTGGACCGCCGACGGCCACAGCCTGACGTGCCTGCTGGCGGCCTGGCCGGAACACGACCCCCTGGAGCCGCCGAACCGCCACGTGCTGACGATGTTCCACGCCGGCGACCAGCCCCAGCGGTTCGTGATTCCGGCGATTGCCAGGCGATTCTCCTGGCGGCTGCTGCTGAACACCGCGGCCGAAAGTCCGGCCGACGTCTACCCGGAGCTGGACGGCCCGGCTCCGCGGCCCGACGGTGTGGTCAAGCTGGAGGCCAAGTCGTTGGTCTGCTACGTCGCCCGCGACGACCTGTAGCCCGAATTACTGACGGCGTGCCGGACTCCTCCCAGGATACTCGATCGCAAACTGGATCGCTGGCGGTTGCACCGCGTTGTTATCCGCCTTTCATCCGCTCGGATAGTTCTTTCTCAACCTGCCTTTCGACCTCCTCCAGAGGAATTCTGCGTGGGCACGCCGATCTCTCGTCCAGGAATCGTTGAAAGGCACGGTTTCCTCTCAGCGCTCTTGTCAGTAGTTATGCGCCTGTGGTCATCCTGGATTTGGCGTGCACGAATTCAGGATCGAGATCAATTCCACGGTCCCACTGAATTGTGTCGAAGGCGACCCGGACATGCTTGAAATGCTCGTAGTCCCGGAGCGTTTGAAACACGCCGAAACCAAGATACGGCCTCATGTCAAGAATGCCCTCTTCACCATTGTCGAACGCGACAGCAAGCGTAAAATCTTCTTTGGGAACTACCTTTACCACAGACGGGTACATGGTTCTCTCCTGCTCACTGAAGCGGTGCAATCTTCAGTGGGTCTTCCCCGTTCATGACCAGATTCCAATCTGCCATCAGCTCTTCCCGGTGCAGCTCTGTCCATGCCAGCACCAGCTTCTGTTGCTTGCGGGGTAAATTGCCTTCGATGATCTCACAGGTGCGAATGTCCACGGACGCCTTGTACTCGTCGTAGTAGACGTGGAAATGAGGTGGATTGTGCTCCCCAGGGGCGAAATACATCCGGACGATTATGCCGTAAAACATCGAGATCGTTGGCATTCGCTTAGATCCTGTTTCGCATTACGCACGGCAGCGAAGAAGAGATAACGCCTCCATCGTGGCAGTCTTTGTGCGGTGGAGCTGCTCATGGTGCCCGATGCCCCCTGACTTACCCTGTAACGTGATCTCCAACTCCGTGAGTATACGCGGCCCCGCAGGGCCCTGCAAGTGGGGGCTGACTGTTCTGAGTGGTCTGCCCGCTCCGCAAAGGCGGCGGGACTCGGAGCGAGGGATCGGGCTGTGTGTTGGCTAGGATCGCCATCGACGAAGGCGGTTACGCAGGCCGAACCACGCCAGCAGAAGAACGATCACGCCAAGGCTAACACCAACCAACAACCAGCGGAATAGACCCCAGGAACCCTGCGGTGGACCGTGGTCGCGAGACGGGTCCCCCACCCTTGCCACGGTGATCACCTTGCCCAGCCTCTTCTCCAGGATTTCGGTGCCGTTGGGTACCCGGAAGCCCTCCCAACTGAACACTTGCTCCTCGATCGGCTCATTGACCGCCTGCCATTGGAAGGTGAGTTCGCGCCGCCGAGGGTCCAGGGGACTGAGGATTTCTTGGTACCACGACGTCGGCACCCAGACGTTGTTCTTCTTGATCCAGCTCACCTCTTGGAGTTCCCTCGGTTCGGGCCACGGCCCGGTCGCGTCGCGCGCCCGCTGTCGCTCCTCCGTGCGCACCGGAGAGAAACCGAGATTCGCGTCGAACAGGTGGTCAATTCTCACGCCGCTTTTCTCGTAGACGAAGACCAACCGGTAGAGGCTGTCCGTCTCTTTCACCGCATCCTGTACCGGGCGATGGAGGATCTCCAGCATACGCTGCCACGTAACCGAGCGATCGACCGTACCCCAGTTCAGGAGACCGATCAGCCGAATGTCGAACGGCCTGATTGCCCCATGCGGGCTGGCGTTCGCGGGACGAATCCAGACCCATGGTTCAGCTCCCATCCACTGGATGGTTCGGTCCGGGCGTTCGACGAACTTCCCGCCAAGCTGCACTACTTTCATGCTTGTTGCGTCCCCTGCGCGCCGCTCCTTCGGGGAGGGCACCAACCAGATGGGTTCCAGGCGGTCAAAACGAAACATCTGCGTGCGGAAATCGAACGCGCTGAAGACTTCAATCGGACCCTCCAAGGGGTCCAGCTTGCGGTGGGTAAGATCGAGGTGGCCGTGGGCAACGAACATCCCGGACTGGAGTCGATCACGAGCATCCTTCAGTCCCGACAAGACAAAATCCGCCAACTTCTGGGCCTCGGGGTTGACTGGGGTCGGTTGCTCTGCCGCCGCACCACTTACGGCGAAGCAACCTCCCAAGAAGCATAAGAGAATCCTCATCTCCGCACGCCTCCTCCGCCTACACTTCACACGCAATGTATCTCGGCGCGATTCGTTGTGTCCCGGCGCGGAACAACCCGGCCAAACGTCGGCAACCATGAGACGCACACGCAGCTCCGAAGAGACAGGTACCATGGATCGCTGCTCCAACGCGTTTGGACCCAAACTAGGCGCGAGTCGTAATAGCAAGAGCACTTGCGCATGCGGGATTTCGGCGCGCGCCCGCGTTGCCTCAGTCGCTGGAAGGCAACCGACAGCCACTGGAAGTGGCAGACTTGCCTACGATCCGATGTAATAGCAGGCGTCACCCGACGCCTGGTATGTGTTGTGGATTGCACCTGGTCTGAAATACGGGCTGTAATAGTAGCACTCCTGCTCCCCAGTGTCCGGGTTAAGGTGGCATTGGGGAGGACACCGTGTCTCTTGCCAGCAAGCGAACTGGAGGCCCTGGCAACCCGTAAGGCCGTTCTTGTGCTCCCAGAAACACTTAGGCCACTTGGAGCGGTCACTCTGCGGGTATAACCTCCATTCATTCCCATTGATGCACAACCATACCCCCCCGCCGATGTCTTCGCAGGGCTCTGGAGTCACCTCGTTGCATAGACCCGGATGCCCCTCGCAGTCACTGTCCCAATTCGTTACAGCGCAGGAGTCCTCACCACCGCGGATGTCGACCATGTCCGCGGGCTCGAGGGCATCCCACTGCTGCTGCGCACCCCCGATGAGCGCGAATAACAGGAGCGACGGCGCGGCAAGCACCATCATTATTGCGCAGGTTCTTCTCCACATCGCTTGGTCTCCTTGAAAAAGGGAAAAAGGTGTAGAACGCTCGAAACATACTTCAGCCGGCAGAGCAACCAGACGCTGCACGCGCCGCCGGCAATCAGCGCCACCATAACTGCCAAAGAACGGTTGCCCTTCGCCACTGCTGCCTCCGGGTCGTCGATCGCAATCGGCGAGGTGAGCAGGACGGCCCCTGAGCGGCGCTCGCCCAGGAGGCGATTCGGATAGGTCTTCACGCCCGACAGGCCCTCCCACACTCTGGCCTCGGCGCGCGACGAGGAAGGCAGCCAGAGGACGTAGTGGCCCATCGCCCCGGCGGCGTCGGCGGCCTCGGCGGCATCGTGTGATTTCAGGTGGAGCACCACGGGATGGGGCCACTGCAACCTGGCCTCGGGCGGGATTCGCATGGCGTAGGTCTCAATGCCCCGTTTGCGCAACGCGCTGCTCAGCGCATCGAGCGTGCAACCGGATTCCAGCTCGGGCCATTGCATCTCACGCACCAGCTCAACCAAGTCCGCTTCTTCGTCCCGATACCACTTCAGCAGGAACTGCACACATCTGGGGCCGCAAACGGGGTCGCCGCCGGAGGGGGATTCCGGGCGCCCGGTCTGCCCCGCGTCTTGGCCCGCCGGCAGGGCCGCCCGCTGAGCCAAGCCCAGAGTGCACGCCGCAAAGAGCAGCAGCACCACGGACAATCGCGCCATGGTCTTAGTTGAGATCATCGGACCATTGCTCGAACTGGAATACGTATCGTGGGCAGCCCACCATCGCTGAACTGCACAGTTATCGTTCCTTGGACGAAGTGATTCCCGGCCTTGGGCGTCAGTTCGGCAGCCAACTGCCAAAACCTCCCGCTGGTGCGGAGCCAGCGCAAGGAAAGCTCCGCCCCGAGGTCGTGTCCAAGCGCCACCGAATCTGTGCCCTTCGGGATCGCGTCGGGGGCGAAATGCAGACCGAGCTTGGCCGTTGCCGATCCGCCCGCAGACACCGCGCCGAAGAAAAGCTGCTCGGGGACTGCGCTGACCGGTGACATGACTTTTACGTGGATCGCCACGGTCCGCTCGGGCAGATCAGACCCGGGCACACGTACCGTAGCCCGCGTTTGGTGTTCCCCCGGCGAAAGGCCGGACGTCTTGGCGTGAACCACCACCCGCCAGACCTGACGCAGCCCGTCTTCGGCGGCCTTGCCGGGGACCAAGAGCGACTCGGCGGTTATCCACTCGTCCAGCGGCCGGACCGACAGGCGTTGCCAATCGGCGTCCGAATAATTCAGCACGTCGAAGTTGCGCCCTATCACGTGCCCCTGCGCGACCCCGTTGATGACCAGATCGTCCTGCGGAAGGGTCATTGGTTCTCGGACGCGGGCCCGCGCGGAAAGCGATACCGTGGGCGAGTCAGGTTCCTTGAAGTGAATCGTGATCGTCTGGCTCTTGTCGGCGGAACGATTGGGCATCCTGTACTGGACGTCGAATTGTTCTGCACCTCCGGGAGGGATCGACTCCGCCGACGCTCGAGTGACGGAGCACGCACACGTCCTGACGACTTGGCGAATCGTCCAGGTGCTGGAACTCGAGTTGCGGACCGTGAACTGATGCCGCAGAGTCTCACCGGGCCCGACGAGCCCGAAATCGTGCTCCAGTGCCAAGTCCGGCTTTGAGGTGGCGCTTCGGCCCCGAGCAGCCCCAGACGCCGATGCGGAATGCGGCGGGACGAAACCTCCGCTACTGCGGGTCGATCCGCCGTCGCCGCAACCGTTCGAGCCGGCGATGGTCAGCAACACCAGCCCCAGGGCGATGCGGGCTAGGGACTTGGACACTATCTGCGCGCCGGCGTTGCGATGCGCTCCGCCCCGCATGGCCCGTCTCCCCAACCGTCGACCATGAACAGAGTCAAGTCAAGAGGGGTATCTTCACGGTGCCAATATACTAGACCATGATAGTAGCACTTCCTTCGGAGCTGTCAACCATCCTTTCCGGTGGTACAACCGGAATTGGCCCAGTGCGGGGCTGAGGTTGCAGGAAGGCAATCGGAACTTGGGACGATTAGGAAGTGTGGATAAGTCCACCCGGCGGATCGGCGGGAAAGGCGGATTCTCAGGCCCAACTATTCACGGGCCGCGTTGGATACCTCAGGTTGATCACCGCAGGATTTCCACCAGCCACCGGAGCAGCACTACCACGGCCACCAGCACCAGCGGCAGCAACACGAATACGACCAACGGGCGGAGGATCGAGAGCGGCTCGGCAGGGCGGTCCACGTCCACGTTGACAGTCGGTGCGGCTGCCGGGTGGGCCCAGCCGAACGGATCGCTGGCGGGCAAGTCCTGGCTGGAACCGTCCTTGTCGCCTCGCCCGGACTCGACCATGTCCGGAAAATCGGGTTCCGTATCGCGGAGCCGCGGCGTCTGATTTTTCTGAGTGCCAACCTTCGCCGGGGCCCGATTGATGATTGATGATTGATGATTGGTGATCGATGAACCCCCGTCCCGTCCCTCGTCCCTCGCCCCTCGTCCCTCGCCTCTCGCCCAATGTGCCAGACGCGCCATGACCTCGGCGGCCGACTGGATGCGTTTGGCCGGGTCCTTGGCCATCATGTCGGCAATCACGTCGACGAACTCGTCGCTCAAGCCGGCACTGAGCCGCCGGGGGTCCAGCGGGCGGAGTTCGCAGTGGGCCCGGGCCTTGTCCGAGGTCGAGCCGCCGGGAAAAGGGACCTTGCCGGTGACCGCGTAGTAGAGCGTGCAACCCAGCGAGTAGATGTCCCACGCCGGCGTAGGATCCCAAGGGGAGCGAACGTGGTCGGGCGAGACGTAGTCGGCCGTGCCCACGATCTTGCCGTAGCGCGGGTCGTTCTCGGCGTTGCCCTCCAGCGGCCCGGCCAGACCCAGATCCGACAGTTTAGCTTCTCCTTCCGGGGTCACCAGCACGTTGCCGGGTTTGATGTCGCGGTGCACCAGGCCTTGCCGGTGGGCGTATTCGAGCCCTTCGGCGACCTGGAAGACGATTTCGGCGGCGGTGCGCATGTCGAGCGGGCCGTTGCGGCGGACCAGTTTCCGCAGATCGCTGCCGGGGACGTACTCGGTGACCAGGTAGTAGACGTTGCCGTCGTGGCCCGCGTCCAAGGCCCGCACCAGCCGGTGGTGGTCGAGTCTGGCCAGCGCGCGGATTTCGTGGGTGAAGTTGGCCACAGCGTCGGGGGTGGTCTTGCTCAGGGGCAGCACCTTGATGGCCACCACGCGTCCCAAGACGCTGTGCTCGGCCTTGAACACCTGGCCCATTCCACCCTGGCCAATGGAATCGACGATCAAGTAGGGGCCCAGAGTGAACTTGGTCCGCCCTTCGAGCAACTGCTTGGCCTGCCAGGGGTTCAGCCGCCCCATTTCGATCAGCCGCTCGGCGATTTGCTGGTCGCTCGGGTGGGCGTCGACCTCGGACTGCTCCCCAACCGACCAGCGGCCGCCGGTGCGGGCCTCGTCGAGCTGTTGCTCGGTCAGCAGCCCGCTGGCCAGGGCACATTTCTCAAACGCGGATCGATCGGACGTGTTCACCGGCGGCACTCGGGCAGAGGCAAGGTTCTGCTGCGATAGAACGGGTGAGGATTTCCCCCCTTACTACGGTACCCCGCCCATTGGCGATCCGCAAGCGACCTGACGGCGCTCCGATAGTTCTCGCCCCGCGTTCATCCCACCACGCCGAAGCTCCGCCACGCGGCCGGCAAGGGTGCCTCCAATTCCAGCGGCACCCCGTGGACCGGATGGCTGACCACCAGCCGTCGCGAGTGCAGGGCAATGCCGGCCGGCCAACGCCGCGGGCTGCCGTACTTGCGATCGCCCAGGATCGGGTACCCGCGATGGGCCAACTGCAGCCGGATCTGGTGTTTCCGGCCGGTCTCCAGCCGCACCTCCACCAGTGAGTCGTGCCCGACCGACGCGATCCGCCGGTAAGAGAGTCGGGCCTCTTGGGCACCGGGCAGGGCAGGTCCCACGATGTGCATCCGGCGGTGCCGCTCGTCCTTGCCGACCCAATCGACGCACCTGTTCGAGGGCGGTTGGACGCCGCCCTCGACAATCGCCCAATAGGTCTTTTGGACTGTGCCGCCGCGGAACTGGTCGGTGAGCCGCCGGGCGGCCTTGGAGGTCCGTGCCAACAGCACCACGCCGGTCACCGGTGCGTCGAGTCGGCTCACCACGCCCAAGTACACGTTCCCCGGCTTGTGATACCGCGATCTTACGTACTCCTTGGCCATCGCCAACAGCGTGGGGACCGCCGCCGCTGTGCCCATGGTCGGCAGGCCGGCCGGCTTGCTCACCGCCAGCAGATGGTTGTCTTCGTAAAGGATTTCCAGCGGACCGGAGTACATTGGGGTGAGGGCTGGCGCGGAACACCTATGCGGCCGTCAGGACGCGGCGTATATTCCCTGTGGCGTCATCCTAGCAAGCTCCACCACACGACTCCAGGTGCCGAGTGATGCGGGAGGCGCGGTGGGTGCCAGCGGCGGCGGGCACCGACGCGAAGCGTTGGTCCGCCGCTGAGGCCTCAGGGGCAGACAAGCTGCCCCTGGCACCCGTCAATCCAGGGTTGCCGGACCACTCCTCACATGCCCGACCACCTGCCGAAGCTGATCCTGGCCAGCCGTTCTCCGCGCCGGCGAGAGCTGCTGTTGCAGGCGGGTTACTCCTTCGAGGTGCGTCCTTCCCAGGAGGCAGTTGAATGCGGGTTCGGGCACCACTCCGCAGCAGTGGTCGGCGGCGAAAGCCCGGCCGAGCTGGTCGCGCGCCTGGCCTATCAGAAGGCGGCCGACGTCGCGCGGAACACCCGGTCCGGCTTGATCCTCGGTTGCGACACGGTGGTTGAATGTCGGGGCAAGATCCTGGGCAAGCCGGTGGATGAAAACCACGCCCGGGAGATACTCCGTGCACTCAGCGGCCGCGAGCACCGCGTCCTGAGCGGCCTCTGCCTGTGGCGGGGCTCTGACGGCCGGTCGCGGGTCGGCGTCGCGTCGAGCACGCTGCGGATGGACCCGCTCAGCGACGGACAACTCGACGAGTACCTAGCCAGCGGTGCCTGGCAGGGCAAGGCCGGGGCCTTCGGCTATCAGGATCGGCTGGGTTGGGTACACGTAATCGAGGGCAGCGAGTCGAACGTGGTGGGGCTACCCCTGGAACTGTTGGCCGAGATGCTGGCACAGTTCGAAGCAGAAAACGGGCTTGGCCCTGGGGCCTCCCCACACTCGGCTCAATGAGTCTAAACAGTCAACTCGACATTCGAAGCGCGTCAGAACACTAGGGCCGCTGGCGGCAGACCACCCCTGCGACACCAACCGAGGTGCATGAAAAAGGGACGGGGCCACGCCGGCCAGCGGCTGGGATGATCCGGACGTTGCCTCAGACCATGTCTTTGAGAGTCTTCAACGGGCGGACCTTGACCTTGTTGTAGGCGGCCCGGGCGGCAACGTCCATCAGCTCTCCCGGTTTGAACGGGTTAGGAACTCCCTTCTTGGCCGGCCTGGCGGGAACCCGCTTCCTCTCGATCTTCAGCAGACCGGGGATGGCAAAGGAACCCGGGCCCTTCAGGGCCTTCCTCACCTCCTTTGCCAGCGCGTCCATGACGGCGGCCACCTGTTTCTTGCTCAGGTCCGTCGCGTTGGCGATGTTGGTGAGGATCTCGGTCTTGGTCGGTGGTTTTTTGGCTGCTTTCGCCATCGTCTGTACCCTCCATGCAAGGTGAATCTGAAGTAACAGGAGCTTGTCCGTCCGCTCACGTGGACCCGATGATTAAAGACTGTTTTGCGAAAATTGCAATACGAAAAACGGCCCGAACACGAGAAAATCGGCGGAAAACACCCTTGGAGGGCGGATTTTTCCCTTTTTTTCGGGGTTCGAGGCCGTCTCCGACCCCCGGCAACGCGGTTTTGCCCGCCGAAATGCGCGGGATCGGAGGCCGCGTGCATCGCTCGCCGGGCGCTCGAACGGCCGAATGTAGCCCCGCCAGGACAGGATACGGCCGTGGTTGGCCCTTATTGGTTGCCAAGGCGCGCGAAGTCCTCTAAGATACTAGATGGCAAAAGGTTAGGTTCTGGCGTCCTATGGCGGCAGTCTGGCCCAAGGCGGCGGGCGCAGGTGGATCTGCCCGAAAGCCGGGTACCTGACAGATACTTACCCCGAGAGCGTGAACTTTCTGGCGCCCGGATTACACTAAAAGGATGGGAATGCCGGCTTGGAGGGGGCAGGTGGAACATCGGGCTGCGTAGGGGCGTAGGTAAGGCTCTCCGGCCTGACGGGGAATGGCCAGGCTCAATGACCTTGCGTGATTCCGGGAGACCGCGGTGTTTATTGACTCTCAGAAAACTAATGTCGTGTGGCGTTTAGCGGCCGACGGTACGTCGGCCCGGAAAATGCTGTCGTCGCCGTACCGGCGACGGCTAAACCACGCGACTTACTTATCTGAGGCTCAATAGCCCGGCGGCCACGCCGGGGATTGCCGCCGCGTAGCACGGGCGGCCAAACGAGTCACTCCCCGAATCGTGCAACTCCATTCAGGAAGCCTGAGCTACAGCACATGTGGTCTTCGGAATAGGAGGCGTCGTGATGTGCCCATGGAGATGGATGCCCTCGCTGGCGCTGGCGGCCGCTGCCACGGTGATTGGGGGACCGGCGACGACGTCAGTGGCACAGATCATTGCCAACCGGGCGGTCCTACAGATCGGCCCCGACGGGGCGGCACCCGAGAGCGATCTGGCCGAGAACGTGTTTGTGCCTGCCGACCGGGGCATCCTCCAGCGGCTGGCCAACGCCCGTGAGCTGCTTCAAGAGGGGCGCTACGGCGAGGCAGTCCGCGCGCTCGGGTCGATCCTGGAGGGCCCCGAAGACTACTTCTTCCAGCCCGACAAGAACGCGCCGGTCTACCGCAGCCTGAAGACGGAGGCCCAACGATTGATCGGGCAGATGCCACGGGAGGGGCGGGATCTGTACGAGATGCAGTACGGCGCGCGGGCGCGGCAGCGGCTTGGCGAGGCCCTGGCCAGCCGCGACGCGGACGGCCTGGCCGAGGTCTCCCGGCGGTTTTTCCATACGCAAGCGGGGTACGAAGCGACGCTGTTGCTGGGATTGGACCACATGGATCACGGCCGTTCGTTGGCAGGGGCTCTGAGTTTGCAGCGGTTGCGGGAGGCGACGGCCGGCACCGAACAGTTCGAGCCCACCCTGTCGTTCGCGCTGGCTACCTGCTGGCTCCAGACCGGGCTGCCCGAGAAGGCGGCGGAGGTGCTCTCCGCGCTGAAGGGGCGGCTGGGAAGCAGCGGCGTCGAGGTCGGGGGCTCGCCGGTCCAATGGTTTCAAGGCGACAAGCAGGCCGCCGAGTGGCTGACGCGGTTGGTGGGGCCGCCTCGGGCGGCGGGGCCGACCGAGGCCGACTCTTGGCTGATGCTGCGCGGCAATCCGTCCCGCAACGCGGACACTTCCGCCACCGCGCCGCTGTTGAACGTCCGCTGGCGGATTCCCACCACCGACGATCCGCTGATGGAGGCCAGGCTCCAGCGGGATCGAGAGATCTACCTGGACCGGGGGATCCCGGTCCTGCCGGGCTGCCACCCCTTGGCCGTCGGCGACGTGGTCCTGATGCGGACCTTCCGGACCCTGCTGGCGGTGGATTTTGTCACCGGCAAGCGGCTCTGGGAAGCGCCCTCCGACGACCCGCTGGAGGCCCTGCTGGGCAGCAACGCCTTGGAGGTGGGGGCGTATAATTCTGCCCGGATCGCGGCCGGAGTGGGGTATCGGGTATGGGGCGACGCCACCTACGGGACAATGAGCAGCGACGGCCGGTACGTGTTCACCATCGAGGATCTGTCCGTGGCCATCAACTCCAGCCCTTCGCCACGGACGGTGATAGTCAACGGGCGGCGGGTCTCCGATCCCGCCCAACAGGCGTTTAACCGCTTGGCGGCGCACGACATTCGCACGGGCAAACTCAAATGGCACGTCGGCGGGGCACCCGCTGGCCGGGTACCCGCTGGCGGGTCGTCTGACGAGTTCGCCTTGCGGCAGGCCGAGACGTTTTTCCTGGGGCCTCCCTTGCCGCTGATGGGAAGGCTGTACGTCTTGGGGGAGGCCAAGGGAGAGATCCGGCTTTTTGCGCTGGACGCCGAGTCGGGGGATCTGGCCTGGTCGCAACAATTGGCCTTGGTGGAGCGGGACATTCTCCAGGTCCCGCTCCGACGCCTGGCCGGGGCGTCGCCCTCCTATGCCGAGGGCGTCTTGGTGTGCCCCACTTCAGCGGGCGGGGTGGTGGGCGTCGACCTGGCGACCCGCTCCCTGCTGTGGGGCTACCGCTACGGAGGGCAAATCGACTCCAGCCGCAGCGCACGGCTGATGGCCCTGCGGGCGGCAAGGTACGTGGGCACGGAGCCGCAGAATCGCTGGCTCGACGCCACGGCCATCGTGGCGGGCGGCCGCGTACTGGTGGCGCCGGTCGAGTCCGATTCGCTGCACTGTCTGAACCTGATCGACGGCGAATTGCTCTGGGAGTACCCTCGCCACGACGAGCTGTTCGTGGCCTGCGCGTACGGCGATAACGTGGTGCTGGTGGGCCAACGCGAGGTTCGGGCGGTTTCCCTCTCCCAAACGGTCCGGACCACCGAGAAGATCCAGAGGATCGAAAGGAGCGGGGGTACGATCAGGACGGTCGATGCCGAGCAGGCGGTGGTCAGGCCCAAGCCCGCCTGGGACAATCGCACGGTGACCCTGCCCGAGGAGAGCACCCCCAGCGGGCGGGGTTTCTCCAGCCGCGATCGGTACTATCTACCGCTGAGCTCCGCCGAGGTGCTGGCCATCGATCTTGCCGGCGGCAAGGCGGTGCAGGTATCCAAATCGCGGAAAGGGAGCGTGCCGGGCAACCTGGTCTGTCACAAGGGTAGGGTGGTTTCGCAAGGCGTCGACGGCCTGGAGGTCTTCGCCCAGTTAGGGGCGGTCCGCCAGGAGGTCGACCAGCGGCTGGCAGCCAAGCCGGACGACCCGGTGGCCTTGGCCCTGCGGGGCGAAGTGCTGCTGGACGAAGGCAAGCAGTCGGAAGCCATCGCCTGTTTTCGCCGGTCGTACGACCTGGATCGCGACCCCAGGACTCGCGAACTGCTGCGGGACGCGCTGCTGGACGGTCTGCGGTTGCAGTTCGCCGAGCATCGTGACCGCGCGCCGGAGATTGAGCAACTGCTCGACGAGCCCGCACAACGAGTCACGTTCCTGCGCCTGATGGCCGCCGGGTTGCAGGAGGCGGGCGAGTGGCCTGGGGCGCTGGATCGCTACCTGGAGTTGATCGATCTGGACCAGGGTCATCGCGGGATGCAGCCGGTGACGAAGGACCATGCGGTCCGCCTGGACCGTTGGATTCGGGCCCAGTTTGCGGCGTTCGGGCACCGCAGCGGAGCTACGGTCGGCGAGGCCAAGGACGCGACAGGGGCCATCGACGGCCGGATTGAAGCCCGGCTGCAGACGGCTTTGCAGGCTGGCGGCACCGACGCGCTGCGGCAGTTCTTGGACTATCTCGGCGACACGGAAGCCGGCGGGAAGGCCCGCGCGGAAATGGTCCGCCGCCTGAAAGACGCCGGCCGCTGGCTGGACGCCGAGCTGGTCCTGGAGGAGCAGCAGCGGTCGTCCGATCGGTCGGTGGCGGGGGCGGCCCTGGCTGAGCTGGCTGAACTGCTCCGCCAGGCCCAACGTCCCGAGGACGCCGCCTGGTGTTACCGGCGGCTGGGGGAGCAGTTTGCGGACGTGGCCTGCCTGGGCGGGAAAACCGGCAAAGAGCTGCTCGACTCCTTGCCGGAGGGCGGGCCAATCCGGCAAGTCCTGCGGCGGGACAGCCAGTGGCCGGTGGGCAAGGTGGAGAAGAAAGAGTCCACCATGCCCTCGCCCCCTCCCAGTTCATTCCGCTTCACGGTGCCCTACCGGGGCCAGCTTGCCCCGTTCGTTTCCGAAACGGTCATCCAGTTCGACCAGAATCGCCGCGCGATCACCGGTTCTGACGCCCTCGGGAAGGAGCGGTGGGAGGTTTCCTTGGACCCAGTGGGCGCGCAGCGAGGTTTTCCGTTCAATTCCAACCTCACGCACGCCCGGGTGTGCGGCCATCTGCTGCTGCTCTCGCTGGGTTCGAGAATCGTGGCCATCGACACCGTGGGGACTTCCACCACGGGCCAGCCGAAACTGCTCTGGAGCCAGGACCTGACCGATCCGGCGTTCGACTTGGCGGCGGAATTCTCGCAGATGGCTGCGGTCCAGATGCCCGTGCCGTTCGCCATGCAACCGGTTTTCTATGGGGGCTACCCCGGTGTGCAGACGAACGCCCTGGGACCGGTAACCGCCGGCTACGCCTGTTTTCAGCGGCTGCGGGACCTGATCGCCGTGGATCCGCTCAGCGGCGACGTGCTCTGGATGCGACGTGGCGTGGCCCAGAATGCCACGTTGTTCGGCGACGAGGAATTCCTCTTTGCCGCGGCTCCCAACGGGGCCGAGGCCACGGTCTTCCGGGCGTTGGACGGGAAGCTGCTGGGGAAGCGGAAGGTGCCGCGTTTCACCACGGTGACCCGAGTTCTCCTCGACGGCACGGCTCAACTCGCCGCTGCGGGCCAGGGCCGGTCTTGCATCGCCACCCTTGGCCGACGGCTCCTGGTCTGGAACGTCCAGGGCGGCGAGGCATCTCTGGAGCTGTCCGACCCTTGGCAGCAGCGGCAGATTTGGCCCCCGCGGAAGTTCTCCAGCCGTGCCAAGTACGATCTGGTCGGGGAAGAGGCCATCGGCGTCTGTGAGCCCGACGGGCATTTCGTGCTGATCGGTCTGCCCGACGGTCGCACGATCGTCGACGTGAAACTCGAGCAGGAGGTCGGCGTGGCGTCCGTGTCGGTCTTTCGCTCCGGCGATCAGTACGTGCTGGTCGCCAGCAGGTCGGAGCCGCGTGCCAGCCCGACCCGGGTAGTCCAGCCTCTGCTGCCCGGCAACGTGTCCAGGGGGATCGGCAGCGGCCGGGTCTACTCGTTCGACCTGGAAGGCAAGATGATCTGGCCGGAACCGGTGCAGATCAAGGATCAGCATCTCTTGTTGAGCCAGCCCAGCCGGCTGCCCGTGCTGACGTTCGCTTGCCGGGTCTACGATCAGACGCGACCGGGCACGGCACAAAACTCGTTGTCGGCGGTGTGCATCGACAAGCGGACCGGCCGAGTTGTTTATGAGGGGAGTGTACCCTACATAGCCACGGCCTTCGGGCTCAGCGGCGATCCCCAGACGAAGTCGGTCGCGTTGCGGCTGTGCAGGCAGGACGTGACGTTGACTTTCACCGACCAACCGATCCCTCCGCCTCCGAAGCAGGAGGAAAAAGCAGTCAAGTTGCCGGCGGAGCTGTCGGACGTCGCCCGCGGCCTCCTGAAGGCCGTGGGGAAGGCCATCGGGGAGACGGGGGTGAAGCCCGCGACCCAGCCGGGCCCACAGGAGCGGCCGCCATAACAACCCAACGAGCATGATGAAACGCCGGGTGGCTGAGGTCGAACGAAGTGAGCCCCCAGACCCTCGGCTTTCCGGGGGCTCGCTGACGCTCGACCCCGGCCACCCGACGAGAGAAGTCCCAAGACAACCAGCAAAGATGGAGAGTGGACGATGAAACGCCGGGTGGCTGGGGTCGAACGAAGTGAGCCCCCAGACCCTCGGCTTTCCGGGGGCTCGCTGACGCTCGACCCCGGCCACCCGACGAGAGAAGACCCACGACAACCAGCAAAGATGGAGAGTGGATGATGAAACGCCGGGTGGCTGGGGTCGAACGAAGTGAGCCCCCAGACCCTCGGCTTTCCGGGGGATCGCTGACGCTCGACCCCGGCCACCCGACGAGAGAAGTCCCAAGACAACCAGCAACGAGGGAGAGTGGATGATGAAACGCCGTCGGATCGGATGGCTCGTGCTGCCGGCCGCCGCGCTGTTGTGGCCCGCGGTCGGCGAGGCCGCCAAGAACCCCGACGTCAGCCGCGTGACCGCGCAGGGCCTGGAGTGGCTGGCTTCCCGCCAATCCCGGCTGGGGAACTGGACGGCCAACGGCGGCCAGTATCCCACGGCCATGACCGCGCTGGCCGGAGTTGCCCTGCTGTGTGAAGGATCGACCACCACCCAGGGCAAGTACGCGGCGAACGTCCGCCGGGCGGTGGACTACCTCGTGAGCCGCAGCCGCCAGAACGGCCTGATCGGCGACCCGACCCGCGATGACCGTTATACCTACGGCCACGGGTTTTCCATGCTTTTTCTCTCCCAGGTGCTGGGTGAGGAGGAAGACGCGGAGCGGCGCCAAGAGCTGATCGAGGTTCTCACCCGGGCAGTTGTGTTCTCGGGCAGGGCCCAGGCGACCTCCGGCGGCTGGGGATACGTCAGCGCCCAGGACCAGCCCAACTTCGACGAGGGCTCGACCACCATCACGCAGGTGCAGGGGCTTCGCGGCTGCCGCAACGCCGGGATCCCCGTACCCAGCGAGATCATCGAGAAGGCGGTCAACTACATCAAGCGGTGCAGCATTGACAACGGCCGCGGTGGAGTGCAGTACAACTCCCAAGGTGGTGGAGGTCGGCCGGCAATCACTGCCGCCGCCATCGCCTGTTTGTTCAACGCCGGCCAGTACGACAGCGAGTACGTGCCGAACATCCTAGGCTATTGCAAGGGGAAGCTGGACAACCTCTCGGACCAGGGATTCGGCCACTGGCACTATGCCCACTACTATTACTCCCAGGTGATGTACCGCGAGGGGGGGAAGACCTGGGAGGAGTATCGCGACAAGATCTACGCCCGGCTGGTCTCCGAGGCCGGTCCCGACGGGTCCTGGACCCAGGGGTATATCGGGCCGGTCTACACCACGGCCATCAACCTCACCGTCCTGCAAATGGAAAACGGCTCCCTGCCAATCTACCAACGATGAACTGTCCACCAAGGAATCCAGCATGACCGAGAACGGCCTTACCACCGAGGACACCGCAGCCATCGACAAACTTCGCGGCGCGCACCAGAAGATCGTCGAGCAGTTGGCCCAGGTCATCGTCGGCCAGACCCACGTCATCGAGGAGTTGTTGATCTCTCTGTTCAGCCGCGGCCACTGCCTGCTGGAGGGTGTGCCGGGGCTGGCCAAGACGCTGATGATCAGCACGCTCAGCCGCACGTTGAACCTCTCGTTCAGCCGCATCCAGTTCACCCCCGACCTGATGCCGGCGGACATCACCGGCACGGACGTGATCGAAGAGAACCGCTCCACGGGGGGGCGGGAGTTCCGTTTCCTGGAAGGCCCCTTGTTCGCCAACGTGATCCTGGCCGACGAAATCAACCGCACTCCGCCCAAGACCCAGGCCGCCTTGCTGGAGGCCATGCAGGAGCGCCAGGCGACGGTCGGGCGGGTACGGCACGTGCTGCCCGACCCGTTCTTCGTGCTGGCCACCCAGAATCCCATCGAGCAGGAAGGCACTTATCCCCTGCCCGAGGCCCAGCAAGACCGCTTCATGTTCAAGGTGTTCGTCAAGTACCCGAACTTCGAGGAGGAGTTCGAGGTTGCCCGACGGACTACCACCACCCTGGTCGACAGGGTCGAACCCGTGCTGACGGCGGCCCAGATTATCGACTTGCAGCGGATCGTGCGCGAGGTGCCCGTCTCCGACCACATCATCCGTTACGTGCTGTCGCTGGTGCGGCAGACGCGGGTCCGGGAGGCGGGGGTTCCCGACTTCGTCGAGGAGCAGGTCGGTTGGGGAGCGGGTCCCCGGGCGGTGCAGTACTTGATCCTGGGGGCCAAGGCCCGGGCGCTGCTGCGGGGCCGCACCCACGTGACTTGCGAGGACATCCAGGCG
>Ga0315277_10000753_pt1 | contig 49997 bp, 35 predicted proteins | sample YL17G05_15_MG_FD_203695 | JGI IMG/M metagenome (GOLD analysis project Ga0315277, IMG submission 203695) | Sediment microbial communities from Yellowstone Lake, YNP, Wyoming, USA - YL17G05_15 | ecosystem: Environmental > Aquatic > Freshwater > Lake > Sediment | place: USA: Wyoming | collected... | reverse complement strand
CGGCAACGAAGCAGATGCCCGCCCGCCGCCGCGCCCCTTCGGGCTGCGGCCCGCAGGCCCGCTGGCTTTGTTGCTCGCTCCTTACATACCACCCCGGGTATGCTCGCCGCTCGCGCCTCGCCAGCGGGCCTGGGGGCCTGCAGCAAAGTGTAAACGTTATTCATTGACAGACCCTAACATCGCCAGTACCACTGTTGCTTATATCTTACACCCAAGCATCACACAGAGCCGCAGAGATCCCTGCGTTTCGGACGCGCACATCCTTACCGTTTTTCGCAGAATTCCTGGTTGTGTTCTGGGTCTTTCCAAGGAAAAAAGCGGGACCGGCACCTGTCGCGCGATTTATGCTTGAACATGGATTTCATAAATGAAAATATGAGTTATGAATTTGCTTGATTAACAGCAGGCCCTTCTTAGAGGCATCTATTCCCATGTTCTATCGCCTTTCTGCATTCATCCTCCTGGCCTCGGTTACCGTACTGGGCAGTGACTGGCCTCAGTTTCGTGGTACCAGCCGGGACAACATCTCCACCGAAACCGGCCTCCTCAGAACCTGGCCGGCCAAGGGCCCGAAGGTCCTCTGGAAGATCCCCGTCTGCGAGGGATATGCGGGCGCTGCCATCAAGGACGGCAGGATTTACTTGAACGACTACAACGCCACGAAGAAGGAGCACCTTGTCCGCTGCATCTCGATTGCCGACGGGAAAGACATCTGGCAGTGGAGCTACCCGGTCGAAGTCAGGCCTAGCCATGGGATTACCCGAACAGTGCCGGCGGTGGGCCAGAAGCTTGTGTTCTCGCTTGATCCCAAGTGCCGCTTCCACGCTCTGGACATCAAGACCGGAAAGCTGGTTTGGCAGAAGAACCTAGTCCAGGAATACAAAGCTACAATCCCGGGATGGTATGCCGGCCAGAATCCGCTCCTTGACGGAGATCGGGTTATTATCGCGACCGGCGGCGATGCCCTGGTAATCGCCTTCGACCAGGTCACCGGCAAGGAAATCTGGCGGGGACCGAATCCGGGCAAGGACTTGATGTCCCACGCCTCTCTCATGCCGGCGACCATCGGAGGAATCAAACAATACCTATACCTGACCATGAATAAGGTAGTTGGCGTTGCCGCAGCGGACGGGCAGATTCTTTGGAGCAGCCCCTTCATCGCCAAGATGGCGGCTTGCCCATCGCCAGTCTCCATCGGCGACGGAAGGGTTTTTGTCACGAGTGGATACGAGGCCGGCAGCGCAATGTACCAGGTCCGGAAGGGTGCATCCGGCTTTGCCGCGCAGAAGCTCTATGACCTGACAAGCATGCAGTTCAACTCCGAGGTGCACACCCCGATCCTTTATCAGAATTGCCTCTTCGCGGTGAGCAGTAAAACCCGCGGGAGGTTCACATGCCTCGGGCTCGACGGAAAAATCGTATGGCAAAGCCCGGTCGTGTCTGGCGATCCAGGCGCTACCCGAACCTTCGATCTTGGGGCTTTTATGCTCGCGGACGGGATGTTCTTCATCCTCGATGGTAAAACCGGAATGCTCCGCCTCATCGAAGCCAGTATCAGACAATATAACGAGCTTGCCAGCGCCCAGATCCTGGAAGGAGAAGATGTGTGGGGACCGATGGCTCTTTCCAACGGGAAGCTGGTCATCCGTGATATGAACCAGATGGTCTGCCTCCAGGCCGGTCAGTCGGGAGGCGGGAAGTAAGATTGCTGTAAAACCTTAAAGACACGGAGGATATGGAGACTTCCGATGGATCCTAATAAAGAAGAAACGACGGAGATTGGCCTGCTCGACCGCTTCCGGAAGTCATGGTTTCCGCCGGCTGCGGTTGTGGGCGCCTTTGCCGTCTTTATCGCAGCCGCCTTCCGTGTCAGGCCGATGCCAAAAGTGACTCCGAAGTCGGCGGGACAAACCGTTGCACCCAAGCCGGCTGAGCCGCCCATCAAGTTCGTGCCGACAGCCCGCGGCTTCGATCGGGAATACTCCCAGTCTGCTGTCCTTGGCGGCGCCGCGTCTGCGCATCCATTCCGGCGTTCCCTTGCTGGAATTGCCGTCGATGCTGGGGACAAGATTTACGCCTTGGGCGACGATGAGGTCAGGATTTTCAGCCCCGACGGAAACCTTGTTCGGAATTGGAAGGTGTCAGAAAACGCCTCGTGTCTCTCTGTAGGATCCGACGAGCGTGTCTATGTCGGAGCTGCCAGCCGCGTCGAAATCTGCGATGCCGGAGGGAGCCGCGTGGGCGGCTTTGTGGCCGGCGAGAAGGACCGGCCGGCCAGCATCACTGCCGTCAAGATCTTTCGGAATGAAATCCTGATTGCCGATGCCGCCGCCCGATTCGTCCGCCGTTACGATGCGAACGGCAAGCAGCTTGGCGTGATCGGGACCAAGAACAAAACCGGGAATTTCATCCTCCCGAACCGGAGTCTGGATATCGTTGTAGACTCCAACGGAGTAATCCGCGCAACCGATACGGGGCGGCATCTGGTCACGGCGTGGGCCCTCGACGGCTCACCCCTCGGCTCGTTTGGAAAATTCGGCATGAGTAATCCGGAGGACTTCGTGGGTTGCTGCAATCCCGTGAATCTCGCCCTCACGCCCGACGGAAAAGTCGTCACGGCTGAGAAAATGGTCGCTCGCGTGAAGGTGTATGAGCCCGATGGGAAGCTTCTCGCCGTGATCGGCCCGGAGCACTTCGACCCCAACTGCATCCATATCCACCTGGCTGTGGACTCGAAAGGGCGAATCCTCGCCGCCGATCCCGTGCGCCGTGAGATAAAGATATTCGCTCCGGTGGTAAAGATCGGTGTGAACGAGCCTTTCTGCCGTGAAAGCTCGAGCAACTGCGTCGGAGCGCACATAGCCTGAACCTACGATCCCCTGGCCAGGCTGGCCCGCGCAGCCGCGGACTTCAGCCTCCAAAATTGCCCGGGACTCGTTCCCCGGCGGAATTCGTCCCCCGCTGGACTGGAAACCTGAGGAGCTTGAACAGATATGAATGAAAGAAGCACACGCCGCCAGTTCATCGACAGTTCCTTCCGCATCCTGGGTTTCGCCGGTATCGGCGGAGCAGCCGGCCTGCTCACACGGAGGGCCTCGGGTGACGCCGTGTACCAAGTCGATCCTTTCAAGTGCACCGCCTGCGACCTATGCCGCACTTCCTGTGTTTTGAGCCTGTCGGCAGTGAAGGCGGTTAACGATTTCGATAAATGCGGCTATTGCATGCTCTGCCCTGCCTACATGGATGTGATGAGCCAGCCGGATGAGAAAGGCATCCCTGCGGGAAAAGTCTGCCCTCAGGACGCCCTCAAGCGGCGCGTGGTTGGCAGGGTTGATCCGGACGATCCCAACAACAATTATTACGAGTACGTCGTCGATGAAGCCCGGTGTGACGGCTGCGGGAAGTGCGTGAAGGCCTGCAAGCCTCCGGCGGGCAACGGGTCCCTTCGCCTCGAAATCCGCTATGCCCGCTGCGTCGAATGCAACGAGTGCGCCATTCAGATTGCCTGCCCGGATCGCGCGATTGTGCGCGTGTCGACGCCGGGCATGGCTCCCACGAAGTTGACCTGATCCTAGACTCGCCGCCGCGAATGAAAAAGGAAACTGACACGAAACCTCAAATGGGAACGGAGAATGACGAACACCTGGACGGTTTTTCAATCGTCCTTCATAATTCATCATTCGCCGTTTTTAGCCTATATCAAGCACTTGTCCCTTTTTTCACTGGGGAACTCTGTTAAAGCGAAGAATGTCTAGCTCTCGATTACATCCGAGTAACGCATTCTGGAATGCGCAAGCCTGCTTGCGCTTTCTCTTGGAAAGATTGCTGCGCCCGAAGGTGGCGGCAAGCTGCCGCACTCCAAAAAACGTCTGGCTGCTGGTCCTCGTGATTGCAGCACTGGCAACGAGTGTGCTCTTCGCCCAGTACCAGAAAGCGCCGCCCGATTTCGGCGGGACCTACAGCTTTCCGACCCCGACGCATCCGGAGCCGCGTACCGCCTGGGTTCACAGGCTTGATATTGCGATGCTTGTTGTCGGCCTGGGGCTCGGGGCATGGCTGATTTTGAAGCGCCGGAGCCGAAACTGGGTAACAGTCCTGAGCGTCGGCGCGATTGCCTACTTTGGCTTCTACCGGAAAGGCTGCATCTGTCCGATCGGCGCAATTCAGAACGTAACGCTATCCCTGGCCGATCCCCGCTACATGATCTCCTTTGGGGTGATCGCATTTTTCTTCCTCCCGCTTGCGGCGGCGCTCTTATTCGGGCGGGTTTTCTGCGGCGGCGTTTGCCCGCTTGGAGCGGTACAGGATCTTGTCCTTTTGCGGCCACTGAAAGTTCCGGAGAAACTCGACAAGGCGCTGGGCTGGCTGCCCTACATTTATCTCAGCTTAGCCGCCTTGTTTGCAGGTTGGGGTTTACACCTGAAGATCGGCGCCTGGCAGATTCAGGCAGGGCGGCGCTTCGTCATATGCGAGTGGGATCCCTTCATAGGCCTTTTTCGAGTCTCCGGGCCTTTTCACATGCTCGCCATCGGAGCCGCCTTCATCGTGGTAGGGATGTTTTTCGGCCGGCCCTACTGCCGCTGGCTTTGCCCTTACGGGGGGCTGCTTTCGATCCTTTCCCGGGTCTCCTGGAAGAACGTGCAGATCACGCCCGACAAGGAGTTGGACTGCGGTTTATGCGCCGAGTCCTGCCCTTACGGTGCCATTCACAACCTCCGGGCTGACCGGGCATCCTGCCTGGCTTGCGCGCGTTGCTATGAATACTGTCCGCGCGAGTTAGAGCTCCGAAGCGGCCCAAGCAGCGAAGACAAGCTGGTCCAGGTAAAGCAATGAATGACGGGTTGCGAACGGCGAATGACAAACACCTCGACGCCTGCTCTCATTCGTCATTCGTCATTCGTCATTTGTCATTTTTGACGGTTCCACTCACGCTTTCCCTTTTTCATGACAAACCCGGACGGCACCGAGAGGGGCGGTCATGAAGGAGGGTCGTTGGAGACTTATCGCACGCTCCTGGGCGGGCATCGTCGCTGCCTTCATTGCCCTGGCCGCAGCCGTCTGGCTCCTCTCCGTTTACATTCATGCCCGCCGCGTTACCCCGGTTGAAAAAGCTCTGGTCGACTCTCTGAAGGTAAAAGCCAGAACCGACCTTGAGATTCAGAAGATTCTCCAGCCGGAGTTGGATCGCCAGCACGAATCATTGGTTAAGAGGCGCAACGCATACAATCGCGGCGGCCTCCTTCTCCTGATTTCAATAGGAATCTTCCTGGCCTGGTTCAAGTGGTTCCGTCCCGTACGGCAGGCGGTGCCGGTGGCAGGCGTGAAGAAACCCACCGCGGAGGCGCGGAGAACGCAGAGTAAAGTCATGTTGCCTTCTGTGCCCTCCGAGTCTCTGCGCTCCGTTGATTCCATCGACCTTGGTCCTGTGGATGAAATTCTTCAAAACGAGGGGCGGGGGCCCGAAGCTGCTATTCCCATCCTCCAGGCTATCCAAACCCATTACCGATACCTTCCCGACGCTGTTCTGCAACGGGTCTACGAAACAAGCGAGATTGCCCCGGCGCAGATTGCAGGTGTTGCCTCTTTCTACGGCCAGTTCCGGCAGACCCCCGCTGGAGAGCACATCATCAAGGTGTGCGAAGGAACAGCTTGCCACGTCTCCGGCGCAGTAGAAGTCGCTGACGAGCTCCGGCGCTTTCTGGGAATGGCCAACGGCTGTGACACCGATCCCTCAAAGCGTTTCACCATCGAGCGTGTCGCATGCATTGGATCCTGCAGCCTCGCACCCGTGATGACGATCGACGAGAAAATCTACGGACAGTTGAGCGCCCTTTCCGCGGGCAAGCTACTCCGCGATTTTATCGAAGCGCACGGCCGGGAAAAGGGAAACGGCAACACGAAGAGGAAAATGCCGGAAGCTCGTCCGGACGCTGGTCCGGCTGGCGCCGCGGACAATCCGGTCGAGATACGGATCGGCCTCGGTTCTTGTGGCATCGCCAGCGGAGCCCTGGAAGTGCAGGCAGCGCTCGAAGATGCGGTCGCGTCGCTTGGCGGCGGGGCCGCGGTCAAGCCGGTCGGGTGCAGCGGTCTCTGCCATCGTGAGCCGCTGATTGAGGTGATCGAGGACGGCGGTCGGACGCTCTACGGGAATGTCGGGCCCGCAGATGTCCGGAAGATTGTTCGAAAGCACATCCAGCCGCGTGGTTTCGTGCGCAGAGTGCGCGAAGCAATCCAGCACGCGCGTGCGCGGCTCCTCGACGACAATGCCTGGGCACCGATAACACAGCGGGAGGTTGACGCAACACCCTATGTGAAAAAACAGGTCCGCGTTGTCCTGGAGAACTGCGGTGTGATAGATCCCCTGTCCCTGGAAGACTATCGCAATCGGGAAGGTATGCGCGCGCTCGAGGAATGCCTGAAGCGCCTGTCACCGGAGGAGGTGATCCAGAAGGTGCGCATCGCCGGCCTCAAGGGCCGCGGAGGAGCAGGATTTCCCACTGCCCTTAAATGGGACATCACCCGCCGCGCCCCCGGTTTCATCAAGTACGTCATCTGCAATGCTGACGAGGGCGATCCGGGTGCATTCATGGACAGGGCAGTCCTGGAAGCCGATCCTTTCCGAGTGATCGAGGGGCTGGTTATCGCCGCCTACGCCATCGGAGCCTGCGAGGGTTATGTCTATGTCCGCCATGAATACCCCATCGCCGTGCGCCACGTCCGCGCTGCCATCACAAAGGCCGAAGAGCAGGGATTCCTGGGTGAGCGCATCCTCGGCGCTCCGTTCAGCTTTAAACTGCTGGTCCGCGAGGGCGCCGGAGCCTTCGTTTGCGGCGAAGAAACAGCGCTTATTCAATCGATCGAAGGCGAGCGCGGCATGCCGCGCCCGCGGCCTCCCTACCCGGCGCAGTCCGGCCTCTGGGGAAAACCGACGCTCATCAACAACGTCGAGACACTGGCGTGCCTGCCGTGGATCATCCGCCGGGGACCCGAAGCCTTCGCCGCCATGGGAACGGACAGGTCAAAAGGGACCAAGGTGTTTTCTCTGGTCGGAAAGGTAAACCGAGGCGGCCTCATCGAAGTACCCATGGGAATCACCATCCGCGAGATTGTCGAGGAGATTGGCGGCGGCATCAAGGGTGGGAAGAGGTTCAAGGCGGTCCTGGCCGGCGGTCCCTCGGGAGGGTGTATTCCCGCGCGCCTGGCCGACACACGCATCGATTACGAGGAGCTGGCGTCCACAGGGTCCATCATGGGTTCGGGAGGGCTGGTCGTTCTGGACGATCGCGACTGCGCCGTCGAGATCGCGCGCTACTTCCTCCATTTCACGCAAAGTGAGTCCTGCGGGAAGTGCACCTTCTGTCGCGTGGGCACCAAGCGCATGCTGGAGATAATGGAGCGCATTTGCGATGGCAAAGGGAAGGAAGGGGATCTTGAGACCCTGGAGACCCTCAGTATTCACGTCAAGAAGGGAAGTCTGTGTGGATTGGGACAGACGGCTCCTAACCCTGTCTTGACGACGCTCCGTTACTTCCGAGAAGAGTACGAAGTGCACATCCGCGAGCGGCGGTGCCCCGCGGCAGCGTGCAGAGCCCTGATCCATTACCGGGTTCTCGATTCCTGCACCGGATGCACGCTGTGCGCGCAAGCGTGTCCCGCAGGAGCCATTCAGGCCAGGCCGTATGTGCAACACGAAGTCGCGGACGATCTCTGCACGCGCTGCGGCATGTGCGTGACCGCCTGCCCCGAAGACGCCATTGAGGTTGCATGAAAAAAAGCAGTCACAGATTCTATTTTTAAAAACCTGTGTAATCCACATTCCGTGGCAAGGCTTTTAGGAAGCTGACATGGTGAGATTGACGATCGACGGACGTGAATCCATTGTCGAAGAAGGGACGACAATCCTCGAGGCCGCGCGCCGGCTCGGCATCCGGATCCCTACCCTATGCCATGTCGAGGACTTTCCGCCGGCTGCTTCCTGCTTTCTCTGTGCAGTGCAGGTCGAGGGGCGGGCCAGCCTCTCGCCATCCTGCGCGATGCCGGCCGCCGACGGCATGGTGGTCTATACCAACTCAGACGATGTGCACGCCTCGAGAAAAATGGCGCTGGAACTCCTTCTGTCGGATCATGTGGGCGACTGCGTCGGCCCTTGCCGGACGGGCTGCCCGGCAAAGTTTGACATCCCCGGCTTCCTCGCCCAGATATCCGATGGCGACATCCGGCGCTCGGCAGAGATCGCCTCGGATTTTCTCACGCTGCCCGCCGCCCTGGGCCGCATCTGTCCCCGCCTGTGCGAACAGCGCTGCCACCGCTGCGAAACGGGCGAATCAATCTCCGTGGGCAATCTTCATCGCTTTGCAGCCGACCGCGACATGGCATCCGAAGCGCGCTACATCCCGCGCAAGGATAGAGCCAGCGGAAAGAGAGTCGCCATTGTCGGTGCCGGGCCCGCGGGACTCACCGCTGCATACCACCTGCTCCGGCGGGGCCATGCCGCGGCCATTTTCGATGCTCACCCTGAACCGGGCGGCATGCTCCGCTGGGGAATTCCCGCCTTCCGTCTCCCGCGCCATGTTCTGGAACAGGAAATTGAGGCCATTCGGATTCTGGGCGGTGAGTTCCGAATGCAGAAGCGGCTCGGCTCGGATTTTACTCTCGACGACCTGCAGCGCGATTTTAACGCCGTGTTTCTGGCCATTGGGGCCCAGGGTTCGCGTGGGCTCGACTGCCCCGGAGAAGGGCTGGCACTGCCGGCCGTCGATTTTCTCGCGAAGGTTGCAGGAGGTCATCATCCTCAGATCGGCAGCGACGTCCTTGTTCTGGGGGGCGGTAACACTGCGATGGACGCTTCGCGGACTGCGATCAGGCTGGGTGCGCAGACGGTGACTGTGCTATATCGCCGAACCCGACGCGAGATGCCATGCCTCATGGCTGAAGTAGAGGCGGCCGAAAGAGAGGGGGTCCGGCTCGAGACGCTGGTGGCTCCGGTTCACCTGGAAAGCACCGGCAATGGCAGGCTCAGGCTCACATGCATCCGTATGGTGCTTGGAGAACCGGATGAGAGCGGCCGCGCGAGCCCGGTGCCGGTTCCCGGGTCGGATTTCTCCCTGGAGGCGACTTGCGTGATCGCCGCCATCGGGCAGACAGTCGAGGCCCGGTCCCTGGGTGCAAGCGATCTTCGTCTCTCGCGGAGTGGAATCGCCATCAATCCCGGGACGCTGGTCACCAATCTCGAGGGCGTATTCGCCGGCGGTGATGCGGTCACGGGGGCGGACCTTGCGGTCCGTGCCGTCGCTTCCGGAAAACTCGCCGCTGTTTCCATTGACCAATACCTAGGCGGCAGGCCCGTCCATGGCGATCCCGAGATGGTCACTGTCCTGATGGGCACGATGGGCGAAGGAGAGCTGGCAGAGTTCTTTCGCGAGGTCGAAGAGTCGCCACGCGCGGCCATGCCCGAGCTTCCGCTGGAAAGGCGCGTGCGCAGCTTCGAGGAAGTGGAACTGGGCTTCTCCGCCGAGGTGGCAATGCGGGAGGCCGGCCGCTGCGTGAGCTGCGGCTGCTGGAAGGCGACCACCTGCCAGCTCCGGCAGTACGCGACCCAGTACGGTGCGGATCCGCTGCGCTTTGCGGGAGCACGCCGGAAATTCAAGCGCGACACCTCTCACCCGGAGATTCTCTATGAGCCCGGCAAATGCATCCTCTGCGGCGCGTGTGTGACGGCAGCGGCGGAGGCCGGCGACGGACTGGGACTTGCCATCGTCGGGCGTGGCTTCGAAGCTGCCGTTGCGGTCCCGCTCAGGGGAACCATGATCCAATCCCTTCCAACCGCCGCAAGGCGAGTCGCAGAAGTCTGCCCCACCGGCGCCTTCGCGCTGAAAGATGCCGGTAAGGGCGGCTGTTCTCTTGCCTGAGCCTTATCATAAGCGCTCATCGCAGCCTGTTGCCGCAACCAAAAGGCAACCACTTGCTGTCCGCTCTCGCGAATGCAGTAGAGGCGACTCTTGCTCCGGAGAAAGATCTCCCCGCCGGTAATGGCCGGCGTGGCGATAAATACTTGATCCGGCATTGTATTGGTCGCCAGGGCCTCGAACTTTTCTCCCATGCGGAGAACGATAACGTCCTCGTTTTCACTCGCCAGGTAGAGCTTGCCATTTGCTCCAACGGGCGAGGACTTGAAGTTGTAGGTCTTGGGCAGCCGAACCTGGTGATAATAGGGCTCGCCGGTGCGGGCGTTGTAGCAGCTGACCATGCCGTTATCGGTCAAAGCATAAAGCTTGTTGTCAAAGATGACGGGAGAAGGCGTGTAGGAATTACCTTTGGTCTGGCTCCATGCGATCGCGTCTGAGCCCGTTAGGTCACCTTCCCTGCCGAGTCGGATGGCCATGAGCATAGGATCGCGATACCCGCTCATCACGAACACCAGGTCGTCCTGGCGAACCGGCTGCGGAATCGTGTTGGCTCCAAGTCCGCCACATTCCCAAATCAGCCTGCCGGTCTCCAAATCGTAGCTTCGCACTTTCTTGCTGGCACTGACCACAACCTGCTTCCGCCCCCCATACTCAACCACGAGTGGAGTGGACCAGTTGGACTTCTCGTCCCTGTTCACTTTCCAGATTTCTTTGCCCGACGTCCTGTCGAGCGCCACGATGAAGGAATCTCCTTCGTGATCGTAGACGAGGACGAGCCGGTCGCCGGACAAAACCGGCGCGGTTCCTTCGCCGAATGCCATCCTCATGCGCATCTTAACTCCAAAGTCTTTCTCCCAGACCAAGTTGCCCTTCATGTCGAAGCAATACATGCCGCGCGAACCAAAAAACGCATAGACATGTTTGCCGTCGGTGACCGGCGAGTTGGAGGCGAAGCTGCCGTAGGTCGAGTGGAATCCCTCATGAGGCGCCGCGGTTTTAGCCGTACGCTGCCAGAGGATCTTTCCGGTTTTCCGGTCCAGGCAGAGAACATCGAACCTGTGCTCTGCCTGCAAGCCGGAGCCGCCGCCGAAGCCGCCGCGTGGATTCGGGCTTGCTGCAGGGGTTGCTGAGGCGACCGGCTGGGCAGGAGTCCCCGTTGGGACGGCAGTGGTCAGAAAGATCTGGTCGCCCCATACAATGGGGCTGGAGTTCCCGAGTCCGGGAATGTCCATCTTCCATCGGACATTTTGCGTGTCGCTCCAGTGCAACGGGGCGTCCCCGACGGCCATGCCGTCCGCTGCAGGTCCGCGCCACTGCGGCCAGTTTTGAGGGAGAGCATCGCGGCAAAAAATGACGAGCACTGCCAAAGCTGCAAATGAATTGTGACAAATCAAATTCATTATCAGGATCCTCCTCATGCGCTGATGGCATTATACATGGCTCTTGGCGACCCTTGGTGTTTTTCGCACCGTTGCATCGTCTGGATTCGGATAAAAATCGGCAGCAGGTGACTATTCCACCAATTTTGCAGAGAGGCGTCTTGCTGATAGGTGAAAGAAAGCGCGTGTGGGATCGGAGCACGCTACCATCTATCTGTTGATTCCGGCCGTCACGTGGCTCAGCTTCCGATTTGCAGGTTTTATGTCAGGACAGGGCCGGACTTGGGTGTCGCATGCCAGACTGGTCTTGTGGTACGGTGTCAGCCGCTGTGGCATACTTTGTAGCTCGGCGATGCTCGCAGGGCGTTTTCTTCGGCTCGCGGCAATCCCCTCTTTTTGGAATCTGATGGTGCTATGAAGACTGGTGGAGTTATTGCGCTTTTGTTGCTCTTGGTTCATTTGCAGCCGCTAGTCGGCTACTCGCAAACGCTCCACGCTACCATCCGCGGCCAGGTGGCCGGAAGTTCCGGGTCCTCCTATCCGAATGTGCAAGTGACAGCCGTCAACGAGGAGACCGGTGAAACCCGCCAAACGTTCAGCGGCCGTGACGGGGAGTTTACTCTCTCGGTGCTTTCGCCCGGGCCCTATCGACTTGAGGCGGAAATGCCCGGCTACCAAAAGTACGTGGGTGGGGGAATCCGCCTGCGGGTTGGAGAAAACTTGCGCGTGAACATGGTACTCCAGCTGGGCGGGCCTGCTGAGGAAATCGTCGTCACCGCCCGGCAGGGCTTGGTGAAGCCGGATGCGATGAAAGTGGGGGCGGTGATCGAGAACCGGCAGATCGTGGACTTACCGCTCGACGGGCGCAACTTCCTCCAGCTGAGTCTCCTGCTGCCGGGCACCGCGCCGGCTGCCCAGGGTTCGCCGGGTTCAATTCGCGGGGAGTTTACCGTAAACGCAAATGGCGCCCGCGAAGATTCCAACAACTTCATCCTGGACGGCATCTTCAACAACGACCCGAAGCTGAACACATTCGCCATCAACCCGCCGGCGGATGCGATTCGCGAGTTCGAAATCCTCACCAGCACCTACGACGCCACTTTCGGCCGCAGCGGGGGCGCGCAGATCAACATGGCGCTGAAGTCGGGAACCAACAAGCTCCACGGCACGGTCTACGAGTTCTTCCGCAATGCGGCTCTGGAAGCGCGCAATTTCTTTGCCCACACCGATGATGCAGCGCCCCGGTACCAGCGCAACCAGTTTGGATTCTCGCTCGGGGGACCGGTGCGAGCAGAACGCACGTTTTTCTTCGTCGACTATGAAGGGCGCAGGGTGGGTGAAGGAATCACGCAAGTCACCAATGTTCCCACGGCACTCGAAAGGGCCGGCGATTTCTCGCAAGGCATATTTGCGCACCCGCTGGATCCATTCACCCAGCGCCCGTTCGAAAACGGCCGGATCCCTTCCGGAAGGATGAGCGCGATCGGAAGAGCGATCGCGAACCTCTATCCGCTTCCCAACAGGCTGGTGCCCGGGCAAAATTACGTCTCCTCTCCGGTCCTGCGCGACCGCGATGACCGCTTCGATGTCCGCTTCGATCACTCCTTTGCGGTCAAATCCAGCATGGTCGGCCGGTACAGCTTCTCCGACCGCGATTTGTACGAGCCTTTCTCCGGACCTAATTTTGCCCGCATTCCGGGCTACGGCGCCAACGTTCCCAGGCGGGCACAAAACCTGATGCTCGGTGAGGATCACACCTTTTCTTCGAGTCTTATTAACCAGGTGCGGGTTGCATTCAACCGCGTCGCCGCCGGATCCCTCCAGGAAGTCAGAGGGAGCAGCCTGAACCGCACCGTGGGCCTTCCGGAGCTTTCATCGAATCCGCGCGATCTCGGGCTGAGCTTCATCACGATTTCTGGATTTTCCCCAATTGGAGATGAATACAACAATCCCCAGAACAGCGTGACAAACGTCTTCCAGGCCGCGGACACGGTCACCTATTCGAAGGGCAAGCATCTGATCAAGTTCGGAGGCGATATTCGCGCCCTGCAGCAAAACGCCTTCAGGGACGTTCAGTCCCGGGGCATTCTTACCTTTTCCGATTATGGCCAGATCACAGGCAATGGTCTGGCGGATTTGCTGCTGGGCTTCGTTACCTACTCGGGAGGTGCGCGTCTCGACAACCCTCAATATCTTCGGACCAGGAGTTGGGACCTCTTCATGCAAGACAGCTGGCGCCTGCGGCGCGATGTCACGCTGCTGCTCGGAGCACGATACGAGTACAACTCCCCGCCGGTGGACCGCTATGACAAAGCCAACGCGTACGACCCCCTTGCCAGAACGCTTGTCCCGGTCGGGAAAGACGGAGTTCCCCGCAGCGGTTATGAGCCCGACAGGAACAACTGGGCGCCGCGTATCGGCATCGCATGGTCGGACGCTGGGAATAACAGTGTGCTCCGCGCCGGCTATGGGATCTACTATGATCAGTCCTCGTTGGCCCCGGGGGAAGGACTTTATTTCAACAAGCCCTACTACGACTTCAAACTGTATTTTCCTTTGCCGGAACTGCCTCTCACCCTGAAGAATCCATTTCCCCCCTCTTACCCGCTGACTATTCCCGGCTCCGCGCTTGGCTTTGACCGCCATCTTCGCACCCCCTACATGCAGCACTGGAACCTGACCTTTGAGCATCAGTTCGGGACGAGAAGCCTGCTTGAGCTTTCCTATGTGGGTTCGAAGGGAAGCAGGATCCTGTCGGCGCGTGATATCAATCAGGCCAATGCAAGCCCACGTCAGCCCAATCCAAGGCCGGTAACGCAGTTTGCCGATGTCACGTTCCTAGAGTCCCGCGGCAATTCCTCTTACAGCAGCTTTCAGGCCCGGTTCCAGCAGCGTCTTAATGCGGGTCTTGCCGCTCTCATTTCCTATACTTTCGGGAAGTCGCTGGATGACAACTCGACTTTCTTTTCGAGCTTTGGAGACTCGAATTTCCCGCAGAACAGCGCGAATCCGGGGGCAGAGAGAGGCCGATCGAATTTTGATCTGCGGCAACGTCTGTCGATTGGCTACTCCTACGATCTTCCAATCGGCCGCGGACAGCGCTTTCTGGCCGACAGCAGTTTGGTTTCTGCGCTCCTCTCCGGATGGTCTACCCACGGGATTGTGACCCTGCAGAGTGGAAGGCCGTTCACGGTTGCCCTGCTTTCCGAGATCGACAACAGCAACACCGGCTTTGCGAGCCTTGGGTTCGGCGCCAACAACCGTCCCAACCGCCTTGCTTCCGGTGAGCTCCGGAGCCCGGCGCCTGAAGGCTGGTTTGACACCAGTGCGTTCGTGCCTGCAAGTTACGGGAGCTTCGGCAATTCCGGCCGGAATATCCTGGATGGTCCAGGCTACCAGGACATGAGTGTGTCCCTGACCAGGGACTCCCGAATTTGTGAGGCTCTCAACCTTCAGTTTCGAGCCGAGTTCTTCAACGTGCTCAACCGCACGAACTTTAATCTGCCGGATATCTTTCTCGGCTCGCCCACCTTCGGACGCATATCTTCTGCCGGAAATGCCCGCCGGATTCAGTTCGGCCTCAAACTGATATTCTGATCTTACTGACGCTTGCCGATACAGTGGAGATAGCTCCGAGTCCGCATCAAGATCTGCCCGTCCGAGACCGCGGGCACCTTTATTGGTGCGGACCCTACGCCATGCAGTTCAGAGGTTCTTCCAGAAGTAAACGGGGAGCAAGCCCACACGGGTGGGCTTTTCACCTCTTACGGAGGAATAGCCACTTGGAGCATCCATTCCCATCACTTAGCAACCGTGACTTCACGGCACGCGAACCGCAAAGGCCCCGAAGGCCTCCAAGGACATATGGTGGTTTCTATGAGGCCTTCGAGGACTTTGTGGTTTGTCTTTGCACCAACGTCACTCAGATCTGAGGGCGTCGAGGAGCGGAGAGCGAAATGCTGCGATCACGGCAAGAAAAGAAGATGTCAATCCGACGAACAATACCGCAATCAGGATGAGGCCGACCATCGCCACCGGAAACGGGCTTCCGCGGGCGTGCCACGCAGGCAGGATGGCGAGCAAGGCGCAGACCGTGCCGCTCGCCAGACCGCAGATCATCAGCACCAGGTTTTCAGCCACTATGATTGCCGACAGGATCTGTTTGCGATATCCCACAGCCCGAAGAAGAGCCAGTTCCTGCCGACGCTCGATCACATTGCGCAGCAGGACGATTGCGATGCCGGCAGTCCCCAGGATCAAGCCCAGTGCTCCCAGCGACTGGAAGGTAGAAAGGTATGTGTTTTCTACCCGGTGATAAGCTGCCAGACGCTCTAGGGATGATTCGACGTTGAAGCCCCAATCCGCCAGGCGCTCCATCAGAGGTTGAACCAAGGATGCAGACCTGGCCGACGGAACATCCAGAAGGAAGAAACGGTAGCCTTCCCCGTCGGGAAAGGCGTGCAGGAAATTCGCCTCGGAGATCACCAGCTCTCCTTGCAGGATGCTGTCCCGTAGCGCTGCGACCAGGCGCAGGCGAACCGGCGTTCCGTTGCTTCCGCGCACCGTGAGCTCTCGCCCGAGCGAGAGGTGCAAGATGTATTGAATGGTGTTTGCGTCCCCGATGGCTGGAATGGCTCCTTCCGGAGACGGGGACTCGAGAAGCAACCACGGATACCTCTTCTGCTCCGGCGTTGAGGCCAGGGAATCCTGAAATGAAAATCGTGCGGCCGCAAGAAACGAATGCGGGGCGCCCAGGATCCTGGGTTCTTGGGGAGCGTATAGATTCAGGCAGCTTGCATCATCGCCGGGACGGACGCGAAATGGCACGAACTTAACCTGCGCAAACTCCGGGACCTCCGCTTCCGGAATTCCCAAAGCCTCACGCCCCGCTGCGCTGTTTGGATCGTAGACGATGGGGAGGGCGGAGTCTGCGAGGAGAGGATAGCCGCCTGTGCCGGAATTGGGCTCCAGCGATCCACTCTGTGAGTTTTGGCGGAAGGCCTCCAGCGAAACGATGATGAAGGTGGCGGAGGCGATCAAAGTAACACACAGCAGACTGCGTCCCGGCCTGTGCATGGCATTTCTGGTCCCAAAGCGGAAGAAGGCCCGCCAGCCATGCCCTGAAATCGGGCTTGGATGATTCTGACGCAGGTAAAGAGCGGTTAAGCTGAGCATCGCTACCAGCAGCAGAAAGCCAGCCCCGAAAAATCCTGCCACATCTGGAATCTTTCTGAAGCCCGAGCCGAGGAGCAAGACCGCAGCCGCCAGGAAGGCGACAGATGCAATAGCGCCCAGGGCGCGGGCACGCCGCATACGGATGGATTTCGACTCCAGGACACCCGTCAGAAGTGCGCGCACTGAATTGCGCTGCAGGCCATGAAGCGTCCACGCAATCGCTCCAAGCGAAGCAAGCATTCCGGCGGCGGCCCCCAAACCAAGATCCGCCCAGCATACGTGCAGGTACAAGCGACGCGTTCCCACGGCACCCAGCCACCAGGTGCGCAGGCCAAAGACCAGGAGCCCGCCGTAACCGACGGCTCCAAGCAAACCGAGAAGGCTTCCTCCAACCGAGAGGATCGCGCCTTCCGCGAGAAAGATGCGCTGGAGAGTACTCATGGCGAAGCCCATTGCCTGAAGGGTTCCGATCTCACGCACTCGGTGCTCTATACCCAGCCTGAAGAACAAGGCGGAGAGGAGAATGGCCGCCGCGATCAGGAAGAAGCTGAAATAGACGAAATATGCGCCGAAGTCCGTTGATCCCTGGGAGGCTTCCAGCCCGCGTTTCTTCACGGCATTAATCGCGAAACCGGCCAATTCCGGATCGATACGGCGGCGAAGTCTCTCTGCCAGTCTTTCCTGTACAGACTTCAAATCCGCGCCTTCCGGAAGTGTAATGCGCACGGCGGAGAGTTTTCCAAAACGGCTTTGCCAGAGTTTCTGTCCCCTCGCCAGCGTGATAAAAGCCTTGGGTGTGGTTCTGTAGCGGTACCAGTATTCCTCGTCTTTCGGGCGAATGCGGCGAAGATCCAGCGGAAACGGAGGATCCCACGCTCTTATACTCCTGGTTTCCGTAATGCCGGGAAAATCGGGCGCTAGCGCGGCATCGACATCTCCACCAATAGAGATGACGCCTGACAAACGGAAACGAGCGGTTTGTGTCACCAGCCGTCCCTCTTCCTGCCAGAGGTAATAGTCGACCTCCACGGTTTCGCCGGGTGAGCCTCCGAGGTCTCGCCAGGCCCACTCGTTAAGCCAAATGGATTCATCCGCACCGGAGGGCACATTCATCACGGGAAAACCCTCAAACAAGCGAATGGAGTTCATTGAATCCTGCCAAAGGTTGGCAGCAGTAATGACGGAGTAAGGGATCTCGCGCCTGCCGATCCGGATGGAATTGGCGAGGTAGGTGAAAACGCCGGATGCTTTCAGCCCAATGTCGGCGGCTGCCCCGAATGTAGCCTGGGCAATCGTCCCGTCGAGCAGGATGTGGGTGCTTTCGACGGTGATTCCGGTCAGCGCCGGCAATGGGCGAAGCTTTACACCGACATCTTGCAGAGTGAATTTCTCCTTAAGCGAGTTGCGAATCTTTTGGGGATCGCTGCCCTGCAACTTGGAAGCCAGAAGAATTGCGTTTGCGCGTGAAGGCTGTGCCAGATCCCTCTGCAGACGCTGCAAGGGAACAAAAATGGCATGAACGTTTCCCTGGCTGGGTCGCAGAGCAAACTCTCCCAGCCTTTCCGCGGGCAGGATTTCACTGCAGTTCAGCCGTAGTGTCCTGCCAACATTTTCGCGGCGCCCATGGAGTGACTCTCTGGGAATTCCTTGTTGTGTTTCTATCCTCAGCAGCAGCCCGTCGCCCGCCCGCACCCCGAGGCTCTGTGCGAGAGCGCCACCGACAAGCGCACTGCGACCCTCCGGAGCTTCTTGATCGGCTACGTTATGGAATATCCAGAACCTGTTGTCGATGCCGTAGACATTGACATTGTGCGCCCGGCGGCCGGTCTCTTCGTGAGTCAAAACTCCCTGGAGATGGATGATCGCGCAGCTTTCCGTGGGGTCTTTTGTCTGGCCGGTTGAGGTAAATGCATCGGCAAGATCCTCGCGGAAAAAACGATCGGCCAAGACCACGTATTCCGTGGCGCCAAGCCGCTGACAGAGCAGGCCGCGCAGACTGTCCCGAACAGACGTGCCCACTAGCAATGCGCCCGACAACACCGCAACAGCGACTGCAACGCCGGCGATGACTGCAAGGTTCGTCCGCCAGTAATACTGCAGGTTGCGGAGTATGAGCCTGCTCAACCTCATCCCCTTTGAAGTCTTAGAGGTCTTCATGGTTTGTTTTTTGCGTCATTCTAGTCTATTACTGGATCTCCAGGTGGGTGTTACTGAGCCTGTATTTCAGGCCGAATCTTGCCGCAAGGTCCAGGTTGTGAGTGACGACGATGAGGATGGTCTGCTGGCTTCTGTGTAATTCCAGAAGCAAAGTGACCACTGCTTCCGCGGACTCGTGATCCAGGTTCCCCGTCGGCTCGTCACAAAGGACAAGCTGAGGTTTCCGCACGAGGGCCCGCGCCAGCGCAGTGCGCTGTTTCTCGCCGCCAGAAAGTTCGTGAGGTCGGTGATGAATCCTGGAGCCGAGGCCCACTTGGTTGAGCAGGTCCAGAGCCCGGCGCAGCGTCTTGCCGTCCGCATCCGGCGCAACCAGAGTCGGGACGCGGACGTTCTCCAGCGCACTGCACTGGGGCAGCAGATGATGGTCCTGGAAGACAAACCCCACCTGTTCGTTGCGAAAGGAGGCGAGGCTCTTATCATCCAGCTCGAACGGATTCCTTCCGCTCAACAGAACCGTGCCCGTGGTAGGGGGTTCGAGTGCGCCCAGGATATAGAGGAGCGTGCTCTTGCCGCTGCCGGAGGGACCCACAATTGAGACGGAGTCTCCCGCACTCAGGGAGAAGTTTATTTCCGACAGAACGCGGAGCTGTCCCGCAGGCGTCGGATATTCCTTTGAGAGGTTTCGAACTTCGAGCACCCTTTCTCTCCAAAAAATTCAGTGGCACCGGAATTCCGGGAATCTCGGAGGTCACGGGGAAAATGAATCAGGAAATTCGGCGCACCTATCACCGGATTTCACAAGGGACTGATAGACCTCCAACAGCTTCTCCGACATCCGTGATGAACTGTAATGAGCCCGCACGCCCTCGTATCCGCTGGAGCCCAGTTTCCTTCTCCTGTCAGGATCCCGCCAGAGATCCATTATTGCCTCCGCCAGAGCATCCGGATTGTCGGGTTCGACCAGGATGCCGCCTCCCGTGGTTTCCACTATTTCGGTGAAAGCCCCGCACCGCGGTTGTAGCACGGGAACCCCACTGGCCATGGCTTCCAGCAGGAATAGTCCTTTCGGATCAGCAAGAGGACCCGGTACTGAAAGCACACTCAGATTCTGCAAAAAAGCGAGCTTCCCGCGCCTGTCCAGCTCGCCATGATAATCGAAGTGCCCGGCCAATCCCCAGGAATCCAGGTTTTTCCGAATATGGGCGAGGTAGGATCTGTGCTTCGGAGCCAGATAACCTGCCGCCCACAACCGGCTGGAAGGAAGTCCTGGGCGCGATCTCAGGCGGCGATAGGCCTCACAGAGGAGGTGCAATCCTTTTTCCGGTGCGACGCGTGCCAGGTAGCCAATCGTGAAAGGTTCAGAATCTGCATCGTTCCTCCTCCTATAACCGTCAAAACTGATTCCCAGAGGCACCGCATGGATTCGGCTTCGTTCGATTCCGAGATATTCGACCATGGCATGAGCGCCGTAACTGCTTACCGCGATGAACGCATCCACGTGTGCAGCGTGTGCACGAATTAAGCCCAGCGACTCGCTCCGATAAGGCTCTCCGAGACCGTCGAGGAAAAGGTCCTCCCCCTGCAGGGTGCAACAAATCGGCACCCTCATCTCAGCCTTTATTGCGGGCGCCAGGGAAATGAGAAGCGAATTGGGGATGTTGATAATCTCAATAGAACCTTCCTCGGCAAGAAATCGGACGAGTCTCAGGATCTCCTTGCGCTGGAAGCCGCCCGTGCCATGCAGCATGGATACGGTCAATTTACCCAGGTGTGCAGGATCCACACCTATGCCCCAACGGGTTGTGAGCCGCAAAAGTGGGGTAAAGTCCAAGAGCCGGTCCAGAAACCATGGGGTCCTGCGGAAGAGTTCGAAATGCTGTTGAAGATAGACGTTGATGCCCCCCAGGAACACCCGGTTAAGGCTGACGTTGCGCTCGTCTGTGCGTGTCGGGGTGTACGTGGGAATCAGGAGAACCTCTTGTCCAGCGTCCATCAAGGCCGATGCGAGAGTGTTGTCGCGCAGGCAGCTCCCACAGTACATGCCTCCGGCGCCCGCGGTGATGTGAGCTATCTTCATAATCACGCTTCAATTGCCGAAACAGTAAAGCACACCATCCTGGGACCCGATTACGAGTGCACCCTGCGCCGCGGCTGGCGAAGCGGACAGCGGCGCACCGGCGGTAAAACCCCAGATTTTTTTGCCTGTCGCCAGATCTAACTCGTACAAGATTCCGTCATTTGATCCGGCAAATACGCGATTCCCCACAATAAGCGGCGAAGACTCCACCCGGGCCTGCGTCGAGAAGGTCCAGACTGCCTTGCCGGTCGACCTTTCAAGGCAGTGCACGATTTTGTCGCGCCCTCCCAGAACCACCCTATCGCCCGTCAGCGCGGCGGATGAGTAAAACGGAAAGTTGCGGGTCGGATGCTTGTAGGTCCACCGGACCATGCGCCGCTTGAGATCGATACCCAGCACCTCGTTTCCGAATGTCCCGACATAAGCCTGATCGTCCCTGACGGTGGCGGACGCCCCGGCATAAGCGCCCAGCGGCAAAGCATAGAGCTGCTTCCCGCTTACCGCATCGATTGCACGGAAGTTCTCGTCACATCCGGAGATGTAGATTTTTCCCTTGTCGATTGCGGGCGTGCAGTGCACTGGGCCTTCCGTCGCGTACCTCCAGACCAGCGTGCCGGTAGCGGCCGAAACACAGTAGACATTCTGGTCGTAGGATCCAAAATAGATCCGGTTGCCATCCCAGTTCGGCGAGGACTTGATCTCGTCCCCGGCTTTGAAGGTCCAGCGGGCTTTTCCGGTTGCAGCATCCACTGCGTGGAGAATTCCACTCAGATCTCCAACATAGACGACTCCGCTGTTGACGCAGGGAGATGACTCCTCGACAGGCCCCGCCGTCTGGTACTGCCAGCGCACCATGCCCGTAGCAAGATTGATCGCGTAGAGTGAGCTGTCCATCGATCCAACATAGACCGTGCCGTCCACGATGGCAGCCGAAGACTCGATCGAATCCTTCGCCTGGTAGCTCCAGCGCAACCTGAGCGATTTCGGCAACTGGATTTCCGAGACTCCCCACAGGGCGGATGATCCGCGGAACATGGCCCAGGCATCGACGCGTTCAGTGACCTGCGCACCTGTTGCCAGCGCCCCGTAAAGTGCCAGGCACAAGGCTGTAAATCCCAGCATCCGAAAGGTTGTCATAGAAGCAGCAGCGAAAAAAGACGTATGACGAGTCAAAATATTCGTCGAGGAACTTGTCATTCGTCATTCTTTTGGTCCCGCATCCGTGTTCGCTATGGCGTAAAGTTCGGAGCGGTTCATTATATAGAGCACTCCGTTTGCCGGCACGGGTGTGCTGTAGACAGCGCTTCCCATATTTATCTCTGCGATCTTCTTGAGCTCCTTTCCCGCCTGAAGCACGACGACGTCGCCGTCCTCATCCCCGAGATAGACCTTTCCATCCGCGGCCAGGGGAGAACCCCACACCGCAGCAAGCATATCGAAAGTCCAATAAGGCTTGCCGGATTTGAGATCCAAGCAGTGCAGAAAGCCGCTGAAGTCCGGGATGTAGACCAACCCGTCTGCGATTGCAGCCGTGGAGATGGAGCGACGTATCTTCTCGTAGTGCCAAATCCGGCCCGTGTCTGTGATGTCGCCTTTCTTGGTGGGATCAATGCAGTACATGTGCCCCACGCCTTCGCCGCTCTCGGGGTCCTGGCCTGTCGCAAGAAAGACCTTGCCGTCGTAGAAGACGGGGGTCGCAATGCCGTCGTTGCGCGTTTTCGGCCAGACTGCGTTCTTCGGATTCAAATCAAATTTCCAGAGTCTTTCTCCGGTGCGCGCATTAAATGCATAGAGCCATCCGTCGCCGCCGGGGAAAAACACCTGCATGAGGCCGTAGACCTCGCCCAGCGCAGGCGAGGACCACTGGCCGTGCAGAATGTGGTCGCCAGGGGAGTTGTCCTGCCAAACCATCCTGCCGGTGTTCTTGTTGACCGCGATAAAGCTGGGGGCGGAGGGCGCGGGGATTTTCTCGTGGCTCTCGTCGCGACCGTTCGAGGTTTCGAGGAAGACCAGGTCTTCCCAGATGGTCGGCGACGAGTTGGCCATGTTGTGCTGGAATACTCCCAGCCCTCTCATCATGTCCAGCTTCCAGATCACGTCGGCATCGGTGGGGCCTTTGTAGAATTCATCCTGGTACGGACCGTCGTTTTTTCCGTCCAGGAATCCCTCGGTATCCAGGCAGACTAGTTCACCGCGATTTGTGACGTAATAGAGCCGCTTCCCCTCCACCGCCGGAGAGGAACACACTCCCTGTTCGGGCCAGTCATTCTCCTTTCCGGATTCCAGTTTGTCGCTGACGGCCTGCCAGAGAAACTTGCCGTCCGACTGCCGAAAGCACATGAGAATGCCCTTGTCCCCGTGGATCGCTGGATTTTTCGGATTGCCGTTGTTCGTCCCCACGAATATTTTTCCGTCGGCAACGACCGGATTTCCGTAGGACGTCGATCCGAGGTCCGCCTTCCACTTGATGTTCTTCTTCGTCTTGATATCCCAGGACGAGGGAAGGTTTTTCATGCAGGAAACCATGTTCCGCCGTGCCGTTCCGCCCCACATGGGCCAATCCTGAGATGCCAATGGCAGAGCCAGCGGGAGAAGCAGAAGGAAGCCAATGGGAAGAGAGCTTGATCCGAAAGGGTGCTGTAGCTTTAGATTCATCATGGTGACTCAGTAATATGAACCTGGGGTGCAATCAAAAGTGCGAGTCAATCCTCAAAATGCAAACCTCAAAGACCTCAAAGACCTCAAAGAAACTACCTCAGATTCTTTGCGGTCTTTGACGTCTTCGTGGTTTGATTTTCGAGCCAAACCATTCAAAAGCAGATTCCTGCCTGGACTGAGTTGACTCGCACTTCTGATTGCACCCATGAACCTGTGAATTCTTGCTTTTTGGGCACAATTCTTTTTGGAAATTATACCGACGAGTCGCTGACCCGCCGCCACAGGACTCCTCTCTTTGGTCGGCCGTCAACCTGCGCTGAGTTCTCTTTGCCTCCGTGGTTTTATTGAAGGTTACTTGGCTTTGATGTCATAGCAGGCGAGCACGCCCTGGTTGCGGATGTAGAGCCTTCCGCCGCAGACGACAGGGTGCGCCCAGCTGGGCCATCCCTGGTCGGCAATCTGAAATCGTCCTTTTTCCATGTAGGCGGACGGATTTGCTTCTGCCAAGCCGACGGTGTTGCCCTCTCCAAGGAGATAGAGATTCCCGTCCGCATAGGTGAGGCAACCTTTTCCCACGCTCCGATTCTTCCACATCACCTTGCCGGTTTCGAATTGCATGCAGGTCAGAATCGCATTCGAAAAGCCGTAGACGTACCCATTAACGACAACCACCCCGCCATGATGGTTCATCAGCTCTTTGCTGAAGTAGACCTCCTCAGCCTTAACTTCCCCGTTCTCCGCCTTTAATCGCAGCAGAGCACAGCCGGTATTGTATGCCGAAGTGTAGAAGACTTTGTCCTTGAAGAAGACCGGCGTCGTGACGTTGGCCGTGTCATTCGCAACCCTCTCATAACGCCACATGAGCTTGCCGTCGCTCGCCCGCACGCCGACTCCTGCCTTCGAGGTCAGCGTCATGATCGTGCGAACGCCCTGGACATCGGCAACGATGCATGAAGAGTAGGCCGCCGGGTCACTCAGCTCGCTGGCAGTCCACACGGTTTTGCCGGTCATTTTGTCCAGTGCTGCTATTCCAGCCTTGTTTCCACCCGGGGTTACGATCACGTTGTTGCGATCGATAAGGGGAGACTCACTGATCAGCCAATTCGGATTTGTGCCGTTGAATTCCCTGAGGATGTTGCGCGCCCACACCAAAGATCCATCTTTAGTGAGGAAGCACGCGAGGTCTCCGTCTTCGGACATGGCATAAACGCGCTCGCCATCAGCGGTGGGGGTTCCCCGAGGCCCGCCTCCCTTATCTTGGTCCAGGCTTCGGCCCAACGATTTCATCCAGACGGTTTTACCGTCCGCACGGTTCAGACAGAATACGATGCTTTTGCCGGCATGTGCGCCCTGCACGTAGACGCGGTCGCCCTGAATGGCTATGCTTCCGTAGCCTTGTCCGAGGTTGAAGATCGACCAGATCATCGGCGGACCCGCCTGCGGCCACTGCTTCAGCAGCCCGGTCTCGGTGGAAACATTGGTCCGGTCCGGTCCATGCCACTGCGGCCAGTCCCTATCCGCGGCCATTCCCGTGACGATAAAAGATCCTATGAAAGCGAGTAGAAGCTTAAGTAAACGCATATCCCTCCTGTGGCTTTTCCAATTTGGCTCCTAAACGAAATGAGCTTTGCGCATTTTTCCCGTCAGCATAAACAGTCGGGGTCCCCCACGTCGGGACGTCATTCCGAGGAGTGCGCCACACTTCACTGCCATCTTTGATGTTCAACGCCGCGACAAACGATCCATTTAAAACATCGCACTGAATCAGCACCATATCCTGGTAGACGATTGGTGAGCTTCCAAACTCCCACTCGGATGGAAGTGGGGACCCTTCCGCTATGCCGCTCGCACCGGGGCCGCGGAAGGAGGGCCAATTCCCTTCCCGGGAGTTTTTTTCGCCCGCCGCGGACGAAATCAGGACTGCCGACAGAAGAAAAATCATTGTGCCGGGAGATTTTAGATGGCGATTCACAGCCTTGCACTCCTCTCTGGCAAGATGCGCTGAATCTGCTGCAGGAGAAAACAGGACCGGCCGGCACGCTGCTCACCCCGTCATAATCGGTTCCGATGCCGACATGGTCAGTGCCGGCGACTTTCACGGCGTGGTCGATGTCGACTTTCTCGATAAGGATGCGCTGAAGCGTGTCAATGTGCGTGTCGATTCCGATTGCCTGCTGGTTGATGCGCTTGGCTCGGGCAAGCTCATCCTGCGCCGCGCCGATCACTGAGGTCAGGCCGAGCACAACTGCCCACAGCCACCATCGTCGATACATTTTCCACCTCCCCCGCTGCCGACACAGAATGTGCAGATAATAGCACACCATTGTTAGCATCAGGAAAACGGATCCGCGCCTCTTGAGCACTCGGTCCGCCTCGCGCGCCGGCGCCGGCGAACTGAATCATCAAACCATGGCGAATAACAGATGGAATTCGAAGGATGTGACGGTGCTTATTTTTGGAGATCGAGATCGTCCAGCGAGATGAGCTTGTTCTTGAGGGCATAGATCAGGGCTTGAGTGCGGTGGGTAAGCTGCAGCTTGCCGAGGATGTTGCCGATGTGGGTTTTGACCGTCTCCTCACTGACGAAGAGCGCCTCAGCGATTTCCCGGTTTGTGTGCCCATGAGCAAGCTGACGCAGCACGGTCAGCTGTTAATTTGGCCGGCAAGCTGACCGCTGACGGCGAATAGCTGAAAGCTCATCTTACGGCCTGAATAGCGCGCTCGAGCAACTCGTCTCGGCCAGCCGCCACGCCTGCGCGCGTGCGCGACACTGCAATGGTGGGTTGGATGCCGATGCCATGGTGTTGCGAGCCATCATGCTTGAGCACTTTCATGCCGGTCCACGTAACCGTGTAACCCCCCGGCAGTGTAATTGGATTGACATTGCCATTTGTGCCCGCCGTTGGCCCTCCCACTATCTCCCCCAGCCTGTAATTCTCGACAATGCCCATACACGATTCGGCATAGCTGATTGCCCGGCCGTCGGTGATGAATGCCTTCTTGGCTTTGAGGTAGGGCGCCGCGGGGCCGATCTGCCATTCCATGCCGCGTTGGAATCTCATTTGCTTTTGGTCGGGGAAGGAGATGATCGGGATGTGCCACTGTGCGCTGGTCATCGCCTTTTCGCTCAGATGCGAAAAGAACAATATAGGATTTTGGAGGGTCGGGTAACCGCGCATATCGAAAACAATGCCTCTTGCAGTAGCGAGCTTGGGCAATGCATCGGTGAAGTCACGATCCTGAACTTGGTCGAGGTTGACGTAGAAAATTCCCGGCTCGAGTTCCGCGATCTTGGCGGGACGAGGCTCTCGAATTGTCCCGATCTGCGTGTCTCGCTTCAGGCTAACTTTGCTATGCTTCCCGGGATTGGCCCAAGAATCGATCCCCAGCACCAGAGGTTGATCTTTGCCTCCCAAGGCAAGCTCTTGCAGAGCGCGATATCGAATCCACTGTGAAGTGGCCCCTGAAATCAAGCTTTCCGTTTCGGCCAGGGCTTTGGCGGTCGGCTCGCCATTGATTGCGATCACCACGTCACCGGGCGAGAGTCCCTGGCCTGGATCTTTGACATAGGTCACCACCAGCCGGTCTTCGATCCAATCCCAGGCGATTGGCGGCACAAATACACTGTTCATGATGCTCGCGTTGCTGACCCTCCCATGCCCATCGTGGAGTGCCACGGCCAGACGGCGCAGCGTATCGAGAAACGCGCGTTCGTTTTGATCGGTTGCTGCCGAGTTCAGGGCCGCGGTCAATGCGCCCGGCCAGTCGGTTTTGACCACGTCAAAATACGGGTAGAAGTGCTGGAACACGTTCCAGGCGAGTGCTACGGCTGCCAGGCGTGTCGCACGGTCACCGGCGGAATAATTCTTTTTCCTCGGCTGAGGTGATGAAGATTCATTTTTCGCCAACGAGCCGTGCGGCCAGGTGCCACTCTCGTCAGCAAACAGGGCAAGGGGAACATAGCAGGAAACGCCGCCGCCGAGATCCGCCCGATATGGCTGCTGGAAGCTGGCGAGACTTTCGGGGAATTTGCCTTCCGGAGCATTGGTGATGGTGCGTTCGCTGCGATAGGCACTCTGAGGGTTTCCGGTGCCAAGTCCTCTGTGGTTCCACTTGATCACTTTTAACTGGCCCTTGGCGTTGGGAGGTGCGGACTGCGGGACGACGCTCGGAGGATTGCCGGCCGGAAATACTTGTACAGTTGGTGCCACAGGGCGGAACAAAGATTCCAATTTGTTGGCGAGTTCCGAAGAGTCCCCGGCTTCCTCCACGGCCCTCACCCTTTCGATGGCGAAGTCTTCCCAACTGGTTTGAGCGGCCTCATCGCTTGGATGAAAATGGCGCACATATCCCAGCAGACGACTGAAGGCTACGAGGTTCGCCAGCCCACGCCCGGTCAAGGGACGGGCGGGCTCGGTGATCGGCTTCTCAGCGTCACCGACAACTTCAAAGGAGACGTCATCCAGCCAGGCTTTTCCATCCCCAAGGAGCATTAGTCCAATGTTGATTCTCTCCGCATCCTGCTCGATATCCCCGATGATTTCGTAGTAATTCCAGTGGGATTCCGTGATGGGCCGGTCACCCATGTTGTCAAAAAAGCCCATTTGCCGGTTCGGGCGGTCCACTCGCAGCCAGAGCTGAGCCCTTCCGCCAAAGCCTGGAACCTCGGTGCGCACCGCAGCCCGGAAACGCACGCGTTTCATCCGGAATGAAGTCGCATCGACACTTTGCATCAGATTGCCGAACCCGGGCTGTTTTGCTTCTCCCTCGCGCTTGATTACCGCGCACAAGGCCCCGCTCTTCGGATTCTCGCTCGTCAGGCTGACGGAATAGCCGCTTTGAGCAGATGCCGAGGGGAAGATCCATTGGTTGGGGATCTGACCAGGTTTTCCTTCTTCAAAGTTCAGGTTTGACGGACCCGTTTGGGCTGTAAGAACGATACTGCAGCAAATCAGGACACACAGGAGTGCCGGGACAAAACCAAATCCTCTGGCCTTTGTGGATGAATCTTTCATAATTGAGCCTCCATCATATTCCTTTTGTTTGCTACTCACCGCTGTTTCGCAATCGCCGAGTACTAAGGGTCTGTCACGAAATAACAGGTCCACTTTGGCGCGAGCGCCGGGCGGGCAGATGCAAGGCGCCGCGACGCAGGCGATGTCGATGCACATCGTCGAGGAGCGGCAACGCAGCAGATGCCCGCCCACCGCCGCGCCTCGCCAGCGGGCCTGGGGGCCAGCAGCAAAGTGGGCCTGTTATTTCGTGACAGACCCTAAGTCTCATATCCTGAGAGCCGACGCGCCGTGACGTACGAAAAGATCATAATGAAAAGCTCATTGTACCGCATCACTTGAGAGAGCCAATTTACACTCCCCCAAAAGAGGGAGAAAAAAATACGGTGACAGGCTACGCCGTCCCAAGCCTTCCGGCAGCAGCTGCCAGTGCGTTCCAACGAGCGCGTGGACAGCGTAGCCTGTCACCGCATTTTGGATTTGCTATTCGGTGGCAGTCCTGTGAAAGTTCCTCAAGCCCTAAGCTCACACGTGGAGGTCTGATCCTGCAATTCGGAGTTGTAGAAGTTGCCGCGGGCATGATGGAATAGGGCGAATCCCTGGTAGTTTGGTCATGCTTTGCAATGGGCGCATGAACTTCCGGAGGAATTTCGTCATGATGCGTGAACGAAAAAGTCTGCCGCTGCTATTGTTCCTGGCTGTAGTGCTGCCGGTCACCGCGACTCTTGTTCAGGCCGCCGAAGTTTCGTCGGTAAAGGTCTGGGAAGAGAAAACCGTGATCCCCACCTACCTGGCCGGTCCGCCCGAATCCAATCCCATGTTTTATTTCGGGAGACAGTCCCAGGGGGCCGAGGGGAGAATCTACCCTTATCCGTTCTACGATATTCTCACGGGCAAGAAGGTCGACAAGACCTACACGATGGTCTATCTGGAAAACGAGTACATCCGAATCGGCGTACTGCCTGAGATTGGGGGCCGCGTCTTTGAGGGCGTCGACAAGACCAACGGCTATAACTTTTTCTATCGCCAGCACGTCATCAAGCCCGCGCTGATAGGCCTGATCGGAGCCTGGATCTCCGGCGGGATCGAGTGGAACATTCCGCACCACCACCGTGCCTCGACGTTCATTCCCGTGCAGTACAGCGTGGAGGAAAGCGCCGACGGCAGCAAGACCGTTTGGGTGGGAGAACTGGAGGTACGGCACCGCATGCGCTGGACAGTCGGCTATACGCTGAGACCGGGCAAGGCCTATTTGGAAGCGCAATTGCGAATCGTGAATCGCACGCCGGTTGCGAACACCATGCTCTGCTTCGCCAACGTGGCGGTTCGTGCGAACGAGAATTACCAGGTCTTGTTCCCTCCCAGCACCCAATACGCCACCTATCATGCCAAGCGCGAATTCACGGCCTGGCCATTTTCCACTTCCAGGTTCGCCGGCGCGGATTTCACCAAGGGCGTCGATGTGAGCTGGTACAAGAACAATATTTCGTCGAACTCGTTCTTCGCCTGGAACTACGAGGATGACTTTTTTGCCGGCTATGACCACGGCAAACAGGCTGGGCTGATGAGTGTCGCCGATCACCACGTTGCGCCGGGCAAGAAGCTGTGGACCTGGGGTACCGGCCCGCGCGGCCGGACCTGGGACAAGATCCTCACGGACGACGATGGGCCGTACATCGAGTTGATGGTCGGAGCTTACTCTGACAACCAGCCGGACTACAGTTGGCTGCAGCCGTACGAAGTGAGATCTTTCTCTTTGAACTGGTATCCGTTCCGGAACATCGGCGGCGTGAAAAAGGCCAACCTCGACGCCGCAGTGAACCTGGATGTGGTCAACGGAACAGCCAAGGTGGGCTTTTGCACCACCTCTGCACATCCTGCAGCCGTGGTGATGCTCAAGGCAGGCGACAAGGTCTTGCTCCAGGAGAAGGTGGAGATCGATCCCGGAAAGCCCTACGTAAGGCAGGTTCCAGTACCGGCCGGCGTGGATGAACACGATTTGCGCGCCTCGCTCTCAGTGGGGGGCAAAGAACTCGTCTCGTACTCCCCAATCCGCCTGAAGCCCTACCCGATGCCGAAACCTGTGGCGAACCCGGAGACACCACAAGCGATCAAGACAAACGAGGAACTGTACCTGACCGGTCTTCGCATCGAGCAGTTTCACGACCCCAATCTGGATCCCGACCCGTACTGGGAAGAGGCGCTCCGCCGCGACCCGGGAGACGTGCGGGTGAACACGGCTCTCGGCATCACCTATTTCAAGAAGGCGCGATTTGCCGAGGCCGAGAAGCTCTTCCGCAAAGCGCTCGAGCGGCTCACGGATAAATACACAAGCCCGAAGGACGGCGAAGCGATCTACTACCTCGGGCTCACTTTGAACGCGCAGGGGAAGGACGACGAAGCCTTCGAGACGTTCTACAAGTCCACGTGGAGTCTTGCCTGGCGGGCGGCCGGATATTACGCGCTGGCCGAGATTGCCGCGACGCGCGGCGACATGGCTGAAGCGCTGGATCTTGTGGATCGTTCCATCGAGGCTAATGCGCTAAACATCCGGGCGCAGAACCTCAAGGCCGCCTTGTTGCGCCACATGGGGCGTCCGAAGGAGGCCCTCCAAATTCTGGCATCGGCTTCCCATAAGTCCGACCCGCTCGACGTGCGCGCCATGGCGGAACGCTGGCTGGCGTCCAAGAGCCCCGAGGCGGCGAAGACACTCACTTCCACGATGAATGAGCATCCTGCAACGGCTCAGGAGACGGCCGCCGAGTATTTCAATGCCGGTCTTTGGCAGGATGGCGCGGACGTGCTCTCGGAGATGATCGCGGCGGCTCCCGACAAATCTAAGATCAACGCAATGGTCTACTACTACCTGGGCTATTTTGCGGAGAAGATGGGCCAGGGGCAGAAGGCGTCCCAGTACAACCAACTGGCCACCAAGATGCCCACGGACTACGTCTTCCCCTTCCAGTACGAAACCATCGACGTGCTCCGGCATGCGATCAAGGCGAACCCGCGCGACGCTCGCGCGCTCTATTACCTCGGCAGCCTGCTATATGACTGGCAGCCTGAGGAGTCCGTGAAGTTGTGGGAGGCGTCGGGCGCGCTCGACCCGCCGTTCGCGATCGTGCATCGCAATCTGGCAATCGCTTACATGCACCAGAAGTCTGGGAGCGACCTCAACAAGGCGATCGCGGAGTTGGAGAAGGCCGTTTCCAGCGATCGCAAGTATGCGCTGCATTTCGCCGAGTTGGATGAGCTCTACGAACAGGCGCGTACTCCGATCGAGAAGCGGCTTCCGCTGTTCGAGCGGAACCAGAGCATCGTCGCCCAGCGAGACGACGCACTGAATCGCGAGATTGTACTCATGGTCGCCATGGGCAAGTACGAGGAGGCCATCAAGATCCTGGCCGGCCGGTGGTTTGCGGTTGCGGAAGGCGCCAACCTCAATGTGGTGGATCAATGGATGAATGCCCACCTGCTGCGCGGCCAGAGGAATATCGAGGCCAAGCGGTGGAAAGATGCTCTGGCGGACTTCCGAGCTGCCATCGAGATCCCCTCGAACATCCCCACGGAAAGCGTGACTATCGGCGGCCGGAGCGCGGAGATTGCCTACTTCACCGGCGTTGCCTACGGCGGGATGGGAGACCGGGAGAAGGCCGTGCAGTCATGGAACAAGGGACCGGAGCCTGCCGACTCAGGACCGTCTCGCCGGCCGGGCATGGGATCCAACCTTTTATCTGGGGGCGCTCAATCTTACTACCAGGCGCTTTGTCTTCAGAAGCTCGGGCAGGATGGCAAGGCCAAGGCGATTTTCGAGAGCCTCGTGAAGTCTGGTCAGCAGGCACTTCAAGAATTTTCGCCGGGCGCTGCCTCCACAACTGGGTCTGGCCGCCGTCAGCAATCGCCGCGCGCTCGACTGGCCGCGGCGCATTACTTGGCCGGCCTCGGCTACCTTGGGCTTAACGACGAGGAGAAAGCGAAGGAAGAACTGACCCAGGCCCTCGAGATCAGCCCCGATCTCCTGGGCGCGCGAACAGCCCTCGCCGCGCTCAAATAGCCGTAATCCTAAATGAACCTCCGTGATAGGTGACAGATTGCGCGTGCCAGGGCGGGTATTTGGACAACGATTACGGCCTGAGAACCACGCAGTTATACCTAAAAGGAATTGCATACCTGCCTGCAATCGGCTCCACCATGGTGAGCTTGGCAGTAACGGCCTGCTGGCAAGGGTGTAGCTGCGAAAATAGGAACCATGGGCCGGAATTGAAGAAAGTAGTCACATGATCTATAATGTGGTTTCCTGGTCTGCGGAGGATTCTATGGCGGAAAGGATGATTGGCGTGCGCGAACTGAAGGCGCGGCTCAGCAAATATCTGCGGGAGGTGAAGGCTGGCAGGAGCATCACCATCACCGAGCGCGGCAAAGCTGTGGGCAGGCTTGTTCCCAACGCCCAGTCCCTCGAAGAAAAGCTGCGCGCAATGCTGAAGTCAGGTCGAGCAGAGTGGAATGGAAACCGCCTGAAGCCGGCGAAACCGGCCGCAAGCGTCAAAGAAGGTCACTCGGTGGCTGCCTTGCTGGTCGAGGATCGGCGGTGATCGTTTATATAGATGCCAGCGCGCTGGTCAAGAGGTATGTCAGGGAGTCAGGCAGTTCGGACGTCGAGATTCTGATATCGACGGCGGACCTGGTGGGCACCGCGCTCATAAGCCGGGCGGAAGTATCTGCAGCCATCTGCAAGGCTGTAAGGATGCGAGTTGTCCCCCGCGGCCGGGGCACAGCTGCAGTGAAACTGTTTCGTGCCCATTGGCCTTCACTGTTCCGGCTCAAAGTCGACGGAATGGTCGTCGACAGTGCCGACATGCTCGCATGGGAGCATCACCTCCGCGGATATGACGCGGTTCACCTGGCCTGTGCTCTTCTGTGGCAGAACTCGCTGGCTGAGACCGTGACGCTGGCAACCTTCGATCAGGACCTGTGGTCAGCCGCAAGACACACGGGCTTGGGCGTCTGGCCCGCTCTGTGGGAGTGAATGGCAGCCGAATCGTGGCCGGCTGAGAGAGCCGGTCTGCAATAATGCGAATGTGGAGGGTTGGCCCACACTGAAGTCTACTTCTACCGGGACGAAGGCGGCTCGCTTCCGCTTGTCCAATGGCTCGATGCGCTGTCCAGAAAGGTCTGACTCAAGTGCCTCGTTCGAATCAGCCGTTTTGCATCAAGCCATGCTTCTTGCCATCTGGCATGGCAAAGTCCATAATCAGATCATGAAGACAACGATTTCGATGGACGCATTTGGCCGTTTGGTTCTTCCCAAGAGCATTCGGCAATCGCTCAATGTTCCGCGCAAGGCCGTATTCGAGGCCGAGCTCTTAGGCAACCGGCTGGAACTGACCCTGGCCGAGGTGTCGCCTGCCAAACTGCGCCAAAAAGGGAAATTATTGGTCGTGCCCAAGCAGGGCGTTGCCTGTGATGCCGTCAAGGCGGTGGAAGACACCCGGAAAGACCGGCTATGATTGAGTTCTTCGACTCAACCGTGCTGGTGGCGGCAATGGTGGAAGACGAAAACCAACACGAGTTCTGCGCGCAAGCTCTGGAAGCTGCCGACGAGGGTTACGCCTCGCTGCACTCGGTGGCTGAGTGTTATGCCACTCTCACTGGCGGAAGGCTGGGAGTGCAATTGTCGCCGACCGATGTCACGCGGTTAATTCGCCACAACATCCACAATCGCCTTTCGCTGGTCAGCCTGTCGGTCGCGGATTACCTGAAGCTACTGGACCGCGCGGGGCCGGCCGGCGCTCGCGGAGGCGCGATTTACGACCTGCTGCTGCTGGCCTGCGCACGCAAAGTAAAAGCCAGGAAGATATACACGCTCAACCCTCGCCATTTCAGCGCGCTGGCTCCGGACTTGGCGGATAAAATCGTATCTCCCTAGAGCCCGCGCAGGCGCCTGCCGTCGCTCCACAAATGATCTTTGCCTCTCATGTAGGACATAGCCGTCTATTTCCGCTTTGGGGTGTGGGCTGGTTTCAATATGTTCACTCCGACCAGGTTGTGGTTCTTGTCGTACTCGAGCAAGACGGGAAAGTGCTTGAGAATGCGTTTGGGTAGTTCCGATGGAAACGCGCCATAGGGCAGTTCCTTGCCTTTGTGGAAGGCCTTCTTCCACCGAACATGCACCAGGTTGGAATCCACCCAGCATCGCACTGTCGCGCGAGGACGGAACAAACTCGATCTGCCAGTCAGCGAGGAATTCCTTCAGCGTCTTTTCGTCTTTGAACGCGGGGGGATCTCCGCCAGAGCGCATTCACCGATCACCAATTTTCCCTCGGTCACCGCCCGGCGCAACAGGGCTTCCGAGGCGTCGGCAAACTGCGGATTGTCAGTCAGTACGTCGAGGATGACTGAGCTGTCAAGGGCGGAGATCATTTGCGGATCGTATTGAGATATTGGTCCACGCTCAGACCGCCGGGCAGTCTGGCCTTTCCGCGCCACTTGCGGAAGACGTCTTCAGGCTGTTGTTTGACCGCGACAAGCTTACCGTCGCGCGCCTCGAAGTCCAACGCCGACCCGGCTTGTAGACCGAGCCGGTCCCGACAAGCCTTGGGAATGGTTACTTGTCCTTTTTCAGAAACAATGGCTTTCATACCTGGATAGTATGATTTCCTACCAGATGAGTCAAGTAAATGACCTCTAGGTCACTTATCCCGGGGCACGAGGTGAAAGCGTCGGGAGAGAGCGGATGTGAGAAGGTTTCGGGCAACGAAATTGCCAGGCAGCCGGCGATGGCCGGGTACTGCCTTGCGCAGTGGACAATATTGAACGTCTGCTGTCTCCGCTCGGTTTCAAGCCGGAGTTCGACCTGAATCGGAAAAAACATTACGGGGGTATACACATGACTCCAGTAACTACCGATGTTACGATCCCAGCCTGAGCTGAAAGGAAACCTTGGTGATTCTTGGCGTCTTTGAGCCTTTGCAGTGGTTTATAACCCCACCTCAAAGACGCAAAGGCGCGAAGCTTCGCAACGGCTCGTTTGGCTCAGACCGGAGCGTTCAGGCGGTCCTTAATGGAGTCAAATGCATAGCCTCAAAATATTATAAACAGCCGAAGGCGAGGTTGTGTCAGCGATGTTTTAGATTTGCGGGCATAGCTGTATATTTGTTACGGAGGAAGCATCCCTATGCCGGTTGAACTCGTTGAGCCGCGTATCCGTTAAGAAGTGAGGCCATGAGGAAAGAGTCCTGCGTCACTCGCCGCACGTTCTTGAAGGAATCTCTCTCCAGTGTGCTGGCTGTTTCGTCCGTACTCCCGATGCATGCCGGAGCCGGCACCTATGCCGCGCTTCCAACCTCGCCGGTGGGAATCGCGCGCTGCCGGCGCTACGACTTCGACTTGATCAAGTCCGCTCTCTCCGGCCTGTTCGATCAGATCGGAGGCGTCCAGTCGCTGGTGAGCGGGAAAACCGTATCGGTGAAAATCAACCTCACGGGAGGATGGAACGTACCCACCTTCACGCTCCCTGCGGTCCAGACTGTTTACACGCACCCCTTGATCGCGCTTGCAGCATGCAGGCTCTTCTACGAATACGGGGCGAGGAGAATCATCATCTGCGAGAGCTTATACAGCAACGATGAAAAGAGGATCGCTTATACAAATTACGGGTATAGCGTGACGCTCTTTGAATCCAGCGTTCCAAATCTCGTATGGGAGGACACACATAACAGGGGCACCGGCGGCGGATACAAGGCCCTGCCGGTGGGCAACGGCGCCTACCTCTACAGCTCCTTTCAGTTCAACTGCTGTTATGTCGATACTGACGTCGTTGTCTCCATCCCGAAGATGAAGAATCACTTTATAGCCGGGATTACCTTGTCTTTGAAGAATATGTTTGGATCTACACCAAGCGCGCTCTACTCTTCGAGCGTAGACGACGAACTGACAACCAGCTCGCGCGAGAACGTCCTGCACAATGGCGGATTGTCTGCCGCCGGAGGAGAGGTTTTTCCTGTTCCTTCTATCGATCCCGGCTACCGTGTGCCGCGAGCCGTGGTGGACATTGTGCGAGCGCGCCCGATCGATCTTTGCATTATCGACGGCATAGTTACCATGTATGGCGGAGAAGGAGCCTGGCACAACACCCGCCTGGGTATCGCCGTTCCCGGCTTGATCATCGCGGGCAAAAACGCGGTGTGCACAGATGCAGTGGCTGCCGCCATCATGGGTTACGATCCTCAGGCGCCGGACGGCACCAAGCCGTTTGTCAACGGAAGCAATATGTTGCGGCTGGCTGCGGAATCCGGGCTGGGTACGAACCACATCTCCGATATCGATGTGATCGGGTTGAGCATTCCGGAGGCGCGTTACACATTCCCGCCAACCTACAAGTCGCGGGAGAGCTACCCTTGAAGCGAACATCCGAGCTTTGCAGTTTTTCTCAGAGGCGCTCATGTCACGGTTGCGAGAATGCGTTTCCGGTTGAGGGAGAATTACAATGCGTGGCCCCCTGATTTCGTTATTCAGTGCGCTGCTTGCTGCCGGTGTCCTTCTCGGCCAGGATACCTCGCCGACCTTCCATCACGACCAGCAGCGCACGGGCAGAACAGCGAACTTGGGCCCGGCCGAGCCTGTGCTCCGCTGGACCTTCAAGACCCAGGCATCGCTGGATGCCTCACCCATTACCGCACCTGACGGCACGATCTACCTTGCATCAACGGACAATTGCCTCTACGCGCTGAATCCTTCCGGCGCGCTCAAATGGACGTTTGCAGCGAGCGAAAGCATCTTCTCCACACCGGCTCTCGGATCGGACGGCACCGTCTATTTCGCGGATCTGGCAGGCTGGTACTACGCAGTGAATTCCGGAGGCAATCTCCGCTGGTCGCGTGCTCTGTCAGGCGGCGGGTTCGAGCGCAGGGCAATAGCTGCTCCGGCCGTGTCGCCGAGCGGGCAATCGTTCATCGGCGGCTGGAATGACCATTTCTATTCACTCGGATCGAACGGGGACCTTCTCTGGGAGCTTGCCCTGGAGGGGGAGGGGCAGATCACGGCAGCACCCGCATTGGACGCAGCCGGAAATGTTTACCTGGCCACGCTCGACCCTTCCAACAAAGACAACATCGCGGTCATCAAATTCGACCGGCTCGCGAAGCTTCTGTGGAAATTCACCGACAGCCTGGCAGTCGATCGGAATCGGATCATCTCCTCACCGGCAATCGATTCGGATCGAGGGAGGCTGTACGTTGGTGCCTCGCGCTCGGATGACGGATGCCTTTATGCGATAAATCTCTCGGATGGCAGGCAGGCATTCCGCACCGATTTTGCGAAAGGCATCGTTTCCTCGCCCGCAATCGGTTCAGACGGAACTGTCTATGTGGGATGCATGGATGGCAAGCTTTACGCCCTCGATCCCACGAACGGCAGCAAGCACTGGGCCTTTGCGTCCGGAGCGTATTTCGTCATCGGCTCTCCCCTTGTGGACGGCGCGGGCCGGATTTATGTGGGAGATAGCGACGGAGTGATTCACGCTCTCTTCCCAAGCGGAGGAGAACTGTGGAGATTCGCGACGCAGTCAAATATTGCCTCGGCTCCCGTGATTGCCAGCGACCGAACCCTCTATGTGACGTCCTACGATAGCACGCTCTATGCCATTGGCCAGACTCGCCGCTCGCGCACTCGCCTGAGATAACAGGTTTGCAGCCCCAGTGCGGCAGCAAAGCCACACGTGTGGGCACAAGTTCCGCGCTAACCCGACGTCTCGGAAATTACACAACTAATTGAGAAAAAACGGGCTTTCGTCACGATTTTTCAATTTGTTCCAGGGGCCAAGGGACAAAGGAGCAAAGGGATAGAAGGTTCCAGATGGTGTTCTGTTCCCTTTACCCCTCGGCCCCTTTGTCCCTTTGCCCCTAAAGTTTGCGAGCGAAGCGAGCTAAGTTCTCAGCTGGTTCCGCTATTCCTTCAGCAGATCCTTGAACCACTCGATTGGGAAGAGTGTGCCGGCTTTCGCGGGATCGAGTTTTACACTCAGCAATTCCGCCGCGCGCGCCAAGACGGGATCCCGAAAAGCCGCCAGATCCTGTGCGGTTGGAAGCGATATTTCGTCCGGCGTGACGCCAACCCGCTCCAAGCTCTTGCCGTCGGACATGATCGCTTCCGCCTCGCTGATGCTGGCTGCAAAAGGGTTTTCGCCGAGTTCGAAGCGATGGAGAGTGGCCTTCATCGTCGTCCCGGCCGTGAGGTCGCCGATTACCTTGCCGCGCTTCTCGAGCTGAACCATCCGGGCGAACAGCTCCGCAGCTCCGCCGGTCATGCTGTCGACGAGCACCACCAGTTCTCCCTTGAATCCATTCTCTCCCCGGCTGTGTGCCGTCAGCGACTTGCGCTCCTTGCGTCCCTTGAAGTCGCAGATTTTCTTGTCCTGATCGAAGAAGAAGCCGGCAAACCATTCGAGAATCTCTTCTCTGCCGCCGATGTTGTACCGGAGGTCCAGAATCAGCGACTTCTTCTTTTTCACAGCTCCGAGGAAGCCGTTAAGGGTCGTCTCGTCTATGTCAAGGTGCGGGCATTGCCAGACGGTGAGGTCGTCTCGCACATCCTGGAAGCGGTGTCTCCGCCAACGGGCTTCGTCCACCACCCAATTGATGAGATTGCGAGTGTCGATCCGGCCGTTGGAGGATGTTTCGTACCTCAAAACCTGCTGGTTCTGGGTCACCTTCGGGAGGGTGTCCAGCTCGCGCTGCTGGCCGTCAGGGCTCTGTACGATGATATGCGGAGTCGTGCCGGGCCGCATAACATAGTTGATCAGGCTGAGCTTCCAGATAATCGTGCGGTTGATGGGGTAACCGTTCACTCTGAGGATCTCATCGCCCACCTTCAGCCCTTTCTTCTCAGCGTCGCTGAACGGCCGCACAGCCACGGCGAAGCAGCGATTTCCGATAATCTGCATCTGCCAGCCATAGTCGATTCGTGCCGGGCGCGGAGGGGGGATGAAGAATGTGTGCATGTCGTTGAGGTCGAGCAGAGGCTGCCCGACGATTCCATAGACCTGCCCGAGAGACTGGGCTTGGCCGACCTTCTCTTCGGCCGCCTTGAATTTCGCCTCCAAATCCACGCCGCGATAAGCCGGATCGTAATAGTTCCTCTCAACCTCCTTCCTGAGAGTCTTGATCATTTCCCTGCCGGTGCTGATGTCGATCTTGCGAAGTCCGGTCAAGGACTGCGTGTGTCCTGGCACAAACAGGCTCCCGGCCATCAGGGCAGCCGCCGCGGCAACAACTAAACGATGCTTGAGCGCCGGGCGAGCGCTGAATCTGTGAGAATTCATGGCAATCCTCCATTGAATGTGTGGCGCGACTCCTTGAGAAAATCCCGCGCTAGGACCCGGCACGACATAGATGAACGCAGCGCCAATTGATCAGTGTGGCGGGATCCCAGTCCCAGGTGGTTTTTCGATCGGTTCAGGGTTGGTTTCGTCCTTCCTTTTTTCGTTCTCCTCGAGCTTTGCAAACACCGCGCGCGCCCGCGCCGCATCCGCGGGCCGGTTGGATCGCTGATAAGCCTGCGCAAGGGTGTAAAACACCGGCCCCGAATTGGGGGCAAAAGATCCCGCCTTTTCCAACATCGCAATGGCGTGAGGAAGATCGTTCAGGTACAGGTACACACGGCCCTGAGCGTAGTAACCGGCGAAGTTGCCGGGATCGAGCACAACGGCCTTCGTGGCGAACTCGAGTGCCTCATCAAACTTCCTTATGGAAATATCCGCAAGCGCAACCTGCAGGATTGCCGGCACGTGTTTGGGATCTTGTTCCAACTCTTTCTTGAATTGCTCGACGGCGCGCTCGTTCTCTCCTTGCGACACCAGCGCGATTCCGAAAGCATAAGCCACATTCGGTTTGCCGCGGTGTGCTGCTTCCAGCTGCTCGTATAATTGCAGGGATTCGGACCGCTTGTGCTCCAAACCGAGAAAGGCAGCTTTGCCGAATTGCCGTGCTATTTCCCTGTCCTCAGGTTTCAGGTTTTCGGGAGCCTCAGGAATACGAAGCACTGCCATTCCCATTGCTTCGAGTACCGCCGGGGACTCCAGATGCTCCAGCGTGAATATCTCCAGGATTTTCAGGGCCGCCTCAAATTGAAGGCCGCGGATAAGTAACAGGGCCTCGTGATAGCGAACGACCCGCGCCAGTTCCTGGTTTCCACCCAGCCCGAGCTTGCGTGCTTTTGCCAGGTTCTGTAAGGAAGACACAAGCTTTTTGTTGCGGTATTCGCACAGGCCGATCATGGCCCAGCCTGACCCGATCCCGGGCTCGAGCACGACATACTTCGCAAAGGCTTTTTCTGCCTCGACGAAATCGTCTCTGTCGTAGCGCATTGCTCCTATATGCCACCAGCCTTCAGCCCAATTGGGCCTGAGCTTAACCAGCTTCTCGTAGAGCGCGATGGCCTCCGGGATCTGGTCCGTGTCGCGCGCGGCTTCGGCCTGTGCCTTCAGCTTTTCGAAATCCACGGTATTGGCAGCCTGCTTGGACCGGGCGTTGCTGCCTTTTTGCTGAGCCTGTACCGGCGTGCCACCGGCCGAGAAAAGCAGCAGGATTATCGAGAAAGCCTGGAACCTCATGGGTATCGTCATAAGCAAATCAAACTACCGAAACAAAGAGCAGCAAGACGCAGCCAATCTGGACCCCCGACTCCTGAACCCCATTTTCGGGGGAGACTCCCAGAACGTCGAGGAGCGCAAACCAACCCGAACTCTTCCTATTGAGGCGGTGGAGGCACAGGTCTCTTGTCCACATCAAGCTCCGATCCACGCCGGCCTGAGCCCCCCTCCTTGGTTTCCTGCTCTTTGGCACGAAGCGCATCGGCAACCTTTTGCGCGCTCTCTCCCTGGGCTGTCATTCCTTTCCTGTAATAGATTCGGGCCAGAGTCACATACGCATCCGTGTACTCAGGGTCGTTTCTTACCACTCCTTCCAGTATCCGCTGGGCTGCGTCCAGTTCTCCCTTCAAATAGCGAACCAGACTGATCTGATAAAGGGCCGCTCCATTCCCGGGACGCAGCTTCAAAGCCCTTTGTAGATAGCCAAGGGCTGCGTCATACTCGCGCTTGCGCCTGTGGAGATATCCCAGATAAAAGTTGGCAGCGTAATCGTTGGGATTGACGCCCAGTTCGGCTTCGTATTCCCTTTGCGCCCGTTCGAGGTCGTTGGTACGCATGATCTCCGTCGCAAGCAGCGTATGAACCATGGGGAGCTTAGGATTGAGCTGTATGGCGCGCTCGAACTCCGCGATGGCCTCCTTGTTTCGGTAAACCCCTGACATGGCGGTTCCCATCATCAAGTGCGCTTCGGCCGAATCACCGTTATGCAGGATGCGCTCCAGGAATGGCTGGCCTTTTTGGTCCTGATGATCGCGCAGGTACGCATTGCCCAACAAATAAGCAATCGACAGATCGTCGGGATGCTTGTCGGCGACAGGCTCCAACTGCCCGATGGTTTTTTTGTACTCGCCCAGTTGGAAACAGGAGTCAGCCAGGAGTATACGGGCCTGAAGGTTGTCCGGCTGTGCTTTCACAACCTCTTCAAACAAGCCGCCGGCTTTTTGGACATCTCCCGTCTTGTAATATGCCAGCCCCAGATTGAGCGTGACCGCAGGTTGCCCTGGCGCCAGCCTGAGGGCTTCCTCGTAACGTGCGATGGCTTCCTCATACCTTCCGAGTCGTGCAAAAACCGCGCCCAAATTGGCTAGAACTGGAAACCGCGGCCCGGACTTCAGGGACAGTTCATATTCCTGGATGGCCTCCTCGAGCTTGCCGGCGTTTTGAAGCTCGAGGCCACGGGCAAAATGACGATCCGCCGCTTGCGGCGACAAGAAAGCCACAGCCAAGAGGACACGGATAAACTGAACGGCAAGCATCGGACTGCCCATGTTCTTTGAGGTCTTTGAGTTCTTCGTGTCTTTGCGGTGAGCTTTCATAAGGCACCGCTAAGACTCAAAGAACTTCAGTCTACATCCAAATGCCCCGGGTTCGCCATCACGGAGCCAGGAGACGTTGAATCGTGGCAAGCGTTTCTCTCGCCTGATGTGCGAGTGGATCGTCAGGGCGCAGAGCCAGAAATTCTTGCAGTTCTTGAGCCGCCGCTCTGGGATTGTGCAGCTTGAGATGGCAATTGGCCAATAGAAGGTTCACGTGCGGAAGATTGGGATGCGGAAAATGCTTGGCCATAGTTGCGTCCCGCAAGGCAGATTGAAATTCGCCCGCTTCGAAATACACCAGCGCAGAATAGTAATAGGGAGTGCATTCCAGCGGCTGAACGGCCTTCCATCGATCCGCGATGCCTCGCAATGCCTTGTAGTCCGAGGTGGTGCGGAGGATCTCCGAGAGGTTGGCATACGCGGGAAAGTAGTTGGTGTCCTCCCTGATCGCCGCCTCGTAACTTCGGACCGCCGGGCTTACCTTTGACTGTTTTTCGAGCAGCCTCCCCATCTGAAAATGCGCCCGCGCGTATTCGGGATAGATGTGCAATGCCTCCTCCAGGGAGGTTGCAGCCGTTTCCAGATCGCCTTCATCCAAGGCTTTCTCCGCCCTTTCGATCTTCTTGCGTGCCTCTTTGGGAGCACGCAGTTCGTTCCTGCTGATTATGCCGCCTTCCCTCACGTGACCTGCTGCCGGAGAAGGCATTTCGGGCATCAAGACGAGCCGGGTGGTTCCCCGGGCGCGGCTGCCGCGCACAAGGTCAACCCTCAATGTAACGGTCTTGTACCCTGGAGCGCGGGCGGTGATCATATAAGCATCCGGCCTCAGGCCCCCGAATCGATACTCACCATCGGGAGTCACTGTGGTCTTAAAGCTTTCCTCCTGTCTGGCCAGGTATTTGAGCTCAACCTCTATGAAGGAAGCAAAATTGCCCGGGCGGTGATCGTCGATGAGAACCAGCCCGCTGAGAGTCTCGGTCTCACCCTGCCACAAGAGTGAATTCGCTACTATCATTAAAAAAGCGAGAGATCTCATTGGATTGAAAAAGCAACGCGTCCGTTGACGATAGTATCTCCCTGGCGCACAACCACCTGCACATCGTAGCTCCCCTCAGTCAGGTCAGTGAGCGGGAGGGCAGCCACATACCGGATCATTCCGCGGGCGTCCGGCGGGGGCAGCACGCGCTCACCAGTGTGTCCCAGTGGCTTGCCGTCCTTGGACAGGATAGTGTCCATGGTTGCCTCGCCGGCAGCCGGCGCGGCAGCGACGAAGTAAAAAGCCAGCTGGATTGCATCCTTGAGTGCGATCGTCGAGTCCAGATAGGGAACCACTGTCTGCTTCCCGAGAAGGAAAGGGTTTTCCAGGAGGTTTGCATCCGTTCTCGCATCCTCGAGCCGCTTTACCAAAACGATGGAGCTTAGTCCCAGCGAGCGGATGGTGCGGACGGGCACAATCAAGACGGATTTCTTCGTCGTAACCTTGCCCGCCAGAGGATCGCGCACCACCATCTCGACAGTGTAGCGGCCCGGGGCTAGGTCGGCCGTGCGGTAAAAGAGGAAGTTCCTCGCCCTTGTTTCCGCCGCCCTCTCTAGCGGCCCTTGAAAGGGGAACTCCTGGCTGAACTTTTCAAGAATATTGCCGGCCGCGTTCTTTACCAATACCATCAGCTGGACCTTGGCGGAGTACTCCTTCTTGCGGCCATCGGCCGGGAAAGAGAAGTCGGACAGTGGAAATTCCAGGTAGAACACAGCTTCCGATCGGGAACCACTGGTAGGAAAGAGCATCGAAGAGCTGCGAACGGCCAGATCATGCTGCGAGGTCTGCGAATTCAATGCCGCCAGGAGCGGCATTTCGTAAGGGCTTTCAGCGACATCATTGCTTCTGAAAGCATAATATCCCTCCCGGCTGCGAGCCACGAGCCCGGATCGCTTTACCTTCACCTCCACCTTGCGGAAGGACCCGTCATAAACCTCGTTGGCAGGGATGTAGCTCAACTCGTAGTGAGAACGCAAATCTTCGGACACACGATGTAAACCTGATCCGAGATCGTTGGTGTTGGCGATCAGGACGCCGCCGGTGCTTTCTGCCAGGTCCACGAGGTTGTTCTGTGTCGGCATACGCGTGACATTGCTTGCGTCTTCCGCAAGCATCACTTCGTCTTGCGTGACGGCACCAGCCCTTCTCGACTGCTGTGCCTTGCTTACAGCCGCTATCCTTCCCAGCTCCCGCGACATCTGGCTGAGCTGCGTGCCGGTTTCGAGGCCGGCCGTGTCGATGCAGTAGAAACTGATGTTGGCCCGATTGGCCGCGCTGATCAGATCGCGAAATCGTTCGATCACCTGGACAGGCAAAGCGATGCGCTGGCCGAAGAAAACCACTGCCTTGCGGCCAGGCAGAACTCTTGCGCCCCTGATGACGTTCATGAGTGCTTCGATCGTAGCGCGCCCCTGAATTGATTCATCTCCCACCCCCGTCTGGCGCAGCATGTTAGCGGTAGCCTGGCTCATCGCCGCTTCGGCAAAAGCGCTGCCGGCTCCGGCTCCAGTGCCACCTCCACGCCCGACCGTCGCGACGGCCGCCTCAGCAGCAGCCGTTGATATCTCCAGCTGGTTGAGCGCTTCCCGGAGAGAGTCCGACACCTCGGCGAACTGCTGCGGAGTGCCTCCTGCTGCCAGCTCCACTGCTCGCTTCAGTCTTTCCAAATCTTGAGTGAAGGGGGCCAGAACACGCAGCACGCGATCGATCGCAACCACGCTGACAAAATCAGTCGGGCCGAGCTCCTTGAAATACTGAAACGCGGCGTCCCGGGCGAGTTTTCGCCCTGACAGTGAAATGCGGTCGAAGACCAGGGTAATCAAACTGATCTGTGGAACCGTTGTCCGTCGAGGCACCTGAGCGGGAGGCGTTTCGATCGCAACCGGCGCTCCCGGCTTTTGAGCCGCAGCGACCTCTGAAACCACTCCAACTTCCCGGATCGAGCTCAGTTTCTGGCGAACGCCGTCTTCGTAAACCTCGAAGTCCTCGAGGCGTAGGTCCTTGGCTTGGTGCCCCCTCTTGTCTGTCACGACCACATCCAGAATCACCTCGTTTACCGAGACCTTGATCGGGGATTCATTTTGCACCGCTGACGTCCGGGAAGTCTGCGAGTGGAGCGCCACACTCAGGGCTAGTCCGGCTAAAGCTGCGAGGAAAAGGCGAAGGGGATGCACAAAGTACCTCTGAACGCACCGAAAGAATTAAACCACGAAGACCAGGAAGACCTCAAAGAAAAACCTCAGTTCTTGGAGGTCTTGGAGGTCTTCGCGGTTATTTTTCCCATGCGTTAAAGACATAAAAAAAGCACCGGGAACTCCCTGTCGGAGTTCCCGGTGCGAAAGAGAAGGAGTATGCCCTCAGGTTTAGAAGAGGAACTTGAAGGCCAGCTGAATAATCCGTTTGCCGATCTTGGCATCGGTGTAGCCAAAATTCTGTGTCGTCAGTTTGCCGTCGACGAAATTCAGGGTCAATGTCGACTGGCTGGCGAGCGTAAACGTAGGCAGCGGATGGTTCAGGAAGTTGTAAGCCGAGAATCGGATCACGAACTTGTGATTTTCGTTCTTGTCGATCTGGAAGTTCTTGAACAGAGACAGATCGTGGTTCATGTACATCGGACCACGAACATATGGGAACTGGAAGGCGCCGTTCTTCTTGTATCCAGGAGCCCCGAAGCAGGCGCCGTTGATATATTGGCCTTCGGCGAGATTCGCGCCTGGATCGCAGGTCACGAACGGCTGAATCGTGGTCGCATCCGTGCCCGTGATTTGGACTTTGTCCAGCGTGAAGTCAGTGCCGTCGGGCAGGGTTTGGTGAACGGCGACATTAAAGTTGCCCGTTTGTGCTCCCAGGTTGAGGCCGCTCTGGAAGCTGGTGATTCCCGAGAACTGCCAGCCGTTGATCAGCGCCCGGCCGATCATGTTGCCCTTGAAGACATCCGGCATCAGCCAGCTGTAGGCAAGGTTAAGAACATGAGTACGGTCGAAGGCGATCACGCCGTAATCGCGGTGGCGCATATCGAACTGGTTGTTGCTTGGGCCGCCGCTGCCGTTCCCTCTAAAGCCTAGGTTTTTGCTGAAGGTGTAGGCCAGGGAGAAATTGAGCCGGCCGGTCTGGCGGGCAAGCAAAGCCTGGAACGAATGATAGTGCGAGTTGTAGACATGCTCGGCCAAATTCATGGTTCCATAGTTCTGATAGGGCCGGTACAGGTTCCAGTCGTCGATGGTCTGACCGACAGGAAGGAACTTGTACCCATCCGGAATAGCGTTGTAGAAATTCTTTCCGCCATTCAGAAGATGGTTGCTGGTATTCCCCACGTAGGAGGTTTCCAGGATTGTCTGCTTGGGCAGCCGCTGGGAGATTGTGAAGTTCCAGCTATAAGTCACCGGCATGTTGGTATCGGTTCGGTTGAGAACGAAAATATCCGTTTTCGCCAGCGATGGCTTGAGGTTGTCGATTTCCGATAAAGTGTAGTTCCAGACCCCACTATTCAGAGTCCTGGGCGGATTCGACAGCGCTCCGGCCTGCTGCGCATCATGGTAGTTAAAGGATCCGAAGCCACCGCGGATCACCGTATTCTTCAAGATCGAGTAGGCGAATCCGGCGCGTGGGCCCCAGTACATGAGCGCGGAATCGGTTCCTGAGCGAGGAACGCTGGAATCGATGAAGTTGTCGATGACCCCGGTGTACTTGGTCAGGTCGTTTGGATTGTTGCTGTAACGCTTGGGATCAAAAATGGCCGCTGCGGCATCGTGGCGCCCATACCAGGGTCCGAGATGCGACATGCGAAGACCAAATTCCAGGGTGAGGTTCGGCCTGACCTTCCAGCTGTCTTGCAGGAAGAACTCTGTCACGTTGTAGGCCTCGTCGTTGACAAGGTTTGTGGTCTGCTCGTGGTATTCGGCAGTTATACCCATAAGGAGATTGGCGTAGTCGTTTCCGGTATTCATCGAGGCCCATGCAGCCGGAATGACTTGGCCGTTGTCCATGCCGCTGTTTGGCTGCTTGTTGATGACGTGCTCATAGTAGAAGCCCGCTTTGAATGTGTGCGTGCCCCAGACCTTGGTCACGTTATCGCCGAAGCCCAGCAGGTGCTTGGTTGCATAGAGTACTGGATTGAAACCTCCGACCTCATATAGATTGGCAATGCCGGAGGACCAGTCTGTAAATGCGGGTATTTGATCCAGTGGGTTTTTGAACATGCCCGGATGGTTATACCCGAGTGCCTTGCGAGATACCTTGCTCGGGTCTTCCCACGTGTTCGGGAAGTCGATGAAGGTGTATCCGAAGGTAAACTCGTTGGTCAGCGTCGGCCCGAACACGTGAGTCAGGTTAGTGGATATGGAATCCGACCGGTTCGGAGCGGTGATTGGGGTCGGCAGAGGCACCTCGGAGGAATCCCACCACAACCCGTACTTGAACGGCTGGGTCTCGCGCTGCCTGTTGTAACGGGTATATAGCTTGGTGTAATCACTGATGCTGTAGTCGACGCGCAGCATCTGCTGGCTCATGGGCTGCGAGACGACGCCCAACTCCGCCCAGTTGTACCCGTCAAATGTCCTCGGATCCTTGTTCGGCAAGGGATAGAGGTTGATGATCGCCTGGCCGCCCGGATCCGGAGTCCCAACCAGCTTTCCGTTTGCAAAGCCGTTCGCGCTGGGCACCCCCTGAACCGCCCAGCGGTTCAGAGCCGCCAGATAGGCGGAGTCGGTGAAATCCCCTTTTCTCATCGCAGCGGTGGGGACGACCGCGCGCCGGGTCCCTGTGTCGATGTTCTGGCGGATCCATTCGGCGCCGAAGAAGAAAAACAACTTGTTACGGTCTTTGTTGAAGCCGGTTCCCGGGATGATTACCGGGCCGCCGATATTGAAGCCCGGGAAGCTGTAGTTGCTCTCAGGCCGAGAGAGGCCTGACTTGTTGGCCAGCCAGTCGTTGGAGTTCCAGCCGGCACGCCGAACATAGTAGTAGCCTTCGCCGTGGAATGTGGAACCGCCCGCCTTGGACACGGAGCTTACTACCACAGGTCCTTTGGAGTTTTCGGCTGAGAAGGATGCGCCCTGAACTTTGAACTCCTGGATCATGTCCACGTTCGGACTGACCGGAGAAGCGCAGTTGCATCCGGGGTCGGAGACGTGCGTGCCGTCGGCCACGATGTCGATGGCGTCCTCACGGCCGCCGTTGCCGCTGTAGTTGCCGATGGCACTCTGCTTTCCACCGGCGCCGTTGCCGTTGATGCCGATCACCTCACCGGTAAACCCGGGTCTGTTCGAAATGCCGGCGCCCGTGGCAACCATGCCGGGAAGTATTTTGAGGAGTTCGGTAGCATCCCGGCCAATGATAGAGGTGTTCTGGATTTGTGTCGCGGTGATCAGGGTACTTTTTTCACCCGAATCGACCGGGATGATCTGATTGGCCTCTCCCGTCACCACGACCGTTTCCGATTGCGCACCCGGTACCAGCGAGATATCGCTGATGTTGATCCTGTCGCCGGGATGCAGGATGATTCCGACCCGTTCCCACGCCTGGAAACCGGTCATCTCCACCCGAATCTTGTAGGTCTTGGCCGGAAGGGCGGCGAAGGTAAAGTAGCCTTCACCATTGCTGATCGTGCGGCGTGTGTCGCCGGAGCTTTCGTCTATAAGAATTACGTCCGCTCCAGGTACGACGGCACCGCTCTTGTCCATCACCAAGCCGGTGATTGTAGAGGTAGCTTGGCCAAAGGCTAATGGCAAGATGGCCAATATCAAAACCCACACCATTGACCATCCCACCAGACTGGCGAGAGGCTTCTGTTTCATCTTTCCTCCTCGAGAAGTAAGACCACAAAAAGATGTACAAATACACTTCCACGCCAAGCCAGGGATTATGGCGGTGACTCCTTCTAAACCATTAATCTCACTCTAACAAGGTTATAGACGTTAATTGTGCGGCAAGCCGTCGCAGCGATATCATCACTGATTGTGGTAAAGCTTTGAAGGCTCAATTATTTACGCTGTAACAACATCGACAAATGTTACAGATGATGTTATGAGACAGGGGGTTCTCCCCTGCAGCCAGGTGCGATATCACGGCGCAGGCGCGACACAGCTCGAAAGGCTCTCGGACTCCGGCCACGAAGAGACACTCTGTGCCCTCCGCGTCTCGCTGGTGAGAGAAGCATTTCTGTTGACTTGGGAATCCTTCTGAGCTATTGGCCTTCTATGTGGCAAGTCATCGCAAAGATACGAGGCAAAGCCGCTCCCATAGCAACTCTCCTTTTTTGCCTGGCGCTCCTGACCATGCGGGCGCACCGGGGCACCAGCTGTCCGGCCGAGCAGGAAGCCAATTCGGGAAAGGCTGGGGTCATCAAATTCACCGACATCGCGCCACGCTCGCAGTTTACATACCGCTCGAACAACAACTTCACGGGGAGAAAGTACTTCCCACAGCCGATGTGCGGCGGCATCGCCATCCTGGACTATGACAATGACGGCAAGTACGACATATTCTTCACCAATGGCGCAAAGCTGCCTGAGCTGAAAAAGACCGATTCCTCCTTCTACAATTGCCTTCTCCGCAACCGTGGTGACCTGACGTTTGAGGACGTAACCGAGAAGGCCGGCCTGGCCGGGGCCGATCTTGACTTCTGTTTCGGGGTGG
>Ga0315277_10000751_pt1 | contig 50004 bp, 36 predicted proteins | sample YL17G05_15_MG_FD_203695 | JGI IMG/M metagenome (GOLD analysis project Ga0315277, IMG submission 203695) | Sediment microbial communities from Yellowstone Lake, YNP, Wyoming, USA - YL17G05_15 | ecosystem: Environmental > Aquatic > Freshwater > Lake > Sediment | place: USA: Wyoming | collected... | reverse complement strand
GCCGATTCCCAGGAAGTATCCCGCATAAACAATTAAAAAAGGCACAAAAGGCATCCGATACCGGTTAACCGCAAAATAGAACGCGCAAACCAGGGTGTGATATAAGATCAAAAGGATGGTAAAGCTCTTAAATTCCCATTCCGGGCTGGCAAATAAACCGAGCAATGCCAGCAAGATTAAAACCAGATAACTTCCGGAACCGATCACTTTGATCCCAAGGGCTTGATGCCCGGCCGGCTCGCCTCTTTCTCCGGCTTTTTCAAGAGCGTCATCAGCATCGTCAGCATCATCAGAATAATCGCTTTCCAGGTTTTTCCGATCAATGTTCCTGAATATGGTCAGTTTAGGACTATACAGGTCCAGGGCCTTATAACCGGCGCGGCCAAGGGTTAATCCAGGATTTTCATAGATGAATTCAAGCGCGTTCTTAATCTCGCATCTGGTTTGTTGACAGATATTGCCGGCTCTACATCTGGGACGATTAATCAATTCCTTTGACCGATGAAATTTGCCGTGGTAATGAGGAGACGGCGCCAGATTATAAGATTTGTGAAGGTTATCGCCCACGCAGGTGTCAATCAGAATCAGGCAATGGGCGACCCGGTAATTTTTGACGGTTTGAATTGCGACCACGCCGGACATAGACAGGGTCAAGGCCAGGAGGGAAGCGATTTTTACCCGCAGGTTTCCCTTCTTGAAGATCCAGAGATGAATAATTATCAGCGGGAAAAACAAAAAATTGATTGAGCGGGTCAGGCTGACCAGACCATAGAGAACGCCGGAGCCGGCCAAACAGGCAAGGCCTTTGCCGCGGTTTGTTTTCAAGCCGATGAAATATAAAAGGACCGAGGGGAGAAAAAAAGCCAGAAAAACCACTTCGGAAAAAATTAAATAGCTGTAAGCGGCCAGTTCCGGATAAAAGGAAGCGATCACCCCGGTGATTAACGCCTGCCGTTTAGAAAAATATCTGGCGGCAAGAAGATAGATGAGATAGATTTCCAGGCTATGGAGGACGACCTGTTCAATTCTGACCGCGGGCAGCGCATGATCCCCCCAGATAATTTTATTGACGGCCAGATAGATAAAATAAAGCGGAGCCTGATAGTCAAGCCGGCTGAAATAATTTCCCAATACTTCCAGGGATTTTTGCCAGTATTTGTTTTCGTCTCCGATCAAAGGCAGGGAATTAACATAGTAGAGCAGCAGCAGTTTAATCATCATCGCGGCGACTATTACGGCGAACAGAAGAGCGGGATGAGATGATCTCCCGCCCGCCCCGGCGGGACTTGTCTCATTCATAAACGATCTTCCCGACCCGGCGCATTTTATTTCAGATCGCCATTTTTTTCATTTGCCGGTGTATCCCAGGGCTTTAAGCTGGTCCTGAATCTCTTTGGGCACGGTCTGCTTCTGCACCGAGAAGAACTTGACCCGGTCCAGATAGCCCTTCATCTCGGTTTCCAGCTCCAGGAATTTCTTCTTCTCCAGATCCCGCGCATTGGTCAATTCAAACGGATCGCCCGGAAGATGATACAGTTCGTTTTCCTCCTCATCCGCCCAGATGATTTTCCATTCCCCGCAGAGCGCGCCGGCTTTTCTTCCCTTTACCCGGCGCTTCGGCTCATACCATCTCCTTTCAAAATACTCGCAGGGCCGGAGCTCCTTTTTCCCGCCGGAAATCAGGCTGAGCAAAGATTGACCGCGCGCCTCCATCCGGTTCCGCCGGGGCGGGATCTGGAGGAAATCCAGGATGGTCGGGGCAAGGTCAATCAAGTTGACCCGGGCGTCAATCCTGGTTCCGGCCTGGGCCAGATCCGGGAATCGGATCAAAAGCGGAATCCGCACCTGATCCTCGTAAAGATAAAGCCCGTGGCTCATCAGTTTATGCTGGCCCAGGCCCTCTCCGTGGTCCGCGGTAATGATGATCAGGGTTTGATCCAGCAGTCCCCGGTCTTTGAGAAACTGGAAAAATTTCTCCAGGTTTTGGTCCAGGTAGGCGAGCTGATTGTCATAGGTGTTGACCTCGCCGTATTTGGCCGGGATCAGGTAATGGTTCTGCTCCAAATATTTGGTAAACTCAGGGTCCAGTTGGAACGGCGCCGGATAATTCGGGTCCGGGTCATAAGGCCGATGCGCGTCATAGAAGTGCAGCCAGAGAAAAAACGCCCGCTCCCGGTCAATCTCGTTCAGCCATTTCTCCGCCCATTTCACCACTTCCCCGGCCCGGCGCTGATTAAAATCCGGATTGACCTTTTTCTTTTTCTTCTTTTTCATCATGCTCACCTGATGCTCAAAATCCTGGTCCTGATAAAATTCAAAACCGCGGTTCAAATTGCACCAGTGCGTCAGAACCATGCTCGCAATCACCGCGCCGGTCTGATACCCCTCCTGCTTCAAAACTTCCGCCAGAAGCGGCCGGTTCCAATCCTTGAGCTTCCAGCCGTTATACAAAGCTTTATGCTCCGAGGGATAATGAGAGGTGAAGAGCGAGGTGTGCGCCGGAACCGTGTGCGGAATCGGGGTATAAGCATTGTTGAAGACCACGCTTTCCGCGCCCAGCCGGCTCAGGAACGGGGTGGTGGGACGGAAATAGTCGTATAAAGAAAGATGATCCATCCGAACCGTGTCTAAAGTGATGATGATCACCGAAGGTCCTTTAGGGGCCTGATGACAGGATGCTCCGGCCAGAATCAAAGCGCTGATCAGCGCAGATAATAATCGGCTGAACTTCAATGATTTGATAGTATCCCAAACCGATGAGTAATCAAGCCGGGCTGAACCGACCGCCTGAAATTTTTCAATAAATTCTAAACCTTGGTTGAAAGTTAATGGGCCAAAGGATCGGCCATAATTCAAAGGCCCGGCAGAGCCAAAACAGGGGAATGCGGGAAACGATTAACCATGAACCATAAATCGCAGGTCCGCTGACCGTCTAACAGTTTTATTTTAGTAAAATCAACGGCTTCATTATCCGCGCCGAAGGCGCTTTGGAGTGCGACGCCCGCGGCGTCGCTTTTGAAAGCGGTGTCGCGGACACCGCACTCCAAAGCGTCCCGCTCGCGGGAAGCAACAGTTGAAAAATCCATAATTTAACAAAGAAAAAAAGTGTTAGACGGTCAGGCAGGTCCGGGATTGATAAAGGGGAGAACTGTGCTTATATAATTAGGGACCAAAAGATGAGGGCGGGAAATCAGTTGAAGGAAAATATGGGGTGGATCTATGGGCGGTTGCGGGAGAGATATGGAGCAAAGAGGCCAAGCCGGGAGCGAGACCTGGCGGGCTTGTTAGTGAGGACGATTTTGAGTCAGAACACGAATGATCTGAACCGGGATCGGGCGTATCAAAGGCTGCGGAAAAAATTCCGGAACTGGGAGGACTTGATCAGCGCAAAGGCGTCTGCGATTGAAAACCAGATCCGGGTCGGCGGATTGGCTCATCAAAAAGCCGGCCGGATCCGGCAAATCCTGCGCCGGATTAAAAACGAGCGCGGCTCGCTGGACCTTTCCTTTCTTTGCCGAATGCCCGCGGAAAAAGCGCGGGAATATCTCCTTTCCTTCAACGGCGTCGGCGATAAAACCGCGGCGATTTTGATCCTGTTCGGATGCCGGAAGAACGCTTTTCCGGTTGACACCCACATCTTCCGGGTTTCCAAAAAACTCGGCCTGATCCCGGAAAAGGCCGGGATCGGCCAGGCCCACCGGATTCTGGGAGAAACGGTTCCGGCCGAGCTGGCTTACGAGTTTCACCTCAACCTGATTGAGCACGGCCGGGAAATCTGCCGAGCCAGGAAACCGGATTGCCCAAACTGTCCTCTTAAAATGAGATGCCAGTATTACCTGAAAAATGGATGAGATGATGATTGACCGCATTTCAGCGATTCAGGACCGGCTCCTGCGGATTCGGAGGAGGATTCTTCTGGTTCGGGCCGGGTTCGGTCTTTTGATTTTTTTCTCGGCTTTGATTCTGATCCTGCTTTTGACCGAGTTGTCAGCCCGGCTCGGCCACGGGTCGGTTCTGGTCGGGCTGGCTTTCTGGGCCGCGGCCCTGATCGGATTGGCCGGGATGGTGATCCTGATCCGGAGAAGCTGGCTGAGCCGGGAAGGAACCGCGCTTTTTTGCGAGCGGAAATTTCCGGAGCTGAATGACGGCCTGATCAGTCTGGTTCAGCTTTCCCGGATGATGAAGGAGGGGAAAGCGGATTTTTCGCCGGCGCTTTTTGAAAAGCATCTGGAGCAATTGGAGGAAAAGCTGAGCCGGCTCCGGCTGGAGCAGGTGGCGAATCCGAAACTGCTCCGGATTCCGGCGATCGGTTTTTCCGGACTTTTTGCGGCCTGGCTCGCGTTTGTGATTTTGCTCCCGGGCTTTCCGATCACGATGTTCCAGGCGGTGGCGCTCAAGGGAATTCAAGCCGGCAAAGGCCGGGAGCTCTTGAAGGTGAGCCGGCCCCTGGAGCTTTACGATTTTGTGATTGACTATCGGTTTCCGGCTTATTCCGGCCTGCCGCCGAAGCACCTGGAAGGCGCGGACGGATCGGTGAGCGGTCTTGCTGGAAGCGAGGTTGAGATCCGGGCGAGTAGTCAGATTGACTTGAGCCGGGCCTGGCTTCAGATTTTGCCCGAGGGCCGGATTGCGGCCGAGGTGAAAGGAAGAGAACTGAAAGCGAAGATGATGATCGGTCAGTCCGGCCAGTATCGGTTTGAAGCCGAGGATAAAAAAGGCCTGGTCTGGTCCGAGCCGGAGTTCAATAAGATCAATGCCATCCCGGATCAGGTTCCGGAAGTGGAGCTGATCGCGCCGGTTCAGGACCTGGTGGTGAACGAGGAAGAGGGACTGACGGTGAAGTTCCGATCCCGGGATGATTACGGCCTGGATTCGGTGGCCCTGGTTTTCAGCTCCCGGGGAGGGGAGAAGCGGATTTTGATCAAGGAATTCCGGCCCGCGGAGCTGGAGACCGAGCTGGAATATGGCTGGAATCTGATTGAAGAAAATCTGTTGCCCGGAGAAAAAGTGGCTTATTACCTTGAGGCCAAGGATAACAATAATGTCACCGGGCCGGGAATCGGCAGAAGCCAGACCCGCTACCTGGAGGTTTTCAGCCCGCTCAAGGCGCATGAGCAGATCATCGCCCGGGAGCAGGAGCTGTTTGAAAGCCTGATCGGTTTCCTGGGCCGGAGCCTGGAAGCGGAGCAGAAAAAAATGGAGGCGGGAAAATACTGGGAAACCGAGACCGCCTTGCTTACCGATTTCAAAGCGGCGCGGGAATTCCTGGAGACGCTCCAGCCGGAAGTGGAAAAGGACGGGTATTCGCCCTACATTGTCAAGGAGATGATGGTGGAGAGCATAGAGCGCTACCGGCAGCTGATTATGGATCGGGAAAGCAGCAGGAATCAGCGCAATCAGGCCCGGACCTCCCTGCTCCGGAAAAATACGGTTTCCCGCCTGGAGCAGGATATCCTCTTCTGGGATCAACAACTGCAAAAACAGCGGATGGATTTCCTGGTCGCACTGGGCGAGCGGTTGAAACAAGGGCAGAAGGATCTGGCGAAACTGCTTGCGCAATATGAGCGGACCAAGGACCCGGAACTGCTCAAGGCGATAGAAGCCAAGCTGGATGAGCTCAAGATGCTCTATCAGGAGTTTCTGGCCAGGCTTTCCGAGATGGGACAGACGGTTCCGGATGAATTTGTCAATCTGGACGCGATGGGGAAGACGGGCGCCGGGGAGGTTTTCAACAAGCTGGAGAAATTCCGCCAGGCGGTGCATGACCGGGATCTGGATAATGCGCTTTCCGAGGCGGATGATTTTATGTCGGCCCTGGACCAGATGCTGAGCCAGTTGAAGGAAGGCTCGGACAAAATGGGTTCCAGTTTTTCCAGCGAACTGATGACCGGGCTGATGCAGGGCCTGGAAAAAATCCGCGCCCTCAAGGAGGCGGAGCAGAAGCTGATTCAGGACACGGACCCGGTTTATCGGAAGCAGGTTGCGGGTCAGGAGCAAGAAAGCGCGGCTCTGGAGAAAAAGAAGGTCCCCCTCCAGGATCAATTGGAGGAGTTGAGCCGGCTGATCCAGAGGCAGACGCAGGATCTGAATCTGATCAATCCGGCGCAAAAGCAGGATGCAAACCAGGCGCAGAAGTTTTACCAGGATCGGAACCAGTTGGCCAATAAATTGTGGCAGATGTCGCGCGAGCTGGAAAATGCCAAGAAGGACCTGGAGCAAAACCAGTTTGATTCCGCGGGCAAACGGCTCGGCAATCTTGAGAAGGACCTGGGCCAGATGAAGAATGATTTCAAAAATATCTCCCAGGGCATTGCCGAACAATCGGATCAAAGCAAAGCTTTTGAGTCAAACTGCAGTTCCGGCTCTGCCCGGGCCGGCTCGGCCAAAAAAGGAATAGAGGCGCTGGGGAAAGAAATGGAGGCTGAGCTTTCCGGCCAGGATCAGGCAAAGCTCCGGGCTTTAGGCGGAAGGCAGGGTGAGATTGAAGGACAGCTGAATGAATTGATCAAAGAGCTGGGCGGGGTCTTTGAAAAGCTTCCGGTCAAACCGCCCCAAACCCTGGAGCATCTGGGCCGCTCGGACCTCAAAATGAAGGATGCGCAGGGAGAACTGGAGCTTAGGAATCCGGACCTGGGATTGAACGCGGAAAAGGAAGCGGATCACTGGCTGGAGCAGGCGGAAAACAGCTTGCAGAAATTTATGGATAAGATCAAGGAAAACGCCAGGCCGGGATCGGGAGTGTCAATGAATATGCCGATGCCGGGCGGTCGCCGGCCCGGAATGTCCGGTCCGAGCGGACTCGGCGCCAGAACCGAGAAGATCAAAATCCCGGGCCCGGACGAAAACCAGGATCCGGTGGAACTGCGGAAGAAGATTTTAAGGGCGATGCGGGAAAATTCGCCCAGGGAATATGAGGACTTGAACCGGGATTATTACAAGAGGCTGGTGCAATGATCCGGAAGAAATTTTTGAAGGCGCGAGCGTCCTGCCACGCTTTAGCAAGCGTGACAGGATTGGCGATGATCTTTCTCGGCAGCCTGATTTTCAGCGCCGGAATCATCGCCCAGCAGTCAGACAATCTGTCCGGCCTGATCAACAAGGGGTCTGATGCGCTGGATGATTGGCGATATCAGGACGCGGAGGAGATCGCGTTTCAGGTTGAGGAAATGGCTGCCAGGGAGAAGGATCCGGCCCGGCAGGCCGAGGGATATTCGTTTCTCGGTCAATACTGGTTTGATCAGGGGGATTACAAACGGGCCCTGGCCGAGCTGGAAAAAAGCCGGGAGCTCAATCCCCAACCCGATTCCAAGGTTGATAAATTCTACGACCGGATGGAAAAGCTTTCCAGCTTGTTCGGGAGTCCCGGAGAAGAGTCCAGCCCCCATTTCATAATGAGATGGACCGACCCGCGCGATCGGGTTCTGGCCAAACCGGGCCTTTCAGCCCTGGAGCAGGCATATACCGCGCTCGGCCGGGATTTCAATTATTTTCCCAAAGGCGGTAAGATTCTGGTGGAGATTTATCCCCGGCCCGGGGACCTGGCAAACGCAGTGGGCCTGGAGGAGGATATGATCAAGGACTCCGGCACAATTGCGGTCTGCAAATACCGCCGGATGATGCTCACCTCGCCCCGGGCACTGGCCTTTGGATATGATTACCTCACCACCTTCAGCCACGAACTGGGGCATTTTTTCATTTACAGCTTTTCCGGCGAAGCGGTTCCGATCTGGCTCCACGAGGGCTTGGCCAAGTATGAGGAGCTGAGTTTCCGCGGACGAGCGGGCGAGTTGAGTCCGGTTCCGAAAAGCCTGCTGGTGAGCGCGATCCGGAATAATGAATTGATCACTTTTGCCCAGATGTCTCCGACCTTTGCCCAGTTTAAAAGCCCGAAGCAGGGCCAGTTGGCCTTTGCGGAAGTGGCGACGATGGTTGATTACCTGAGGCAGAAATGCGGAAGCGACAGCTGGTTCAAAATCTTTGACTTGCTAAAGCAGGGAAAATCGGACAAAGAGGCGGCCAGGGCGGTTTGCGGACAGGATTTTACGGCCCTCTGGCAGGACTGGCAGAAATGGGTGCTGGCAAAGGGATGGCAGGTGATTCCCGGCGCCGTGGTGCTGAGAATGGAGTTCAAGGAGCAGGAGGGCAAGGAAGAGGAAGAGGAATTTGGCAAGGAAGAGGGAAAAGCCTGGGAATTTGTCCGGCTCGGAGATTTGCTCAGGGACCGCCAGTTTTACCAGGCCGGCGTGGTTGAATATAAAAAAGCCCTGGACCTGGAGCCGTATAATCCGAAAATTATGAACAAGGTCGGGTTCGGACAGATCCTGGCCAAAGATTATCAAGCCGCCATTTCGGTTTTGAAGAAGGCCGCGGAGATTTATCCGGATCAGAGCACCACTTTTGTCAATCTCGGCCGGGCGTATTTGTCGGCCAATGATGATCAGAATGCGGTCTCCAGCTTTGAAACCGCGCTGGAGCTTAATCCCTTCAACCCGATTCCCTACCGCAATTTAATCAACCTTTATCAAAAAGCCGGGAACCAGGCTCAAGCTAAAGAGATGCAGGCCCGGCTGGAGATCATAAAAAAACCGGGGAGGTAAAATTGGAAGAAGTAAATCTTAGGGCAAAGGATGAGGAAATTCAGGCCGTCTCCGAAATGGGGAAAAGCCGGGAAGATATCCTCCAGGAAATGAGGAAAGTGATCGTCGGACAGGATCGGGTGATTGACCTGTTCCTGATCGCGCTCTTCAGCCGAGGCCACGGCTTGTTCGTGGGCGTGCCCGGACTGGCCAAAACCTTGATGGTTTCAACATTGGCGCAGATTCTAAACTTGAGCTTCAACCGGATTCAATTCACGCCCGACCTGATGCCTTCAGACATCACCGGCACCGAGATCCTGGAGGAGAATCCGGCCAAAGCCTGCCGCGAATTCCGCTTTGTCAAAGGGCCGATCTTTGCCAATGTCATCCTGGCCGACGAGATCAACCGCACCAGCCCCAAAACCCAGGCCGCCCTCCTTCAAAGTATGCAGGAGTATCAGCTCACCGCCGGCGGCGTGACCTACAAACTGGACTTGCCCTTCCTGGTCTTCGCCACCCAGAACCCGATTGAGCAGGAAGGAACTTATCCCCTTCCCGAAGCGCAACTGGATCGGTTTATGTTCCAGATTGATGTCAACTATCCTACTCTGCAGGAAGAGGTGGAGATCGTCCGAACCACCACCGGAGCGGCTCGGCCCGAACTCCGGCGGATTCTGGATCAGAAGCGGATTATCCTGCTTCAGGATTTGGTGCGCCGGGTGCCGGTCGCGGACTATGTGATCAATTATGCGGTGAAGCTGGTAAAGGCCACCCGGCCGGTGGATGAATCCGCGCCCGGGTTTGTCAAGGACTGGATGGCCTGGGGAGCCGGACCCCGCGCGAGCCAATACCTGATCCTGGGAGGAAAGGCCCGTGCTTTGATCAACGGCAGATTCGCCGTGACCACCGAGGATGTCCGGGCCCTCGCGCATCCGGTGCTCAAGCATCGGATCATCATCAACTACCGCGCCGAGGCCGAGGGCATCACCACCGGCAATATCATTGACCGGCTGCTGGAAGAGATCAAAGAGGAGGCGCAATAAGGGTGAAAGGGTGAAAGGTTATCGCGAATAAATTCGCTCGCACGATTAGGTATTTTCTTATCAACTTATCATCTGATCATCTTCATTCTTTGCGCTTTTGGCGGTGAAAGGAATTTGAGATAGAGATGACCTGGCTCAGGAAAAAAGAAGAAGCCCTGGAAGTTATTTCCCGCGTGCGGGAGCTGGAGCTTAAAGCCCGGGAGATTGCCGAAGGCGCCCTCATCGGGCTGCATCATTCCCGTCATCGCGGGAGTTCCATAGAATTTTCCGAGCATAAGCCTTACTCGCCCGGAGACGAAATCCGGCTGATTGACTGGAAGCTGTTCGCGAAATCGGACCGGTTTTTCATCAAGCAATTTGAGGACGAGACCCGGATTCAGTCGTATCTGATTTTGGACGCGAGCGGGTCAATGGCTTATCCGGAAGAGGGCGCGAAATTCAGCAAGTTTGAATACGCGCGGTTTCTGACCGCGGGCCTGGCATATCTTCTGCTCGGCCAGGGAGACGCCGTGGGACTGGCAATCATCCGGAACGGAAAACTGGATTGGATTCCCTGCCGCTCGGGCGAGCGGCATTTTATGGCGCTGGCCGAGTTTCTGACCCGGGCCAAACCCGAAGGCGAAACCAGGTTCGGCCCGGTTTTATTTGACCTGATCAGCCGGTTCAAAAAGAAAAGCCTGATGGTGCTGATCTCGGATTTCTTTGACCCGGAAATGGAAGTGGAAAAAAGTTTGAAGCTGGCCAGACATCGCAAAAACGAGCTGGCGTTTTTCCAGGTGCTCACCCGGGAGGAGATGGAATTTCCCTTCTCGCAATTGAGTTGGTTTGAGGGGCTGGAAGGAGAGGGAAGGATTTTATTGGAGCCGGCTCAGCTCCGAAGACAGTATTTGAAATTGATCCGGGCCTGGCAGGAGAAGCTGAAACGGATCGGCCAGGAGCTGTTGGCTGACTACCAGCTCTTCCGGATTGATGAAAACCCGGCTCAGATTCTTTCCGCATACCTGCTCCGGAGAGCCCAGATCGCCAGGAGAGCCAGGGCAAGATGAACTTTTCCAGCCCGATTTTTCTGCTCGGCCTGCTCGCAATGCTGGTTCCGCTCATCATTCATCTCTGGCGCAGGAGGAGGGCAAAGGTCATCCGGTTCGGCGCCATCCGCTTTTTGCTCCAGAGCGAAAAAGCCACGCGCCGGCGGAGAAGATTCTGGGAATATCTTTTATTGCTGGTCCGGATGATGGCGATCGGAGCGGTGAGCCTGGCCCTGGCCCGGCCCTACCGGATGGAGTCGGTGCCCGCGCTTTCGCTCGGAGCCGGCCAGAACGCCCTGGTGCTGATCCTGGATGACTCGTTGAGTATGCAAAGAGACAAGGCGGGAAGAAGTTTGTTTGACCGGGCAAAAGCCGGCGCCAACTCCATCCTCAACCAGCTTTCCGACTATGATTATGCCGGGCTGATCCTTCCGGCTTCCGGACAAGAAATTCCGCTCACTAAAAATCACGAGCCGCTCCGGGCAAAAATCGAAAAAACCGCTCCCGGATTTGAAAAAGCCCGAATGCTCTCCTGGATCGGGCGGGCCGAGCAGATGATTTCCAAGTCCGAAGCCCAGGCCAGAAAAATCATTGTGTTCACGGATCTGCAAAAAGCCAGTTTTAGCGAGGAGCCGGCCCTGGAGAATTTTCCCGGCGAGATTTATTTTTACGATCTCTCCGGCGAGAGATTGGATTCCAATTACACGCTCAGCCCGGTGGAATTAAACCGGATCAGCGGCAGCGGAGAAGAATCCGTCAAGGTTTCAGCCAAGGTGCATAATTTTTCCGGCCAGACCGCGGAAGTCCGGCTGAATTTAAGCCTGGGCAATCAGGTGCTGGCGCGAGGCGCCTCGCAAATCAAAAGCTGGGCCTCCGCCGATAAATCTTTCCTGGTCAGCCTGCGCGAGAATTTCAGCGCCGAGGGAAAAGTGGAAATTGAAAACCGGGACGCGCTTTTGCTGGACAATGTGAGCTATTTTCATCTCCGGGGAGGCGGCCGGGTCAAGGCCCTGATCGTGGATGGCAACTGGAGCAAAGAGCCCCTGAACCGGGACAGCTATTTCCTGGAGCGCGCCCTCAATCCCAGGCTTTATGCCCTGAGCCGGATTGATCCGGAAGTGGTGAGCGAGAGCGGATTGGCCCAAACCGATCTGAAAAATTTCCAGGTGTTGATCCTCGCCAACTGCCGGATCCTGGATCAGGCCGAGGCGGACCGAATCCGGAATTTCGTCTCAACCGGCGGCGGCCTTCTGATCGCGCTCGGAAACAATGTGGAAGCCGAGCATTATAATAAGTTGCTCCGGGATCTGCTTCCCAGAGAAATCCGCGAGCTCAAGATTTCCTTTGCCGGCGACGAGGCCAAAAGCGAGATTCAGCCCCTGCGCCTGGATTCCAGCTTCATCGGCGATCCGGGTCGGCATCCGATCCTCTCCGCCTTTGCCACCGCCCAAGGCGCGGATCCCTCGGTCGCCAATTTTTATAAATATTTCCTCTTTTACCAGGAGCTGGTTCCCAGAAGCCGCGTGATTCTCCAGCTCACCGACGGAACTCCGGTGGCGGTGGAAAAAAGTTTTGGATCGGGAATCGTGATTATGCTGGCTTCAACCATCAATCAGGACTGGAACGATCTCTGCATTTATCCGTCTTTCCTCCCCATCTTCTACCAGGCCGCGCTCTATCTGGCGAGATCCCTGTTTGACATCGGCGCCCAGGGCGCCCAGGTCGGGGACCAGATTGAGCTCAGTCTGCCCGGGGAGAAAACCTCGGTCTTGATCCGGACCAGCCGGGGCGCGGAACTGCGCTTAAGCCCGGAAAAAGAAGGCGGCAAGGGCAAGATCAGGATCGCCCGGCTGACCGAGCCGGGAATTTATTATTTCTGGTATCTGCCCGGGCCCGAGCCGAGAAGGGAAGGCAATGCGGATTTGATCCTGGCCGTGAATTCCGACCCGGCAGAGTCCGACTTCCGGAAAATCTCCGGCAAGGATTTGAAAAAACTGATTCCGGCCCAAGAAATTTATCTTCAGACCGAGGATGGCAGGAAAGGCCGGGAAGAAGAAGGCGCGAAAACCAGCGCGGTGAAAAAGCCCTATCACCACAGCTTCTTGCTCCTGCTGGTCATTCTGCTCGGGCTGGAGATGATGATTCTGACCAGGAGCGGACTGGAATGAGAAGACGGGCTTTCTTTAAAATTTGCGCCGGCGTTCTCGGCGGGCTTGGGCTCAGCCGGAAGGCCTGGCCGCAATATCCTTCCAAGCCCGGGCCGGTCAAGTATGATTTCTTTTTCGGCCAGATGGTTTACGGACAAGGCCTGGCCTGGAATCCAAGACCCGGGGTTGCCCGCTCTCTGGCGAGGATCCTGAACGCAAGAACCAGTGTTCCTGTCAGCCCGGAGCGGCTGGAGATCAAACTCAGCTCCTCCGAATTGTTCTCCTGCCCCTTCCTTTACCTGAGCGGAGAAAATGAGTTTGAGCCCTTTTCCGACGACGAGATTCAGCGCTTGCGGAGATGGTTTGACGCCGGCGGGCTTTTGCTCGCGGATGATGCCCTGGCCGAGCTGGACAGCGGTTTTGACCGGAGCTTCCGCCGCGAGCTCTTGCGGATTTTCCCGGGCGAAAAACTCAAGCCGATTCCTTCCGACCACACGCTTTTTCAGGCTTATTATCTTCTGGACAAAGCCGTGGGAAGAAAGGCGACCGTCCCCAATCTCTGGGGCATTGATCGCGGAGACCTGACGGTCCTGATTTACTCCCAGAACGATCTGGCCGGAGCCATTGAGCAGGACGCCAGCCAGGGGTTTCGCTATCCGGTGATTCCGGGCGGGGAATCCCAGAGAGAGATGGCGATCCGGCTCTGGGTGAATCTCATTTATTACGCGCTCTGCGCCAATTATAAAAAAGACGCGGTTCACAGTTCATTTATTTCCGAGCGGAGAAAGCGCCGGCCCCGATGATTTTTAAAATCCTGGAACACCTGGGCATCGCGACCGCGGGATACGACCGCCTGATCCTTCATTTCGCCGGGATTAAAAATCCCGCGTCCCTCTGGATCGCCGCGGCACTGATCCTGCTTTTCGCGGCAACCGCGTATTTTATGGTCAAACCGCTTTCCGGCCTGAGAAGAAAAATCCTGATCCTGGTTTTGCATTTCCTGGCTCTGGTTCTTGCTTTGAGCGTCTTTCTGGAGCCGGAGCTGAGGCTGGCCAAGACCCAGAAATTGAAAAGCCCGATCGCGATTTTGATTGACAGCTCGGAAAGTATGGGGGTCAAAGCGAGCCGGGACCAGACCAGGATCGGCTCGGCTTTGAGTTGGCTCAGCCGGAACCGGAGCTATTTTGACTCCCTGAAAACCGATTATGAACTGCGCTGGTTCAGCTTTGACGAGAAGCCCAAGCCCTTGCCGGCCGGGTTTCCGGATCAGCCGGAGTTGAAGGCCGAGGGCGCCCAGACCCAGATTCTGGAATCCCTGACCCGGCTCAGGAGCGAAATCGGCAATAAGCCGCTTTCCGGGGTGGTCATCATTTCCGACGGCGCGGATCAGGGAGCGCTTTCCCGGCTTGCTTTTGCGGAGAATCCCAAGGCAAAGGGCAAAGCGGAAAAGGAGCTGAAGAAAAATCTGGAGGGTCTGGGAAAGATTTATCCGGTGCTGGTCGGCTCCGATCAGGAAATGAAGGATTTGGCGATTGTCGGGATTCAGCATGATGGTTATGGCTTTGTCAAGAATCCGTTTGTGGTGGTGGTAAAAGTCCGTTCGCTCGGCAAGATTAGCGAGCAGGCGCCGATCCAGCTGTTTCAGGAAGACCAACTGATTGCGAGCAAGAGCGTCAATCTGGAGCCGGGAAAGGAGCAGACGATTGAGCTGGAGTTTATTCCCGGCCAGGTGGGAAGGTTTTTATTCCGGGTGGAGGCGCCGGTTTTTCCGGACGAGGTCAGCTCGGAAAATAATCACAAGGTTTTTCCGCTCACCATTCTGCGGGACCGGATCCGGGTGCTTTATATTGTGGGCAATCCGAGCTGGGACGAAAAATTCTTGAGGCGCACCCTGGAGAAGAATCCCGCGGTGGACCTGGTCAGCTTTTACATCCTGCGGGAAGTTTATGATGACCCGAGGGCGCCGGATCAGGAACTGGCCTTGATCCCCTTTCCCACCCAGGAGCTGTTTCAAAAAGAGCTCTTCAATTTTGACCTGGTCATTTTCCAGAATTTCTTCGGCAATGTCTATATGTCTCCGGCTTATATCCGAAATCTCCGGAATTATGTGGTTGAGCAGGGAGGCGCGTTTATTTACATCGGCGGTCCCCGGGCTTTTCTCAAGGACTCGTTCAATGATCCGCTGGAGGAGATTTTGCCGGTGGAATTCAGCTTTGCCGGGCTCAGCTATCAAACCGACAAGCTCAGCCTGCGCTTGACCGATTCCGGGCAAAAGCATCCGATCACCAATCTGGCCGGGGGGGAGATGGAAAACAAATCTCTCTGGGAAGGGATCAAGGTCTTGGAGAATTACAATCAGGTTTTGCGGCCCAAGCCGGATGGGGTGGTCCTGGTGGAGCATGGGCAGGGCAATGTCTCGCCCTTGATTGCGGTGCGGGAGATCGGCAAGGGCCGGGTGCTGATGATTGCGACCGACAGTCTCTGGAAATGGAGGTTTGAGCAGGAAGGCCGGCAGGGAGTCAGCAGGTATTGCCAACTGTTCTGGGAGCGGGCTTTGAGATGGCTGATGCGGGACCCGGAGATGAAATCAGTCAGCCTGAGCGCCTTCCGCGAGCGGTATCAGCCGGGCGAGGAGATCAATCTTTATTTCCAGGTTCAGGACCGCTCTTATCATCCGATCAGCGGCGCGAGCGTAAGCTTGAATGAAATCCAGGCGCCGGAAGGATGCGCCGGTAAGCCGGTGGCGGGCGAGGAAATTTCTCCCGGGAAATATCAATTTAAATTAAGCCCGAAATGCCCGGGCGGATACCGGTTTCAAGCCCGCGCGGAAAAGGATGGCGAGATGGTCGGGTCGGATGAAGCGATCCTGGCACTGGAAAAAGAGAGCCGGGAAATGGAAGACCTGTCGCTCCGGCCCGAGCTGATGGAGCTTCTGGCTCAAGCCGGCAAGGGCAAGATGCTCAAGACCTCGCAAGCGCCGGATAAATTGAAATTCCCCGGCCTCACCCTGGAGGAGATTATCGGCGCCAAAGATTTTCCGCTCTGGAACAACTGGCTCTGCTTCGCCCTCCTCACCCTGGTTTTCGGAGTCCTCTGGGCCCTCCGCCGATATTACAGCTTGAGCTGAAAATAGGATAAAATAAGCTCCAGGCAAATTCGTATTATATGTGAGCAGGGCATCCCGCTCAGGCGGGAGGCTCCACCGGAGGAAAGAATGAGGGGATTAAAAAAGGCGGGAATTGTGAGCCATTTTTTTGCCTTTTTACTTTTTATTTTTTCTCTGCATCTTTATGCCTTTGATCTGGGAGCGGCTCAGATTGAGGAGGTTGAGGGACAGGTATTGGTGATTGACCAGGCCGGTAAATCCCGGGCCGCAATCAAGGGATCAGATCTGCTCGGCGAGGAGATGATGGAAACCAAAGCCGATAGCCGGGCCGTAATTCTTTTTGAGGACCACAGCCGGCTCCAGATCGGCCCGAACACAAAAGTCAAGCTCAATGATCCGATGACCGAGGGAAACAATTCGGTGATGCTGTTTGTGGGAAGAATCTTCGCCCGGATTGTGCCCCGGCTTTCAGAGGACCCGATCTTTTCCGTGCAAACCCTCACCTGCACGGCCGGGGTGAGGGGGACTGATTTTGAAGTGGCGAGCGGAATGGACGGCTCCGAGCTGGTGAGTGTGGAGGACGGAGAAGTAATGGTGACCTCCGATACTGAGGAGCTTCAAGTCAAGAAGGGCGAAGAGGCCGAAGTCAGCAATGAAGGGAAAATGAAAAAGGGGAAGCGGAGGCTCCGGACCGAGCAGGAATGGGAGGACTGGCTTGAGCAAAGGGAGAAATTTTTTATTGAGCATTCCGACCAGGTGATCAACAACTTATCCCGCCGGGTGGATAACAGCCGGGCCAGGATCAAGGAGCAGGATGAAAAATTGATGGAACTGAAAAAGGAATTGGCCGCCCAAGCCGAAGCTGGAAAATTTTTCTACTTCAAGGCCAGAAACAAGGTCAAACAGCAGATTCGGCCTTATACCAAAACCTTGAATAATCTTGCCCAGGCGAATAACAAGCTGATGGCCGCGGATCAGATCCTTGCCCGGGCCGAGGAGCAGATCCAATTGAACCCGGAGGCATATTCCCAAGAGTTCCAGGACCAGGTAAGCTCGGCCCGGGAGAAATTGAATGAGATGAATCTGCAGGGGCTTTACCGGGAAAATCGGAAACTGCTCAAGTGGCATTTTGCGCTTCTGGCCAAAGCCGCGAAGAAATATCATCTGGAAAAAGAATTGTTCCGCAACTTGCCGGCCAAAACCAAACAACAGATTCTTAAAAAGTATCAGGAGCAGAGACAAGATTAAAGGCATAAGGAATGAAAACTTTAAAAGTGATGGGTATGTCAAACTTGTCCTCCGTAGTTTCTTGTCCTCTGAAGCTTCGGCAAAAGAGGATAACGAAGGAGGATGTCAAGGTTTGACCCTTCTGGCTAGACCCTTCTGGCTACCCTGACCCTTCTGGCTACCCTTCTGGACTACGCGATCATTTCGAGCACGAGGCCGGGCTAAATTTATCCGGCTACGGGTGATGAAATGGCTATTCCCCTTGCCAGGCCGCGTGAACTTTAGTCAACTCACTTGAAAAGAATACATCGTCATCACTGCCAGCATAGAGACCCAATTCTTTTGCAAGAGTGAAAAACCCTTTCCCAGGCTTATTGGAATCCTGCAAAATGACCACTGCAGAAAGCATAGGCCGATGGTTGTCATGCTCGTAGGTTGAAATATCGCCTAGAATCTCTGCAATCCTATTTCTGTCAGCCGGATTGGACATATCCAATCCAGCCAGCGGAGCAATTTCGCTGTAATAAACGGTGCTCTCCTTTCTGGCCACATCTTTGAGCTTTTCATAGATCGCTTTATGCACTTGAACCTCCGACGAATTAATGTTGCTTATTCAATTATGCGATTTTTCGAGTTCTCTAATATCCAATCATAGGTGTGGATTTCAATATTCGACCTATTTTTTAAATATCGCCTAGCCTTCGAATTGTCATTCCCAATCGTATCCCTCCTACCAATTATTATGTAAGAGGGTAAATCATTGCTTATCGCCGGAAGCCCCAAGCCATTTTCCGACACTTTCCTTCTAGCGTAATCAATATTGTCTTCAATCCATCCGCGCCAGTCGTTAATTTGTTTCATGGCCTGGGCCATTTGCCTTGAAGGCGTCCCCGATTTGTTAAACAATTTTGCTTTTGGGCTTTCCAGTTCAAGACCGTACCATTCATATCCTATCGAACTTTTTTCGCCGATTATAAAGTCAGGAACGAATTGGCAGCCGAATTGTTGATGAGGGATGCACCACCGTCCATGGCCTCCGCCAAGATGCTGCGTTAGAAAAATTGGATGTTTTTCAAAAAATCTTTGCATATCCATTTCGCTGTCAGCTTTATTCAAGCACTTTTCAAATAGAGCCACCTCCTTGCTATTGATGTCTAACCAAAACACAAAATTTTCGGGATGAGGCTCTTCTTTTTTAATGGAGTCTAGCAATTCGCGTTTTGTTGGCGCTCGAGGGAAAAATCGGGTATTAGAATCGCTCATTTAGCATTCCCTCACGGAATAAAATTATACCCCGCTGTGCTTAGATTAACAAGGCCTCCGGCCAAGTCTGCGCGATCATTTCGAGGACCAGGCCGGGCCAGGTGAAATGGGGCTTTTTCCGGGGGCCGGACCTTTGGTTGAAAGTTGACGGCGGGAAGAATTGTTTCGAGTTGCGGGTTTCGGGTTTCGGGCTATCGGGAATCAAGTCGCTCGGGCATTTGAGAATTTTCTTATCAACTTATCATCCGATCAACTTTTTGATTCCTCCAGGCTCTGGCCGGTTGCGGAGATGAGTCCTTTGCCCATAGATTCCAGGGCGGCGACGATGTCCAGGTTTTTGGCGAGATGCTTTTTGAGCAAGCCCAGGGCATATCCGAGCAGGAACGCGAGGGGGGATACGATTTTAGTCATTTTATCCTCCAATATTTTTTCGCCGTGAAGAGGCGGTCTCTTGCCGGGAAGGATCAAATCTTTCCGGCCGATGGATTCCAGGAAAAAAGGATAAATGGTCGGGGCGAGATAAAAAAGCGCAACCCCGGACATCAAATTTGCGACCGAGCCTCGGATGAGTATTTGTTTATGATTCACGCCCGGGCCGATGGGCAGGATCCCGAGCAGGAGCCGGTGGAAATGGTCCGCGGTGGTGGTCAGGGCAATGGCGCCCTCGGCCTTGGTTTTGAAGCGGATTTCCAGCGGGGATCTGGTGAAGTCAATTTCCGCGGTCAGGTCCGGATCGGAAAGCTCCAGCTTGAGCGCCATTTTCTTATGTCCGATTGCTTCGCGCATCAGCGGTTCCATTTTCGGGAAAATCCGCAGGAATCCGCCGATCACTTGCTCAAGTTCTTGCTGGCTCTTGAAATAGCTCATCTGCGGTCCTTTGCGGAGCTTCTTGCGGGCGCGGCAAGCCACGCCCCTACATAATCCTTGAAATATGGCATCAGCTTTTCCTTGCCAGGCGCGCTTTTTGCGGAATGACGATTTCATTGGTGAAGCGCTTGAGTTCAAACTGAAGTTCCTTGCGGGTGAGAATCCGGGAGTCAAACATATCAAACTCAAAGATCAGGAGCGGGATGCCGGCTTTCTTGCAGGCTTCCTTGAACAGTCCGATCCCTCCCCAGGCGTGCTTGCAGGCGATGTGTCCGGCCATAATTCCGCAATCGGCCTGGAATCGCTGGTGCAGATACATAAAATCGCCGATATATCTTTTCATCGTGCCCCGGAACTGGCGGGACATCGGCCCGCAATTGACCAACAGCCGGGCCAGGCCGAAAAGGATAGAATCCTTGCTCGCAATATCAATCCAGGCTTCCGAGGCATAAAACCCGAAAATATCCATCGGGATCACCAGTCCCAGCTCGGCCTCCATCCAGTCATAAAGCTGGATGTCCCACCAGACCGGGTCCTGATACCAGATGGCCCTGACCTTCTCGTCAAAATATTTCGCGCCCTCTTGAGCCTTTTTCCGGGCGTCTTCGGCCAGGCCGCGGGCGATATTTTCTCCCAGGGGCGATCCCAACAGGGCGATCACCAGCACCATGGTGAAGGCGCAGAGCTTGCTCGGCTGGAGGGTGGGCGAGAGGGATCGCCATTCCATCCATTGCCAGAGATATTCGCTGGTGCGATTGACGGTTTGGCAGACCTCTTTCAATCGGTCCCAGTCCATTTTTCTGCCGGTATTTTTTTCCAGGAAGGGAATCATCTCGGCCAGTTGTCCGGCGATATATTTCAAGGTCCGATCATCATCGTAAGGCGGCACATCAATGGGAAAGACCGGGACTTTATTCCGGAGCTCGGCCATTGCCTGGAAAGCCGCGACCTGCGAGTCGCACGGGGTATTGATCCCCACGATACAGCACGGGTCCGGATACAGCCCCTTGACCACCGCGCCGATCCCGGCCTTGTCCGCGGAACAGCATTCCGCGGAATAGCCCGCGGCTTCCGAGGCGTCAATCAAGGCCTCGGTGTCGGCCTGGTCTCCGATGATACTGCAAAGCGCGGACATTTCCGCGAGCGGAACATTGTTGACATCTCCCAGGGCGTAAATCAGGGGCGGACCGTATCCGATGTTATACCAGATCGCGGGTTTGCCCGCGTCCGCTTTTTGAAACTGCTCCCGGATAAAATTCTGGATGTTTTGCATCAGGGCGTTCAAGGCCAACTCCTCCTGATCCCCGGCAAAAAGCATTTTCAGATCCGAGAGGGTCTTCCAGACCGTTTCCCATTCTTGCTTGCGCTTTTTTCCCAGGATCGGCATATTTTTTTTCTTTATCCCCCGATTTTTTCCAGGAAGGCCTGGACCCGGGTTTTGATTTGTCCGGTTGAGACCGTGCCGTATTCCCGGTCCAGCACCAGAAACGGAACCGGGTTTTCCTGAAAGCGGTGTCTCAGGTTATGCGCGTCCCCGCTCCAGAGTTGGCAGAACTTGATTCGCTGGAAAATTATTCCGCGCGCATTACAGTCGCGATAGAGCTCCATCAGCGCCTGGAATCGGCGCGGGAACTCGCTCATCATCCGGGCGCAGGGAGTCTGGTATAGATAGGCCCGGGCGAGCGATTCCATCGGGTTGTCGCTTGGTTCAATATCCATTCCCAGGCCGCGGGTTCCGAAGCAGACCAGGTCTCCGGCAATGTGCGCGCCCTGACTTTCAATCGCGGTGATAAAGCGCGGATCATCCAGGGGCCCTCCGGTCAGGATCAGCCGGCCGCGGATGCCGGTAATCGGCTCGGAATCTTTGAGCGCGGAAATCAAGGAGTCCGCGATGGCCACGAATTTTTCCGCGGGCAAAATCCGGGCAGAAACCGTCACGGTCAACATTTCTGCTCCGGAGAGCTTGGGCGGATCTTGTCTCCGCAAAAGGTCCAGGGTTTTGATGCGAGCGCGCGCCTGATTGGTTTGCTCAATCGCCTGCTTTAGTTTTTGATCAATGATCCGGACCTGGAAATAAGATTCCAGCGATTCTTTCAAGCGGGTCAGCTCTTCCAGATACCAGGGAAAAAGGCCCGCGCGGAAACTGCGCGGAACTGAGAGAAAGCCGTGGTATCCGAGATCGGATTTCTGGACCAGAACATCGTTGGCGCGCCGGATATGGTCGCAGGTGTTGATGGAGATTTGTCCGGCCAGATAGTTGTAATGTCCATCCAGCACGGCCGCGGTGATATGCCTGGCAAAACTGCAGGTGAGATGGCTGAGATAAGCGTCTCCGCTGGACGAGTCTTCAACTCCCAATCCGTTCAACCGGAGCGGATACAGGCCTCCGGCCATCAGAAGCTCCGGCGGAATGAAGGAGCAGAAATATCCGACCACCGGCATCCCTGAGTTCAAGGCGCATTCCGGCTTAGTGCTTTTGAGCAGAGCCGACAATTGATTCAGAAGCTCCGCCTTTTCAGAATTTTCTTTCAAAACCATTCCTTATTGTGCGAGGGACTTCCTCCTACGCTCCCGCTTTAAGGCGGGACTACGGAGGACAGGTTAGTCCCGATTCCGTTCACCCGCTTTTGCGCCGGATCGCCCTCACTTCCCGAATCATATCACAAACCGGTTTTTCCTCGCAAGTGCCGCAGCTCAATTCCTCGCATTCATAATCGCCGCCTAATCCGAGCGAAATTTTTTTATGACGGCCGGAGAGGATTTTCGCCTCGGAGGCCAGGGCGGAAAAAGGCTCCACCTCCTTGCTTGAAGTCACAAAGATTGATTCCACGGCAGACAGCCCGGATACCTCTTTTTGATACGCGTCCCTGATCGCCCTTGCTAAAAGCGCAAAAGTAATTCCTGCTGAAACCGCGGTTTTGCTCACCCGGAGCCAGAGTCGGCCCGGAATCACCCGGGCCATCACCCCGGGCAGGGCCTGAGCCAGGAACTGGAGCGATTCCAGCCGGAAGGGATCAATCTCCGCGGTTTCATCAATTGCGAGTAAAATGATCTGGGCATAATCCCGCTCGGCTCCAGCTGATTCCGGCAAATCCGGACCGAGGAGGCAAAAATGACGATCCCGGATCAAGCCGGGATTTTTGGACCAGAGCACAATGTTCACTGAGAGCCTTTTCGGAGAGCCCAGTTCCACCGCGGTCTCCTGAGCCGAGACGATTTTTTTCGCCGGCTCATTCTCTCCTTTCATTTTTTCCAGGTATTGACTCAATTCCCGGTCCGCGGCGATTGGGCTGAGGGTTCCGCTGAATTTATTGAGGAGCCTTTGCGCGCGCGCAATCAATTCGCTCAGGTCAACCGGCGCCGAGTCTGCCTGGCTCATTATTTTGCTTGGGCCCGGACTTGATCTCTGGCAATCAGGGCCGCGCCGAGCGCGCCGATGATCTGCGGGTCCACTCCATCGGGAAATCCGGTGATTTTCAGTTTGAGCTTGCCCTCAATCGCGTCAATCACGCCGCGGTTCTTGGCCACTCCTCCGGTGATCACCAGCTCCGGCTCCATGCCCACCCGCTTGACCAGAGAGGCCACCCGGCCGGCCAGGGAAAGATGAAGACCCTTGACGATCCTGGGCAGGGGGATGCCCTCATTCACCAGGTTGATCACCTCGGACTCGGCAAATACCGAGCACATATTCCCGATCACGCACGGCTCCCCTTCCTGAAAATGCATCTCGCCCAGTTGAGCCAGGCCCAGGTCCAGCACCCGCGCCATCATTTCCAGAAACCGGCCGGTGCCGGCCGCGCATTTGTCATTCATCGCAAAGTCCAGCAGGTTTCCGTTCTGGTCAATGCTGATCACCTTGGTGTCCTGGCCCCCGATGTCCAGCACGGTCCGGACAGAGTTCAAAGCAAAATGCGCGCCGCGTCCGTGGCAACTCAGCTCGGAGATATTGGTGTGCGCGAACGGCACCTGAGCCCGGCCGTATCCGGTGCCGACCACAAACGCCACTTCTTTTTCCGGAACGCCCGCCTGCGACAAAGCGCGCTGATAAATCTCCTGGGCGGTTTTTGCCGGATTGGTGGAGCTGGGCCCGATCACCTGGGCTAAAATTTTATCCCCGCTCAAAATCACCGACTTGCTCGCGGTAGATCCGATATCCACGCCTGCGGTAATCAGCATTTCATCCTCCATTGGATTATTTCCCGAGTTTAGAATTTAGCTTCCGCCGGCTTGAGCGGGAGATTGAGTTTGATATTGTCAATGGTCATTGCCATTATCGCTTTGGGGTCGTCATAGCCGGATAGTTCAATCACGCGCGGAAGATTGGTTTCCGGGTCAATCACCAGGTTGATCTTTCCGGGATGGCGCGCCGGGGTTTCCCCGGTCCGGACCAGCTTCATCTCCCACATTTTTTTGCCCTGGTATTCCACGGTCCAGCTTTCCGCCCGGTTATTGGTGAAAGAATTTCTGAGCATCCCCTGCAGTCTGACCAAATCCATTTCATAGGGATTATCCCCGAGCGGGCTGTAGAATTTATAGTCATTGCTGGAAAAGACCTGTTCGCCCAGGAGCCTTTGCACGCCGCCGCCGATGATATGGAAGTTCAAGTCTTTGGGATCAATCCAGAGCACGGCGCCGGCGGAATGATTGAGCAGGATATAGTCGGCCTTTTGCGCGGTGGTGGCGAGCGTGAACCAGCAGGGATTCCGGTTATAGGCGAAGCGGTCCTGGCGGAAGAGCCGGAGCCTGAGATAGCGGAAGCGCATGGAGAGGTCGGCGCGGTAGGAATGGATCGCGTCCACTGTCTGGTTGAAGCCGGCGAGAATGGTTTGCGGGTCTGGCGCGGGCTCCGGGACCCGGGTTCGGAGGATGGGCTGGAGCAAGGGGTCCACTTCCCTGGCCGAGGGCGTGGTGATCAGGGAGAAGGGGCTTTTGAATCCCTGGAACGCGATCTGGTCTTGGGTCAGGCCGGTGTTGGTCTGGAAGGAATCGTATTCCATCCAGGCCATGGGCCGGTCGGTATTTGGATAGTATTGCTCAAACCTGGCCGGCAAAAGCGTTTGCGGGTCAACATAGAGGTGGATATGATTGATCCCGGCGTAATAATAGGTTCCCGGGTTCTGGGTGATTTCAAACAGGAGGCATTTTTTATTGTTCAGCGCGGCGTCCTTTAACTCCACCTTTCCGATTTTGGCCATTTCGGCAAATCCCTCCACCGAATCCCAGGGCGCCATTGATTTCAGGCTTTCCCCGTTCATCCCAAAGCCTTTTGGGTCTTCCGGAAAAATTCTGATCAGACCCAGGGCGCGGAAGGCTCCCGGCAGGAGAAGTTCGGTCATATCCGTGTCCCCGCGGTAGATTTCCTGGAACCCGGCCTGGGCCTGCTCTTTGTAATTCGCCTCCACTTGGTCCCGCCGCGCGTAATATAAAAGAGGATGATGCAGGTATTTGGCCTCCTCGGCCGTGAAGAGATGAAGCTCGTGGTTTTTGCCCGAGGAAGTGTAGAGCCGGAACTTAACCCGGCAGTCCTTTAGCGAATTGACTTTCTCCACCACTTTTTGGAATTGCTCCCGGGCGTTTTGTTCATCAGCCGGCGCGCCCGAGATTAAGAAAGCAAACATCAACAAAAAAAGCGCGGAACTTTTTAAGCTTTTATCCATTTGTATTTGATCTCTTATCAACCTATCAACTTATCAACCTTACTACATATCCTTCATCACTTTATACATTTCCTTTTCCGCTTCTATTACCTCGTCCGGAAGTTTGCTGAATCCGCCCAGCTTGAGGCTTTCCAGATAGATCCGAGCCGCCTTTTCCACCAAGGCGCACAGGTTAAAGGCCTTGAGCAAATTCTTGCCCACGCACAGGTTCCCGTGGTTGGCCAGAAGGATCGCGGCGTTTTCTCCCAGCGTTTTCACCGCGTTTTTCGCCAATTCATCGCTTCCGGCTGAAGCATACTCCGCGACTTTCACTTCATCCCCGACATAAACCACCAGCTCCTCCACGATCGGCAAGATGGGTTTGCGCAACACCGCCATAATGGTGGAAAAAATCGCGTGGCTGTGAATCACCGCGTTGACATCTTTCCGCGCCTGGTAGATCGCCAGGTGCATCGGCGTTTCCACGCTGGGACCGTAATCCAGCTCCAGCACCAGGTCTCCTTCCTTGTCCACCACCACCACCTGCTCGGGTTGCATCTCCTCATAAGGCACACTGGTCGGCGTGATCACATATCGGTTGTCCTCGTCCGGCACCCGCAGACTGAGGTTCCCGGCCGAGCCGGTCACGAATCCGGCCTGATACATCTTCTTCGCATACTTACAAACCTCTTCCCGGAATTCCAGATAATCTTTCATCTCCGACTCCTTTTCAACCTTTTAGCGGGAATCTCCCTTCCCGGGAAAATCCCCGATGGTCATCGGCTTTTTTATTTCAGCTTCCATTTATCTTATTGAACCCTTCGCTTCTTGTAAAGCCGGCAAGGGTGTGCGACATAAAAGGTGGTTATTCGCCTATTCTGAATGTAGGGGCAGGGCTCGCCCTGCCCTAATTGGGCGCGGCAAGCCGCGCCCCTACGATCTCCAATGATAAATGTCACCAATAATGTCGCCCACCCAGCCGGCAGGATAATCTTTCCGGCCAGGTTCAATCAATTCCGGCAATGATGCGGTCAAACCAGGGAAGGGCAACAAGTTTGCCCCTTTTGACCTCGCTCAACTTTGCCCATATAATTCCAGCCAGAGAAAGGAGCCGAAGATCAAGGAACTGATCCGAAACAAGAAATTCCTGTCAATTCTGGTGTTCCTTATCGCGCTCCTGGTGAGGATCGGTTTTTATTTCATCCCCCGCACCTTGCGATATGACTCCTATATTATGCTGGAGCTGGCCGACAACTTTTTTAAAACCGGATACCAGTTATTCGGGGAGCCTCATTCCAAGTTCCTCCCCCTCTACCCGTTCCTGATCGCGGTCATTCATCAAATCTCGGGCGGAAGTTATGTCCTGGCCGCCCGGCTGCTCAATGTCCTGATCAGCTCGCTGATTCCGGTTTTAGCGCTCTGGTGGCCGTTGAAAAATCCCCGAACGCTTCTGCCGGGAATTCTGGCCGCGCTGCTGATTGCGGTTTCCGGGTTTGATCTGCTCTTCTGCTCTTACGCCGAGACCGCTCCCCTCCTCGCCTTCCTGACCCTGGCCGGATTTCTGCTCTACAAGCAAGACCGGATTTTTTTTGCCGGACTGGTTCTCGGCCTGGCCGGGCTGACCCGGGCCGAGGGCTTGCTCGCGCTCGGGGCGGTTGTCCTGGTTTCCTTCAGAAGCTCAAAAAAAATAATCGCGCTCCTGGCCGGATACCTGCTGGCCAGCTCACCCTGGCTGATCTGGACCTGGATCAGATTCGGAAGGCCGGGCGCCGGCACATATCTGATGGAGTTATTTTTAGCCCAGCATACCGGTTTAAATTTCTTTTCTGACCTGTTTAAAATTGCCGGCCCGCTGGCCCTGGTCCTGGCCGGGATCGGATGGCTCAAGCTGGAGAAAGAGGATCGGGAATTAACCGGTTTGTATTTTTTATTTTATACCGCCCTTCATTGCTGGTGGTGGTGGAGTTCTTATCGGTTCAGCGCTCCGCTGACCTGGATGATCTTCCTGTTTGCCGGAAATGGGATCTCCTATCTGCGCGCGCAAGGCGGGAACCGCCGGGTTAAATTAACCGCACTGGTCTTTTTGCTGATGCTGCTGGCTTTTGGAGAGCAGTTCTTGCTGGCAGGTATTTACGCCAAAAAAATCGCCGCGACCAACCCGGACCCGATCCTGGAGGCTTTTCAAAGTCTGCGTGATGAAACAAACGGCAAAATCATTTCCTCCAAACCGCTGATGGCCAAGTTTGAATACGGAATAGACAGCATCAATTTAATGGAATTCAAAGTCGGAGAGAGCCCGAATCAATTTGTGCTGAAAAAGGTCTTGAATAATAATGCGCGCTGGTTTATCTGGAGCCCGGACCTGCGGGAGTACTATGATTATTTCAATTTTCTGTCCGAGGGGAATGGCAAGAAAATCCCGGTGGAACTGGACGGGAAAAAGTATTGGCTCAATTATGATTTCTACCTGATTTTCAAAAAGGGGGACGCCTTTGCCTATATTTACGAATTGTCCGGCCAGGAGATCAAATAAGTCTGGACCTGACACTCATTGCGCCCACATCCTGAAGATTGTCCCTGGTTCCTGTCTTTCCCTTCCTCGTTCCTCGTTTCCCGCTTGCCCGGGGTGGTCCGCATTTTCACCATTCATTTTCAAACTTGTCATAATTTTCTTTCCAGATTTCATAAGAGCTTTCATATTCTTCCACCCAATCCTTGACCGGAGCAACTTCAATAAAATCCCCGGCCATTGCCTCGCTCGCGGTTTTCAAATCCGGATAAATCCCGGCGCCGACCGCGGATGCCATCGCGATTCCAAGCGCAGAAGCCTCCTTGCACACGCTCACCCGCACTACCTGATTTAAAACCGAGGCTGCAATCCGGTTGAAGAGCTGAATCCGGGTCAGGCCGCCGCAGAGCAGAAATTCTCCCGGCTTTTGCCCGGTGGTTTCAATGATCTGATTCAAATTCGCCCTGGCGCCAAAAGCAATCGCCTCCAGGATCGCCCTTCCCACATTTCCCGGCCCCGCGGTATCCTCTTCCGGAGGGAAGGGGAACAGGATCGCGGCCGGCTTGTTGGGATTGATCCTGGTCAGGTCCCAGACCAGGGTGCCGAGAAAAGCGCGCACGCCGGCTGATCCGGGCGGTATTTTTTCCGCGAGCTTGATCAGTTGCTCATATTTCCGGTCAGGATCCTTGATTCCGGCCCCGAAATGTCCCTCCACATAGCCGCGCAAAATTTTGCCCGCGTCCCCGGCCTGGCTCTCAATCAAATAAAGGTGCTCAAACATATGGCAATGCGTCCAGAGTTTGAAGTTCGGGTCAAGCACCGGCTCGCTCAGGCTCATCATCACCGGCAGAGTAGTTCCCGCCACCAGCCCGAGTTGCCAGGGCTGATTCTGCTTGCAGGCAACCAATGCGGCCTGACTGTCCGCGCCCCCGGCAACCACCAGGGTTCCTTTTGGAATGCCGGTCTCTTTTTCCGCTTTCGCATTGACCTTGCCCGCCACTTCTCCGGCTCTGGCCAGGCGGGGAAGTTTTGTCATCTCCAGCCCGATCAAGTCCAGAAGCGTTTTGGACCAGGTCCTGGTCTTCAGGTCATAGAGCATGGTCTCGCAGGCGTTGGTCGGCTCGGCAACCGCCTCGCCGGAGAGCAGATACAAAATCCAGTCATTGATCATCAGAATCTTGTGAATCCGCGCATAGCTCTCCGGCTGTTCTTCTTTAAACCATCTCAGCCGGGAGGGCAGAAAAATCCAGGGCGGCCACCGGCCGGTGATGGCATAGCTTCGCTCTTTGCCCAACTGCTCCTCAACTTCCATCGCATAAGTAATCCCGCGCACATCCCGGTTCGGGCCGGCGTAAATGTATTCGCCCTGCTCGTCCAGGAACAGACATCCCTGGCGCATGGAAGTTGAAGACACGGCCCGGATTTGCTTCGGGTCAACTTTGCCCAGAACTTCGCGGGTGCATTCACAAATCAATTTCCAGTAATTCCTCGCATCAAATTCCTGGCAGTAAAATTCCATTCCCGGCGGAACCTGATACCCCCAGGATCGGTACGCGCGCGCCCGGAGCTCTCCTTTTCCATTGAACACCACGGCCCGGCCTCCGCCCGAGCCGGCATCAATCGCCAGCAAAAGTTTTTCCCGGCTCATTTCTTCTTCTCCAGAATTTCAGGATTATAAATATGCTTCGGCCTTTTGCCGGAAAGATACGCCTCTATGTCTTCCACCATCATCTCGGTCTGGTGCCGGGTGACATCAAAGGTCGCGCCCCCGAAGTGAGGCGCCACCACCACATTGTCCAGGCCCAACAGCGGCTCGTCGTCTTTTTGCGCAGGCTCCGAGCTCCAGACATCTATGGCCGCGCCCGCGATTTTCTTTTCCTTGAGCGCCTGAAAAAGCGCGTCCTGATCCACCAGCTCGGCCCGGGCAAGGTTCAGGAAATAAGCCGTGGGCTTCATTCTTTCAATCAATTCCCGCGTGATCATCCCCTCGGTCTCGTCCTTGTGCGCCGCGTGGATGGTGACGATGTCGCTTTGTCGGAACAATTCCTCCAGGCTCACCGGCTCGGCCTGGAACCGATCAAACACTTCCTTGCTCACGAACGGATCACAGGCCAGGATTTTGGACCCGAAGCCCAGAAGCCTTTTCGCAACCCCCCTCCCGATCGCGCCGAAGCCGACGATCCCGATGACCAGGCCGTTCAACTCGGCTCCGCTCAGCTCGCTCATAATCCGCATCACATCCCTGGGCGTTTCGGGATTATACCTGCCATTGATCAGCAGATTGTGCACATAGATAATTTTGCGGGCCAGGCAGAGCATAAAACCGAGCGTGAGATCCGCGACCGCATCCGCGTTCCGGCCCGGGGTGAAAAAAACCGGAATCCCCTTGGCCGTCGCCAGTTCAACATCCACATTGAGCGGGTCGCCCCGGCAGACCCCGATCATCTTCAACGGCACCGTTTCCAGCACTTCCTCGTGACAGAGGTCGGTCTCTATAATCGCCACATCCGCTCCCAGCGAATTCAACTTCTCCGCCATTTCGTCCGAGAGGTTGATCTTGCCGGTCTTTCCCCACGGCTGATAGACAATCTCCATATATTTGCCCAGCCGCTCCAAACCCTCGGGCGTGAAATTTGCCGTGATCAGCGCTTTCATTCCTTTGGCACTCCTTTTCCGGGCTTTGCTTCCTTTCAGGAATATCAGAATTTTTGGAAAATGCCAAATTCGGGGATGGTGGAAAAAGCTGAGTTTTCTTTGTCCCGTGATTATGCCCCGGGTTCCGGGCCGGTCTGTTGGTATTTTGACCGCAACAATATGACGGTTTAATTCCTAGAGATAGTTTCATAAGCCCAACCGTAGGGGCGTGATTTATCACGCCCTTGTTTGAGGGCGCAATAAATTGCGCCCCTACAAAACCGACAAAATAACGCGGTCAAAATACTAGTATTGCTGTGCTTTTTTCAAGTCTTAAGCGGGAAGAAACGGTTTTATGGATCATCAGCCAAACTGCTTTTTTCTTAATCGGCAAATTTCAGCTAAAATTGTTCTTCAGGATAAACCAAAGGGAGGTCAAAATGGAGGGCAGGAAAGGAAATCTGAAGAGGAACTTTATTTTAGTACTCACGCTTCTGATTTTGGGGGGCTTAGGCCATCAAGCCAGCCCGGCCTGGGACCAGAAGGGTTTGCAGGACAGGATCGCCGTCATTGCGCCGGCTTCGGGCGAAAAGAAGATAGAAATTTTCCAGGCGGATAAAGAGATCTATGCAGTGGTTGTGAAGTATCAAGGCCCGGCCCTGCCCGGCCGGAATTCCATAATGCTGGAGTTCACTCCTCCGGAGGTGAAGAAAGCGCACGCGTCTTATTTCCAGGGCGGGCCGATGTTATTTCCGTTCCAGACCGCGCCGGTCTGGGTGAATTCGCTCGGGCAAATTCCGGGACAGACCCAGTTCGCGCTCTGGCAGGAAAAGAACGGGCAATGGGGTTGTATGATCGCGCTGGTGGGCGGCGGACTCCGAACTTATCTTCACGGTGACGGCAAGAAGGTTGTGGCAACTGCGGACAGCCTGGACCCCGAATTCGCGCCCTCTATTGTGCCGATCTTCGCGATCGGATGGGGGGATGACCCGTATCAATTGATTGACGACATTTACGCGTTCGGAATGAAGGTGATGAAAGATCTTGACCCGAAGGGCGTGATCGGCAATTTGCGTAGGGACAAAAAATTTCCCGAGATCTGGGGATACCTGGGCTGGTGCAGTTGGAACGCTTATTACCGCTGGGTGGATCAGAAAGACCTTTACGCGAACGCAGAGAGCTTCAAGAAAGCCGGGGTGCCGGTGCGCTGGATTCTGATTGATGACTGCTGGTCAACGGTCAATCCGCGGCAAACTCTGAGTCCCTGGTCGCCGGGAAAACTTACCGGCCTGGAGGCTGACCCGGAAAAATTCCCGGGCGGCTTGAAGCAAACCGTGAAAACCTTGAAAGAGGATTATGGATTCAGCTGGGTCGGGGTCTGGCATACTTTTGAGGGATACTGGAGCGGAATCCAGATTGATTCGGAAGTGGGCAAAAAATATGGCGACTACCTGTTCCCGATTTCCGAGAAGGTGGCAGTGCCGGACCCGAGTTCGGACAAGGGAGAAAAATTCTGGGACGCCTGGTATAAATTTATGGCGGACTCCGGGGTGGATTTTGTCAAGGTTGATAATCAGGGCGCGCTCGGGTGGATGACCGAAGGGAAGTTGCCGGTCAGTTTTGTCCAGGCGCAGGCGCACCAGAACCTGGAAGGCCCGGCGGAGAAATATTTCAACCTGAATGTGATGAATTGTATGGAGCAGAATATTGAAACGATTTACCAGTGGGAAAAGACCAACCTGGGCAGAGCCGCGGTGGATTACACGCCCATTTCCTACACCAACCCGAGAAACAACTGTTGGCTGAATGTGATGAACTCGCTCTGGTTCACCCAGTTGCTCTGGCCGGATTATGATATGTGGATGAGCCACGATGGTCATCCGGAATATTACACGGTGGAGCACGCGATTTCGGGCGGACCGATTTACACCACGGACAAGCCCGGCAAGGAAAAATTTGAATATTACTGGCCCCTGATTCTTTCGGACGGCCTGGTGATCCGTCCCGACCAGCCGGCGCTCCCGACCCGCAAATGCCTGCTCAATGATCCCAGGACCGATTTGATCCCGCTTTCCGCGTTCGCGCCCGCGGGCGAGGCGGGAATGTTGGCGGTCTGGAATGTGGACAAATTTTTCCGGCCGGTGAAGGCCGAGCTTGCGCCTTCGGATGTGGAGGGGATTGAGGGAGAGAAGTTTGCGATCTACGAATATTTTTCCGGCAAACTCCTGGTAAAAGGAAGAAATGAAAATTTCAGCGAGAAACTCAAAGGCTGGGAGGTAAAACTTTATTCGGTGGTTCCGGTGAAGGATGGTTTCGCGCCCATCGGCCTGGTCAATAAATATATTTCGCCGGCAACCATCAGCCAGGTGAAGCGGGAGCCGGGCAAGGTGACGGTTGAGTTGAAAGAGCCGGGAACTTTTGCCGCATATTGCGAGCGCAAGCCCAAACAAGTCAAGCGCGACGGAGCAGTGCTCTCGGAGCAGTTGATTGAATATTCCAATAATCTCCTGAAAATCAAAATGGCCGGCTTAATTGACGGCCGGCCCAGGGCGCAACTGGAATTTATCTGGTAAGATTTCAAGGGAAAAGGAGCCATAAAATGAAGAGCGAGATTTTATTCGGGGTATGGGCAGTGGCGATTTTTCTGATGCTTTTCGGAAGCGAAGCCAATGGCGCCTGGGATCAATCAACCCTTGCCGGCAAGCTCAAGGTGGTTTCTCCCGCGAGCGGGATTCAGAAACTGGAAATCGTCAAATCCGATTCCGGCAATCTGTTCGGAGTGGTCGCGCATTACCAGGGAGCGCCTCTTCCTGCGGAAAAATCCATCATCCTGGAAATGGACCCGCCTCCGGTGCGCCGGGCTTTCAGCGTGCACATCCTGAGCCGGGATCCTTATTGGACCCAGCCGTTCTGGCCCGATTCTCTATCCGACCTTCCAGCCCTTTCCCAGTTCGCGCTCTGGGAGGAGGGGGAGGGAAAATTCGGCGCGATGATTTCCCTGGCCGGGGGCGGAATGAACTCCAGGCTGGAAGGCGCGGGAGCGAAACTCCGGATCGTGTCGGAAAGCCGGGCAAATGATTTCGCTCCGGCCCGGGTCCCGGTGCTGGCGCTCGGCTGGTCGGACGATCCTTATCAATTGATCCAGGAACTATATCGCTTCGGCTTCAAGGTGATGAAGGAGATTGATCCGCAGGGGGTGATCGGCAAACTTCGGGTGGACAAGCCCTATCCCGAGATTTTCCGGTATGTGGGCTGGTGCTCGTGGAACACTTATTACACCCGGGTTGATGAAAAGAAACTGATCCAGAGCGCGAAAAGCTTCCAGCAATCCGGCTTTCCAATCCGCTGGATCATTATTGACGACGGCTGGCAGCCGATTGCGGAAACGGTTCCGGTGGCTCATCCGGGAAGGAAATATTCCCTCACCGGATTTGAGGCTAATCCGAAAAAATTCCCGGACGGACTGGGTCATACCATCAGGATCATCAAGCAGGATTATGGGATCAAATGGGTCGGGGTCTGGCACACCTTCCAGGGATACTGGAACGGAGTGGCCCTGGACTCGGAGCTGGGAAGGAAATACCGGGACGCGCTTCTGCCGGTTTCCGACCAGGTCGGGATCCCGGACCCGCGCGGTAATGCCGGGGAAAAATTCTGGGACGGCTACTACCAGTTCCTATCCGGCGCCGGAGTAGATTTTGTCAAGACCGACAACCAGAGCGAATTAGCCTGGTATCTGCGCGGAGCAATGCCGGCAAGCCTGGCAATGGCCAATGCCCAGCGCAACCACAAGTCCGGAGCGGAAAAATATCTGGGCCTCAATGTTCTGGATTGTATGGGGATGAATCTGGACACGGTTTATCAGTGGGAAAAAACCAACCTGAGCCGGGCGAGCAATGATTTTTATCCGGCCGGTTTCAGCGACCCGCGCAGGCACACGGTCAAGTGCATAATGAACTCGCTCTGGTTTCAGAACCTGACCTACCCCGACTTTGATATGTGGATGACCCACGACAACTACGCCGTCTATCACTCGGTTACGCGCGCGATGGGCGGAGGTCCGGTCTATCTCACGGACAAGCCCGGCCGGCATCATTGGGACCTGGTCTGGCCCCTGGTTTATGCGGACGGAGAGGTGATCCGGCTGGATGCGCCGGGACTGCCTGGGGCGCAGAGCCTTTTTGAAGACCCTTACTTGAGCGGCAAGCCCCTGATCGCGTTTGGCAGAAGCGGGGAGTCCGGCATTCTCGCGGCCTGGAATGTGGACAAGAAATATCGCTCGGTAACCGCCGAGCTTTCGCCCCGGGATGTTTATGGAATCAAAGGGGATAAATTCGCGGTTTACGATTATTTTTCGGGAAAGGTGAGCGCGCTGGCAAGGAACGAGAAATTCAAGGTCAAGATGGGGAGCTGGGAGGTGAGGCTTTATTCCGTGGTTCCGATCCCGCCGGGGCGGGACGGCTTTGCCCCGATCGGCCTGGTCAATAAATATATCTCGCCTGCAACCATCAGCGAGTTCAATCAAGAGCCGGGCAAAATTACCGTGATCCTGAAAGAAGCCGGCACTTTTGCCGCATATTGCGAGAAAAAGCCCAAGCAAGTGAAGCTCAACGGTTCCCTGCTCTCGGATCAGCTGATGGAATATTCCGGCAATCTGCTCAAGGTAAAACTGATAGGGCTTACAGACGGACAGCCCCCGGTCAAGCTGGACTTTGTCTGGTAATAGCTATCGCGACTAAAGTCGCTCGCACGATTATGATTTAAGAGCGAACTTATCCCCCGGCTTGAGTTTTCTCCCGGCCAGGAATGCTTCGGCGCTCATCCTCCTTTTTCCCGCAGGCTGAAGCTCCAGGATTCTGAGCGAGCCTTGAGCGCAGGCAACCTCAATCCATTTATTATGCGCTTCCAGAATCATTCCCGGCTCCCCTTTGCCCTCCGCAGGTTCGGCTTTCCAAATTTTGATCAGATTATTTCCTTCCCCGAGATAAGCTCCGGGCCAGGGATTGAATGCTCGCACCTTTCTCCAGATCAGAAGCACGGGCTCATTCCAATTGATTTTGCCTTGCTCCTTATCAATCGGCGGGGCATAAGTCGCCTGGCTCTCATCCTGCGGAACCGCTTTGATGGTTCCGGCCTTGAGCCCCTGCACCGCGCTGAGCAGCAATTCTCTGCCAAGCTCGGAAAGTTTCCTGAGCAGAGTCCCGGTCGTGTCCGAATCCTCAATCGGAACTTTTTGCTGGAGCAGGATCGGGCCGGTGTCCAATTTTTCATCCATCCGCATAATGGTGACGCCGGTTTCCGGCTCGCCGTTCAGGATCGCCCATTGGGCGGGCGCGGCTCCGCGGTATTTGGGAAGGAGCGAGGCGTGAACATTGATGACGCCGAATTTCGGGATTTCCAGAAGAGCTTTGGGAAGGATCTGGCCGAACGCGTGCACCACGATCAGGTCGGGATTGAGTTTCCTGACCTCTTCCAAAAATTGAGGCTCACGAGCCTTCTCAGGCTGAAGCACCGGAAGATTATTCATCAATGCCCACTCCTTGACCGCGCAGGCCTCGCACACCCGGCCTCTTCCCTTGGGCCGGTCCGGCTGGGTCACCACCGCGATCAAATCCTCCCCGCTCGCGATCAACTCCTCCGCGCTCGGAAGCGCAATCTCCGGCGTGCCCATAAAAATTATTTTCAACTGTTCCGGCATATTCATATTTAATTGTAGGGGTTTGATTTATCAAACCCAATATTGGGCGCAATAAATTGCGCCCCTTACGCATTTCCCGGACGCAATAAATTGCGCCCCTACGATGATCAAATTTATTTTGCAACCAATGACAATTTTACCGTTTTGATTTCAAAATGACCCATGGGAACGGCCAGGGAATTTAGATCCGCTTTCAGGGGCTTCGGGTTCAATTCCAGCAGGTCCGTCTCTGCCGCGGACTTGATCTTGAAGATCGGATTCACCTTCAGCTTCGCGCTCGTGTCCTTGCCCTCGCCCTCAACAATGCGAATGACCAGGTCCCCGTCATCCTCGGCCTTTTTCAGGGAGACGATATAAGCGCTCTCGCTTTCCAGCGAGAACAGGGAAGCTTCAGAAGGCAAATCGCCCTTGTGCGCGCTGGCGCGATAAACCACCACCGGGGTGTTATACTCGTAAGCGTCCTGAAAAACATCCGCGGATTTCCAGTCGCCCGGGTGGGGCAAGAGCGCGAGATGCGCCCAATGCTCTCCGGGATCGGTTTCTTTTTCCGGAATCAGCTTGGTAATCGGCTTGACCTCATACGCCTCCATGGCCGCAGTCGGATAGCGGGCGTTCTTGATGACACTGATCCTGAATCCCATACCATCCTCGGTCAGGCTGAAAGCGTATTTGCCGAAATTGATCAGCGAGATTCCAAAATCTTTAGTTGACAGGTCCACCCATTTTTCCACGGGCATTTCCGTGCGCGCCTGGTCCCAGGGCACGGTCGGATGAGTTGACCTTTCAATCACCGCGTAGGGAATTTCCGTTGCGACTTTGTCCGTGTCAACAACGGTGTTGTATTCAACCTTGATGATGCAATCCTTCCAGTGCAGGTCCGACCAGGCGATCATCTCCACCAAGGGCGAGCCTTGACGGACTGTGATCCACTGCTTGAAGCTGGTCGGCTTGCCCGGCCGGTCAACCAGAACCCGCACGAACACCGGTCCCTGGTCAACCACTTTCACCGAGGCCGCTTCCGGCACCGGGATCGGCCTGGCCAGATAATCCTCGGCCAAATTCCAGGCAGGATATTCATTGGGTTTGTCCGTGTAGGCGGCGATTTTGTTGCTCGGACTTTTCAGCATTTCCTGGTTCAGCCGTTTGTCATAGAGCGATTTAATCAGACCGGACTTTTTGCAAACCGAAATTCGGATCAAATCATTTTCAATCTCAATCTGTTCCGCGCTCTCTTTAACCGAGGGTCCCGCCATTGCGCTTGCCTCGCCGGCTTTGACATAAAAAGTTTTCCAGCCCAGCGCCGGAAGAGAATCCGGCTTAAAATATAAATAAGGCGCCCCCGAGGCTTTGCAGACAATCGCGCTTGAACAAGTGGAATCCGATTGTCCTCCGATCTCCGCGCTCGCGATCTGGCTGGGAAGCTCCTTGCCGTTCTGGTCAAAAACCCGGTATTTGCCGTTGCCCTTTATTTCGTATTTCACCACATCGCTTCTTTGCCATCCGAGCGGGTTGAAAACAATAATCGGCTCCAAGCCATCACTCGGGGGCTGGGTATTGATTTTCAGGCTCAGGGAATTGAGCGCGCCATTGATCAATTGATTCGCGTCATCCTGAACCTGCTTGTGCTGAACCGCGGAGTCCTGATAAACCTCCCGGATGGAGCTTCCGGGAATGATGTCGTGGAACTGATTAAGCAGGACGATTTTCCAGATTTTGGTCAGTTTGGCGAGCGGATATTCAGCGCCGAAAATATGCGCAATGCCCGCGCTGGCCTCGGCCGTGCGCAGGATGGCTTCTGCTTTTCGGTTGGCTCTCTTGATCCATTCGTGGGTGGTGAACACTCCCTGATGATATTCAAAATAGATCTCGTCGTTCCAGGTCGGGATGCGGTCCGAGTATTTTTCCAGCAGAGTGAAGAGCTGGTCGGAGCTCCCGATCCTGGCATAGCCGAGTTTCTCAAGCGCCATTTGGTTCTCAATCTCGCCCGGGACCGGCCCGTGTCCGCCGTCTCCTTTTCCGTAAAACACCCCGACGGTGGTCATCAGGTCCTGGCTGAGCGCGGATTTGATCTCGGCCGGAGTGGTGAGGTAGTTGGCGATAAGCTTGGCGCCGGGCTTGAGTAATTGCCTGGTCACCCGGTAGCGGGCGGCGCGGGAATTGCCGTCCACCTTGCTCAGGTCGCTCAGGAAATAATTATCATTATCAAGCGGAGCGTATTCGTTGAAAGGGAAATAATTCCCCCCTCCCACGGTCAGCGAAATATGGGTGAGCAGGCTGGTCCCGTCGGGCGATTGCCAGCGGAAGAGATGGAACGGGAAGAGGTTGTGTCCGTTCCAGGTCGGCTTGGCCGTGAACATATATTTGATCCCGGACTTGGCCGCGACCTGGGGCAGGTTCCAGTTGTATCCGAACGAGTCTTCCATCCAGGCCACATCGGTCAAGCGCCCGAAGTTTTCCAGATAAAACCTCTGGCCATAAAAGAACTGCCGGACAAAGGATTCCCCCTCGGGCATATTCCCGTCCGGCTCCACCCACATCCCGCCCACAATATTCCACCGGCCGTCCTTCTCGGCTTTCTTGATCTCTGCGAAAAGCGCCGGGTCAACTTCTTTCACCCACTGGTAATACTGTCCGGAGCTTTGATTGTAGGTGAAGCCGGGATACTGCCGGCTGTGCAAGATGGCCGCGCTGAAAGTGGCCGGGCATTTGTCATCGCGGGTCTGGTACCAATGCCAGAGCCAGGCCGCGTCAATGTGGGACTTGCCGATGGCGATGACCTGCAAATCCTCCGGCTTCAGGCCCAGTTTGGCCAAATTGTCCGTGTATTCCTTCTTGACCTTTTCTATCCTGGCCGGGCTGATTGGAACGGGCTTGATTGATTCCTGCGCGCGGGCAAGAAAGGAGAACGATAGAATCACGGTCAGAGCAAGGATAAATTTTTGCGCCATTTTATTCATTGTTCCCTCCTTTTTATTGCATTTGTAGGGGTTTGATTTATCAAACCCAATATTGGGCGCAATAAATTGCGCCCCTACGCCCAATTTTATTTTGCGCTCAAGGACAATTTAATGGTCTTGATTTCAAAATGTCCCACGGAAAGAATAACCGAGTTTTGGCCCGCGTTCAAAGGCTTGGGGTTAAGCTCCAGCAGATCCGTCTCGGCCGCGGCAACGATCTTGAACGCCGGATTCACTTGCAGGGTCGCGCCGGTGTCCTTACCCTCCCCCTCCACGATCCGGATGACGATAGAATCGTCATCTTCCGCTTTCTTCACCTGGGCGATATAGGCGCTGTCGCTCACAAGGGAAAACAGGCTCGCCTCGGCCGGAAGCGCGCCGGAATGGGCCTGGGCGGAAATCGCCACCGCGGGCGTGTTGTATTGATAGGCGGCCTTATAGACTTTTCCCTCTTGCCATCCGCCCGGGTGCGGATAGAGCGCGAGATGCGCCCAGTGCTCGCCGGCGTCGGTCTGGGGGAATCCGATAATTTTCTCCAGCGGGTTCACCTCCCGCGCTTCCCATGCCGCGGTATGGTATTTGGCGTTCTTGATGATGCTCATCCGGAATCCCTTTCCATCCCCGGTCAGGCTCAGGCCGTGTTTGCCGAAGTTGAGCAGGGCCACTCCGAAATCCTGGTTGGAAAGGTCCGCCCATTTTCCAATCGGCATTTCCGAGCGCGCCTGGTCCCAGGCGGTTCTGGGATGAGTGGACCGCTCAATCACGGCGTAAGGAATTTCCGCGGCGACCTTGTCGGTCTCAATGACGGTATTGAACTCCACCTTGACCAAAGTTTCCTTCCAGCCCAGATCGGTCCAGGTCAAAAACTCCACCATCGGCGATCCGGCTGAGACCGTGATCCAATGCTTGAATCTGGTCGGCCCGGCGGTTCGTTCCACCAGGAGGCGCGCAAAAACCGGGCCCTGGCCGTCAATTTTCACCAGGCAGGATTCCGGGACCGGGATCGGATGGGCCGCATAATCCGCGGCGAGGTTCCAGGCCGAGTATTCTTCAGGCCGGTCCTTGAAAGCGAGAATCCGGTTGCTCGGTTTGGAGATCAATTCTCGGTCCAGGATTTTGTCATAGAGCGAAATCAGCAGGCCGTTTTTTTTGCTCACCGCGATTTTCACCAAATCGTTTTCCAGGGCGATGGCGTCCGCGGATTCGCTTACCCGAGGCCCGCGGAGCCGGCCGGCTTGGCCGCGCTTGATAAAAAAGATTTTCCAGCCCAGGGCCGGCAGAGCCTCCGGGAGGAAATATAAATAAGTCCCTCCTTCCGGACTTTCTGAAACCTGGCCCGCCAACTCCGCTCCCATAGAATTGAAAATCTGATATTCACCGGGAGCGACTGCCAGCTTGACCGGGTCTTTCCGCTCCCAGCCGAGCGGGTTGAAAACCAGGATCGGCGCGAGGCCCGGGACCGGGGACCGGCTCTCAATTTTATCCGCCAGGCCATTAAGCGAGGACTTGATTGCAGAGTCGGTCAATCTCTGAATCTCCAGATAATCTGCCCGGGCATCCTGAAAAACCTCCGGGATGCTGGTGCCCGGGAGGATGTCGTGGAACTGGTTGAAGAGCGCGAGTTTCCAGGCCTGGACCAGTTCGGCCGCGGGATATGGGCCTCCGAAGAGGAAAGCCAGACTGGAGGCGGCCTCCGCGGTTCTCAGGTCTGCCTCGGCCTTTCGGTTGGCGCGTTTGATCCATTCCTGGGTGGTCATCACTCCCTGATGAAAATCCAGATACAATTCATCGTTCCAGGTCGGGAGCCGGCCGGAATATTTTTCAAAAGCGGCGAACAACCGGGGCGCCGCGGCCAATTTGCCGAACCCCAGTTCCTGCAGGGCCAGCTGTCGTTTGATCTCAAACTCTTTCGGGCCGTTGCCCCCGTCTCCGGCTCCGTAAAAAGTCCCGGTCACCGGGATCAGGTCTTGGCTGAGTTTATTGCCGATTTTTTTCGGCGGGGTAAGATATCCCGCGATCAACTCCTCGCCCGGTTTTAAGAGCAGGCGGGTGTCGCGGAATCCCCGTCCGACCCTTTTGCTCAAATCCCCGACCGGGGCCAGCAAATAATTCTTGCGCCGGGGGTTCCGGAACTCGGAGAATTTAAAATAGTTCCTCGCCCCGGGCGTGGGACAGATATAAGTCTGGATTCTGGATCCGTCCGGGCCCTGCCAGAAGAAGAGATGGAAGGGGAAGAGGTTGTAGTCGTTGAGCGCGACCTTGTAAGTCCAGAGATATTTCTGTCCGGCTCGGGCCAGGAATTGAGGCAGGTTCCAGTTGAAGCCGAACGAATCCGGGATCCAGGCCACCTCGCTGATATGCCCGAAGTTCTGAAGAAAAAACCTCTGGCCGTAAAGCTGCTGCCGGACCAGGGATTCCCCCTCGGGCAGATTGCAGTCCGGCTCCACCCACATCCCGCCGACCAGGACCCAGGCGCCATCCTTTTCCGCTTGCTGGATCTGCTGGAAAAGCCCGGGCCGGGTCTCCTTGATCCATTGGTAATATTGTGGGGAGCTTTGATGGAAGCTGAAGCCGGGAAAGAGCTTGCCGTTCTCAAGGGCGTTCCGGAAAGTTTTCGGGCATTTGTCATCGCGGGTCTGGCGCCAGCGCCAGAGCCAGGCCGCGTCTATGTGCGACTGTCCGATGGAATAGATGAAGAGTTGTTCCGGCTTCAGCCCGACTTTCTTAAGCTCGCGGGTGTAGTCATTTTTTATCCATTCGGTCAGCTTCGGACCGGGTTCCGCCGGATTTTCCTCCGCGCACTTGAGCAGGCACAGGCCGAAAGCAAAGGCCAGGCTGAAGGCCAGAAAAATTTTGAGCCGATTTTTCATTCCCGATTTTCCCGGGGCGGCTGTTTACCAAACCCGCCCCGATGATTTCCGGCTTGACGATGGTTCCGGCCTGAAAAAAAACGCCGCCGGTTCGCTCACTTCGCCGTGATCTTTAATTTCAGGGTCTTAATTTCAAAATGACCGACCGGAAGGGTCACCGACCCTTCGCCCGCTTTTAAGGGTTTGGGATTCAGCTCCAATAAATCGGTCTCGGCCGCGGACTTGATTTTGAAATTCGGATGCACCTTCAACTCGGCCTGGGTGTCTTTTCCCTCGCCTTCCACGATCCGGACGATGACCGAATCGTCGTCCTCGGCCTTCTTCACCTGCGCGATATAGGCGCTGTCGCTCTTTAAGGAGAACAGACTTGCCTCGGCCGGAAGCGCGCCGGAATGGGCCCGGGCGGAAATCGCCACTGCGGGCGTGTTGTATTGATAGGCGGCTTTATAGACTTTTCCCTCTTGCCATCCGCCCGGGTGCGGATAGAGCGCGAGATGCGCCCAGTGCTCGCCCTGGTCCGTGTGAGGATTGGGCAGGGCCAGGGAAGACATATTCACTCCTTTTGCCTCAGGCGCCGGGGTCGGGTAGCGCGCGGCCTTGATGATGCTCATCCGCCAGCCATTGCCGTCCTGGTTCAAGCTGAATCCGTATTTTCCGAAATTGATCAGCGCCAGTCCGAAATCCTGATTGGACAGGTCGGTCCATTTTTCCACTGGCATCTCGGTGCGCGCTTTGTCCCAGGCAACCTTGGGATGGGTGGACCGCTCAATCACGGCATAAGGGATTTCCGCGGCGACCTTGTCGGTCTCAATGACGGTATTGAACTCAACCTTGACCAGAGTTTCTTTCCAGCCCATATCCGTGTAGGTGATGATGTTGAGCAGGGGCGAGCCGGATGAGAGCGTGAGCCATTGTTTGAAATCGGTCGGGAATCCGTCCCGCTCCACCAGAACGCGGACCAAGGCCGGGCCTTGCGAATCAACTTTCACCTTGGTCACTTCCGGCACGGCCACCGGGTTGCTCAGATAGTTTTCCGAGATGTTCCAGGCCGAATATTCCTTGGGCTGATCCTTGTAGGCGAGGATTTTGTTGCTCGGTCTTTTCAAAAGCTCCTTGCCCAGCCGCTTGTCATAGAAGGAAACGAGCAGGCCGGATTTTTTGTCAACCGTGAAGCTGACCAGATCGTTCTCAACCTTGATCACGCTCTTGGCGTCATTGACCATCGGCCCGGGGAGCGCGCAAGCCGATCCGGCTTTCAAATAGAAAGTCTTCCAGCCCAGGGACGGAAGCGAGCCCGGAGCAAAATATAAATAATTCCCGCCTTCTTCAGATGCGCTCATCTGGCTCTGAAGTTCGGTTCCGGTCCGGTCAAAAACCTGATACTTCCCGCCGGACTGGACTTCATATTTGACCAGATCGCTTCTTTCCCAGCCGAGCGGGTTATAGACCAGGATCGGCTCCAGACCGCTTTGCAAAGGCTGGGTGTTGATCCTGGCTTCCAGGCCGGCGAGCGCGGACCGGATGATCTCATCGCCGTCCTTTTCAATCTGGTTATAATGCTCGCGGGAATCCTGGTAAACTTCGGCCAGGCTGGACCCGGGGAGGATATCATGGAACTGGTTCAAGAGGATCAGTTTCCAGATTGCGGTGAGCCTGGACATCGGGTATTCAATTCCGAACAAAAACCCGGCGCTGGACACGGCCTCCGCGGTCCGCATCAGGGATTCGGCCTTGCGGTTCGCGCGCTTGATCCACTCATGGGTGGTCATCACCCCCTGGTGATACTCCAGATACATCTCGTCGTTCCAGGTCGCGACCCGATCCGAATATTTATCCAGCTCAGAGTAAAGCTCGTTCGCGGTTCCGATCTTTCCGTAACCGAGTTCCTGGAGCGCGAGCTGTTTTTCAATCTCCACCGGGAGCGGCCCGTGGCCGCCGTCTCCCAGGCCGTAGAACGCTCCCACCACCGGCATAATGTCATTGCTCAATTGCGCCTGAATTTCTTTGGGAGTGGTCAGGTAATTGGCGGTCAGTTTCGCGCCCGGCTTGAGCAGGAGCCGGGTCTCGCGGAAGTTCGCGGCCAGTTGCAATCCGCCCACGCCTCCGCCGGGCTTGAGCGAATAGTCTTTTCCGGAAAAGGGCTTTAGCTCCTGGAATGGAAACCAGGTTGGGAGCGGGACGATCGGGCAGATATGAGTCAAAACCTGGGAGCCGTCCGGGGCCTGCCATTGGAAGAGATGAAACGGAAAAATGGTGTCCTTGTTCCAGGTCAGCTTGGAGGTCCACATATATTTGCAGCCGCTTCTCGCCGCGAACTGGGGCAGGTTCCAGTTATATCCGAACGAATCCAGGAGCCAGGCAATGTCTGTGGTATGCCCGAATTTTTGGAGGAAATATCTCTGGCCGTAAAGGAATTGCCGGACAAAGGATTCCCCCTCCGGCATATTGCAATCCGGCTCCACCCACATCCCCCCGACCGCTTGCCATCTTCCCTGCTTCTCATACTCCACAATTTTCTGGAAAATGGCCGGGTCAACTTCTTCAATCCACTCGTAATATTGCGGGGCGCTCTGATGGAAATTGAAAGAGGGATAAGTTTCAATATTCTGGATCGCCATCCCGAAGGTGATCTTGGTCTTGGATTCCTTGGTCTGGCGCCAGCGCCATCTCCAGGCCGCGTCTATATGGGACTGGCCGATGGAATAGACCTTCAGGTCCTCGGGCTTCAAGCCCGTTCCCTTCAAGCCGGATAGGTATTGCGCCCTGGTGGAGCTGATGGTTGACGCGCTGACCTTTCCCGTTTCCTGCTTCTCCTCCGCCCGCGCAAACAGCCCGAGCGTGAAGATCAAAACCAGGCCCAATAGAACCAGCTTATTCCTCAATCGCATTTTTTAACCTCCTGCTCCAGATTCTGATTTATCTTCATAGAGCGACGATACGCGGTATAGGCCGCGATCAAATGACAGATCCAGCCCAAGGTTCCCCCGGAGCCGATCCAGAAGCCGGGGGTTAGGATCAGCCAAAAAATCCCGCGCCAGATGTCGTGGTTATAAAACTGGCCAATCCCGGGGATAATCAGGCTCAAGACCGTGGAAGTGGTCGGATTGCGTTTCTGCATTTACGATTATTTATGGAGCTGTTTGGAAAAATGGATATACAAGGCATAAGTGATAATAAAGGAAAAAACAAACACCCCGGCCGGGACGATAATTCCGAAAATAATTGTGCTGTTCGTCATTTTCCAGACTCCTTATCTTTTTTCATTTGCTCCCGTTTTTTATAGTTATACCATGCAAAGATCAATCCGAGAAAGGACGCGATATATGCCAGACTCATCCCGATCAGTTTTCCGCCGCCGGACTGCACGAAATTCAGCCAGACATTTCCTTCGCTCATTTCATCTCCTCCCATTTGGACACGCTTTCCACATGCTTCAAGAACTCGGCCTGCCTTCGCTCGTATTCGTCGGACACGGCCCTCAATTTCGGGTCAATCACAAAATACATCAGCAGGGTGGCGGCGATCCCGATGATCAGATATACCCACCCGATCGGCCGGAGCAAAATCGTCAGCACCAATCCGAGCGAGACGAAAATATAAGAAACCGGCGCCATAATGCAGGCCACCAACTCCTCCCATCCCCATTTCTCAGCCTGTTCCGGTGTATATTTATTTGTCATCTTTTCCTCCTTATCTTGCTTCTAATGTGCGAGCGCCTTCAGGCGCGATAAATCTTCACCGCAAAGACGCAAAGTTCGCAAAGAATTTTTATTTTGTAATCTGTAATTTGTAATTTCATTATTCTTTAATCAGCCCCATTGCCACTGCTTTCTTATGGATCGGTCCCCACCATCCGATCGGACGGGTCATCACATAATACTTGACCAGGTGGTCTTCAGCGTCCGGTTTGGTGAAGAGCGTTACCAGGATATAAATCGGGAAAGTCAAAACCATCAAAATCCAGAACTGCTGATAGTCGGGCATATCTTTGGGAAGCACTCCGAACGCGGGAAGCACCCAAACGATCAGCCAGGAGATTCCGAGGTTGGCGATCCAGGACGCCAGGTATCCCCAGGAATTGAACCTCCACCAGACCACCTGGAGGATGCTGGGGACCCAGATGCCGGCGGCCTGGAGCCAGAGCGCGAAGATCAGCCAGGAAGTGATGTCCTTCATCAGGGAGCCCATAAAGAAGGATCCGATCAGGAGGATGAAGGTTGCCAGCCGCGCGATCCAGACCAGCTTTTGCTCGGTCGCCATGGGGTTGATGTAATGATGATAGAGGTCGCGGGTGAAATAGGACGCGCCTAAATTCAGATGCGAGGAAATGGTTGAGAAATGGATCGCGAGCACCGCGGCGAAGAAGAACCCGACCATCCCCATCGGGAGTTTTTCAAACGCCATCTGGTACCAGCCCATTTCGTATTTGCTCACCTCCGTGATATTCGGGTTAAGAACGAAGAAGGCCAGAATCGCCACGGCCCAGAGGGCGTTCCTGGTCAGAACCAGAAACCCTCCGCCCCAGATGGAATAGGACGCGTCGCGCACGGTTTTCGCGGACTGAATCCTTTGCGCCTCGGGGTACCAGTCAATGAAATTCCCCATCCCGATTCCGCCTACCACTGCCATCACCAACATTGTCAAGAACCATAGAATGGGAAAATCTCCGCTGGTCCAGCCGGTAAAGGCAAATGGATTCAGGCGCCAGGCCTGATCCATTTCCGTGAGCTTATTGACGATGGCGTGCGGGCCTCCGGCATACATCATCGCCCAGATGGACACAATGATGATGACCAGGAACGCGATCACGCCTTGCTGGAAGTCGGTCATAATCACGCCCCAGTATCCCGCGGAAAGAACATAGACCGCGCAGATCGCCGAGAACACCACCAATCCGATCCAATCCGGCCATCCGAAGACCAGGTGGCAGACCTTGCCCATGGCCATCCCGACCCAGCCGAGCACGAACATATTCATAAACACCTGCCAGCCGGCCAGCCAGCCGCGAAGCAGTTCCGAGCCCAGCCCGGAATAGCGCAGGCTCTGCCATTCCGCCATACTCATGGCCAAAGATCGTCGGAAGATGCGGGTGGACACGAAGGCGCTGATCGCGCACCAGAGCGAGAAGAAAGTGTACCAGAGACCGCGCAAACCATGCTTGTAGATCACTCCCCCGATCCACATCGGGGTGTCCGTGGCCGTATGCGTGGCGTAAACCGAGGTCGCGGGAAGCCACCAGGGAAGACCTCTTCCGGCCAGGAAAAAGTCTGATTCCGAGCGCTTGCCCAAATTGTAAAACAACATCCCGCAGCCGACCATCAACAGCAGATACGCGGCCACCCAGAACCAGTCCAAGAACTGAAAAGTAACCTTAAACTCCTCCATCTCTCCCTCCTGGGATTTGATGCCTCAAATTTAGCAAAGCCCGGAACAATTGTCAAGGAAATTCATCATTCCGCCGTTTCCGCCTTTTGCCTTCCTGCCAAACCGTTTATATAATTGATCGGCAAATCCTTCCGGGGATTTGGGAGGTTAAAGATGAAGAAGCGTCAGAAAAGTCTTCTCGCTCTTGGCGGCCTTGTGTTGGCTATGTTTTTAAGCTCCTGCGCGGCCAAAACTCCTTTGATTCAAGCGCCCAATTCCATCGCCTCGCTGGAGAAAGTCCAGCTGGGCGGAATTGAGCAGTGGATTCTGATCCGGGGAACCGACCGGTCAAATCCGGTTTTGCTTTTCCTTCACGGCGGACCCGGGGCCGCGGAGATGACCACTGAGCATTATTTCGGGACGGAGCTGGAAAAACATTTCGTGGTGGTGATGTGGGACCAGCGGGGCGCCGGGAAATCTTACAGCTCAAAAATTCCCGAAAAGACAATGACCATTGACCAGTTTGTCTCGGACGGCCACGAGCTGACCCTGGTCCTGAAGAAACGCTTCAGCGCCGAGAAGATTTATCTGATGGGCCATTCCTGGGGAACTATCCTCGGCACCCTTCTGGTTCAGAAATATCCGGAGGATTATTACGCTTACATCGGGATCGGACAGTGCGTGGATCTGGAAAGAAACGAGGCGATTTCCTATCAGTTTGTGCTGGACGAGGCAAAAAAACGGAATAATAAAATCGCGCTCAGCCAGCTCCAAAAAATCGGGCCGCCGCCTTATCAAAACCAGTCCGAGATGATGACTCAGAGAAACTGGCTGACCAAGTTCGGGGGCGCGGCTTATCAAAAGAGTTCCCTGGGCTGGATGATCAAGATCGCATTGGAAGCGAAGGAATACTCGGCCGGGGATTTTGTCAAATTTCTGATCGGGGTGGAATATTCCGACAAACTAATGTGGGACGAGATTATGAAGGTGAATTTCCTCAATGACGCGACCCGGCTGGAAGTGCCGGTCTATTTCTTTGAAGGCCGGCACGATTACAACACGCCCTGGGAACTGGTCCAGGAGTATTATGAGAAACTGGATGCGCCCAAGGGGAAAACCTTGATCTGGTTTGAAAACTCGGCGCATTCGCCCAACCTGGAGGAGCCGGAGCAATTCGCCGAGGAGATGATTGACCAGGTTTTGAAGGAAACCTATCCGCAGACAAGGTAAACGGTGCACGGTGCACGGTTCACGTCCAACCAAAAATAGCGTGCCCGCTGGCTGGCCCCGCTTTTGACGCTGATCTTTTCTCCTGATATAATTATTCAAGAATGTTTTCAGCCATTATCCATAAAAAAGGCATCCATCACGCCTTCAACGAGGACGCCCTCACCAGCCTGGTGTTTGATACCATGAGATTTTTGCCTCCTCCAATTATTTGTTCGTTTCTGGCCACTGCAAAGAATTTGAAAGGCAAGCAACTCCGCAAAGTTCTTTCCCTTCCACAGGAAACTCCGGAATTCAAATTCTGGCCACCATTGTCCGCTGGCGAAAAATCTGAAATAAACTGCATCCCGGACCTGGTGATGTATTGGAAAAATTTTGTGATCGTGGAAGAATCCAAATGGGAGTCGCCAAAGAGCGGCGTTGGGCTGGATGAGGAAGGCGAAACGGTTGCGGATCCCAAACAAGAGGCAGATAAACGAAAAAGGCTGTTGGATCAATTGGCGAGGGAAGTGCTCTCGGCTGAAAAAATCGCTCAAGAATATTTGAAACTGCCCGATAACTTTGATCTCTTGTATGTTACGGATGACTTGTTCATGCCCGAATCGGATGTCAGGGAAAGCCTTGATACCCTTAAAAAATATAAGATTGACCCCAAAGCCTATGAGGACCATATCTTCTGGACCAACTGGCATAATCTGACCGAAGTTTTGATGAAAAACAAAAGCGGAATGGCTGATGACCTTTACCAGGCTTTGGGAATACTCGGCATTAACCTTCCTTTTACAGGATTCAATTTCAAATTCAACAGGCTGGATCGAGGAATTCTGGATCAAGAATTCATGTTTTTTGAATCAAAGGGGGGGCAATTTCAAGGGTTTGATTTTATAGACCGCCCTCCGAAGCCAGACGCTTCGCTCATTAGATCAAAGTATCTTTTCTACCAAGGAGGGAAAAATGACTGAGGGGAAAGACCTGATGATTGCCTGGAATATAGCCTCAAAAACCATGAAAGAATGCGAGCATTTGGTAGATGAAGTTGAGAGATGTTTGTCTAAATCTTCCAAATTGCTAATCGGGGACTGGGGCAAAAAAGGAAAAGGGAGCAAATCCGGCCATAACCGCTATTCTGCGTGGAACATAAAATATTTTCCTCGTTTTCCTGTCCTCAAATATTTTGTCCAGGTCTTTAAACTCAAAGACTTAAGCCCTCCAGATTCCCATTTATGGTATTCGCTGTATCTGCTTTTTGAGTCGGAACTGATTGAGAAAATGCATCATCAGATAGAACCGTTAATCTTTGTCGCAAAAGCGGAAGTTTCACGAGAATGGCAAGATGATTTTAAAAAAATGACTTCATTAGATATCGTTGAAAATTTTAACGTTTTCCATGAAGAAGATCGGGATGAATATAAGATTAATTTTGAGCTCAAGGACTTTCCACGAGCCGACGGTCGGCCTTATAAATATCACGAAAAGGAAGGCAAAGAATACTTCAGGGCCAATTTCATTGGCTACCCCCTTGTATCAATAGGAAGTTCAAAAGATATTGAAGACAACTTGATCAAACCACTCTTTCCTGGAGGTTTTGGCCCGCTTCACTTTCACGGCACAGGAGCGAGGGCGGCCTCGTCTGAGCCAAGAGTTGCACTCAAACGCCTTGAACGCCTTCACCCGCCAAATTGAAAGAATGCGCCTATCGCAGAGGTGATCTTCCGAGCCTCTTTGCGCCCTTTGGTGCGCCAGGAAGTTTGGCTGATCTGATGATCTGAAAGGAGGTCATACTGGAATTGTTCGTTCGCCAGTTAGCGAAGCAGGCGGTTGGGGGAGTAATCCTTCCAGCCGAAGCCCTGCCGAG